>Ga0209980_10000844_pt1 | contig 16749 bp, 11 predicted proteins | sample CR02metaG_FD_183611 | JGI IMG/M metagenome (GOLD analysis project Ga0209980, IMG submission 183611) | Deep subsurface microbial communities from Mariana Trench to uncover new lineages of life (NeLLi) - CR02 metaG (SPAdes) (version 2) | ecosystem: Environmental > Aquatic > Marine > Ocean trench...
GATAGGCCATCATCCATGGTGAAACGCAAACGCGACCAATCACACGACGCGCCAAGATGTTTAAGCTGGCCAATGATCGTGTTGCCGGATTGTTCCTTCCACCTCCACACCCGTTCGATAAAGGCATCCCGCCCCAGCTGTTCCCGGGAGCTGCCTTCTTCATGGAGTTGTCGCTCAATGACATTTTGGGTGGCAATACCCGCATGGTCAGTTCCAGGAAGCCAGAGGGCGTTTCGACCCTGCATGCGGCGCCAGCGAATCAGGATGTCTTGTAACGTGCTATTAAGCGCATGCCCAATATGCAAAGAGCCGGTGACATTAGGGGGGGGAATGACAATTGTATAGGACTCGCCAGGAGCGCCAGACTTGGCTGTGAAGTACCCCTGGTCAAGCCAATGTTGGCTCCACCGAGCTTCGACAGCTTGTGGCTCGTAAATTTTTTCGAGTTGACGGGAAGGCATAGGCAAGAAAATAGCCGAAAAAGAGATCGGATCTTAACATGGGCTCCTGGGGCCTGCAACCACTGACATGCCACTGATACGGTTGTTATTTCAGGGAAAGATGTGGTAGAAACACTAAATGTTGAACCTAGGGAATCTACTTGTATTCCCTTTTGTAGTCCTGAATACGAAAGGAAGCCACATGCCAAAAGGACGTGAAAAAGACCGAGAACTTCGTCGTAAACACCGTAAAAATCGAGACCGTATGAAAGCCCTAGAAAAAACACAGCGACAGACCAAAACAAAGAAGTAAACCGTTCGGGGTCTGGGAGACAGGCAACAACACAACTCACCGCGAATTGATTATACTTTCACTCGCCTTTTTTGAAATTTTGCCCCCCTCGTAATCGATCCAAACAAGGTGTTTTTGAACCGGGCAGTCTCCTAAGACGTCTTTAATTGGGAGAATGAGGATTTCATCACCGTAAGGCTCATCCTGGTTGTCAATTTTGATGGCCGATCACTATAGTTTTTCAGGAGAGCGTATTCGAACTTTCTATGTTCCCATCACCGATTAAAGTTATTTTCTTTGATGCCGCAGGGACCTTGTTTCATGTGAAAGGGTCGGTGGGGGAGGTGTATCTTCGCTATGCGAAAAAATATGGCGTCTCTCAATCCCAGGAGATGGCTGCGAAGGTGAATCAGGCTTTCAAGGAATCGTTTCGTCAGGCACCACCTCCGATTTTTGCTATTGACCACCCTGAAAAATTAAAGCAGTGTGAAAGGTTGTGGTGGTTCGATGTTGTGCACGGGGTGTTTTATCGTGTGGGCATGTTTAAAGGGTTTGATGAGTATTTTGATGAGGTCTTTGAGGCGTTCGGAACAGCAGCTCTTTGGGAGGTCTATCCTGAAGTCCCAGGAGTTCTACAGGAACTAAAGTCGCAAGGGTATGAACTGGGTGTAATTTCGAATTTTGATACGCGGTTTTTTGGGATTTTTCGTGGTTTGAAGTTAGATCAATACTTCGACACCGTCACTATTTCCAGTTTGGCGGGTTCGGCCAAACCTTCTCCGAAAATTTTTCAATATGCCTTAGATCAACATGTGCTTGATCCGGAAGACGCATTGCATATTGGGGACAGTATTAAGGAAGATGTCGAGGGGGCGACTCAAGCGAAGTTAACCGGGATTTTTCTTAATAGAGAAGGTGACCCAGTGTCCTCGATGGGGCATTCATTGAAAAATCTATTGTCCCTTCCTTCGTTTCTCCAGTCTTTGTGAGGAGGGAGCCACTATGAAATGGTGCTATAAGAATCAATTTTTGATGCCTCAAATTTTTATACGCAATTGTGCGTATGCCTAAGGTAGAGTTCCCATATTTTGGTCCTTTCCCTTTCCTTGACTTCCCAAAATCTGGCTTGTTAGAATTTCCTTCATAAGTACCTGGTTTTATTTAACTTTTCATTGTCGAGTGTTTCGGTTCCTCAACGGTTACAATCGGATAACAATATAACATCAAGTAACGCTTGAATATTAGTGGGGGAAGTTTATGAGGGATTTTTTCAATAGTGATGATCTCATTCAGCAGGAGCACCGGATGGCTTTGTCAGCGGAAGGTGTTGAAGAAGAATGGGGAGCTGGGGAAGATCAGGATCAAGACAAGCTGCCACCTGCTCCTGCTGGGGTCAAAGCCGTGGCGGGGAATGGGTTCATCACTGTTTCGTGGGAACCGGTCCCTGATGCCATGTACTACAACATGTATTACTTGACGAGTAAGGGCGTGAGCATCAAGCCTAACGAATTAGCGCGTCCCATTGCCGGGAAAGATGATTTTAATCCGGTCATTGGGGTGAATAAAGAAAAAGGAAATTGTATTGAAGGTTCCTCGACTCCCTACACGCATAGCGATCTCTCCAATGGAATGTGTTATCACTACGTAGTCACCGCTATCACGGAAGAGGGAGAAAGTCCCTGCTCCGAAGAAGTCATGTCGATTCCTTCTCCCTATTTGTGCGTCATGCAGTTTGGAGAAGAAGGTGTTGATGATGGGGAATTTCGTTCTCCCACGGGAATTGCACTTGACAGTGAGGGTTGTATTTATGTGGCTGATACGGACAACCACAGTATTCAAAAATTCGATAAGGATGGCGTATTCTTGAGCCGCTGGGGTGGAGATCCGGACTCCGAAGATGGATCCTTTTACTACCCAAGAGGGCTCACCACGACTCCGGACGGATATGTGTTTGTCGCCGATAGTGGTAATAACCGTGTTCAGAAATTTGATCCCGATGGCAATTTCATGAAGGCGTGGGGCGAGTTCGGCTTTGCCTGGAGAGGCGCCGAAGCTGGAAAGTTTGATGTGCCTTGGGGCGTGACGACTGATCAGCAAGGCAATCTGTATGTTTCGGATACCAGTAATGCGCGGATCCAAAAATTCGAGTCAAACGGTACGCCGCTGGTGAAATGGGGACGGGATGGTAGCTTTGATGGCGCGTTCTTTTACCCTCGCGGGTTAACGGTTGATTTCGTTGGGAATATCTATATTGCGGATGAAGGAAATCATCGGATTCAAAAGTTCGATCCCCGCGGGAACTTCCTGGCCAAATGGGGCCGCGAAGGAAACGGTCCCGGACAATTCAAATCGCCTTGGGGCGTGGCCTGTGATCCGCTGGGGAATGTGTATGTCGTGGATAGTGGCAATCATCGCATTCAAAAGTTCGATTCAAATGGAACCTATTTGTGTAGCTGGGGCAATCGCGGATTAACTGAAGCTCAAGTGAATTATCCATCCGGCATTGCCGTTGACAAAGAAGGGTATGTCTTTGTGGTGGATAGTGGCAATCATCGTGTCATTAAATTTGCCCCGACTGAAGAAGAACTTGCACGCGGGCGGGAAAAGGCTGAAAAGGATCAAGAAAGCACGGATGGAATGCCCATTCCATTTTTGGTAGCTAAACCTGGGGATACCGAAGCCATTCTCAGTTGGTTAGAGGTTCCCGGTGCGGTATCGTACAATTTGTATTTCAGCACAGATCCGGGGGTCACCAAAGAAACGGGCACAAAACTTGAAGGCGTGACCAGTCCGTATTTCCATATCGGTTTGACCAACAATACGCCCTACTACTATGCCCTCACCTGTGTGGATGAATCCGAAAATGAGGGTGCAATCTCCGAAGAACAAGAAGTGGCTCCGCTGTTGATTGACTTAGCGGCACCACAAAATCCAGATTTGGTCATGAACCACGGTGCCTACATGACCAGTTCCTTGGATATCGTCGCCACGATTTCCGCCAAAGACATGGATACCGGTGTGGCGGGATATTTCATTTCTGAAAATCCCATGACACCGAGTGCCACACTTCCCGGATGGATCGAAGTTGAACCCGAATATATGTTTGGCGCATCTATTCCGTTTTCACTTTCACCAGGGGATGGGCCTAAAACCGTCTATGTATGGTTCAAGGATGTTGGCAATAATACATCAGTTCCCGCCAGTGCCAATATTCTCTTAAATACCTCAGGGTATGTGTGTACGGGAACGTGGGGTAAGCCGGGCCGAGGAGCTTCCATGCTCCATGGTGGGGAATTTATGGCTCCTCTCTATGGAATGGCTATGGATCGCCAAGGGTCGGTGTTCGTCGTTGATAACGGCAATAATCGTATCCAGAAATTTGAAAACTCGGGAAACTTTATTTTGCTGTGGGGGAATTTTGGCACTTCCAATGGCAATTTTAATAATCCCACTGGGCTGGCATGTGATGGTAAAGGTGATGTGTATGTGTGTGATACCAACAATCACCGAATCCAAAAATTTGATGGAAAACTCGGCCATTTCATCAGGAAATTTGGTGGACGGGGCAATGGCGAAGGCCAATTCAACGCGCCATGGGGAATCGCCGTCGATCGAGTTCGAGGCTACATTTATGTTGTTGATAGCGCGAACTTCCGTATTCAGAAGTTTGATGAGGACGGGGAATTCATCATGCAGTGGGGAAGTTTTGGCAATAAGGATGGTCAATTCTATTTTGCTCGAGGGATAGCCGTGGATCAAAATGATGGCCTTATCTATGTGGTGGATATGGGCAATCATCGGATTCAAAAGTTTGATACCAGCACCAACGTGCTTCCCCAACTTGTGGCCAAATGGGGGGGAGGCATTGGCGCCGGGCATGCCAGTAGTCCCCTAGCCCAAGAGCCAGGGCAATTCCGTTCCCCCTGGGGAATTACCGTTGATGGAATGGGCGATGTGTTTGTTACTGATACCGGAAATCAACGCATTCAAAAATTCGACCGTGAGGGGAATTTCGTCACTCAGTGGGGTGGTTTTGGCAATTCAGAAGGCCAGTTTAATTTTCCCTACGGCTTGATCGTCGATCCCAAAGGTCATGTGTTTGTCGTTGATAGCGGTAATATGCGCGTTCAACACTTTATGCCGGCTGAAGATGCAGAGGAACATATCCGCGAAGAAGCTGAATCTCTTGCCCTGTTGCCTGAAGGTGCGGAATCCTAAGCTCAGCACCGCCTGATAATCCTGGGCTTCCAATCTTAGGTGAGAGGTTGGAAGCCCTTTTCATAAGGGCCAGTGGAACAATAACTTGGACACCATCGCACCCAGATTGGGGCCAGATTTTGACGTAACGATGGAGAAAAAACCGAGGCATAGCATGCCTATGTTGAGGTGTTTCCGATTGAGGCGCGTTCAAAGATGGCCCGAAGATGGGATGCGAGATGACCAAGTTATTGTTTCACAGGCCCTAAGGCCTTTCTCTAAGCTCATCATCGATTTTTTCATGAATTCCTGGTATGGTGCGCGGATGGGTGTTTCCTCACCTTTTTCCGTTTTTAGTTCTTGAGGATTTCATAATTTTTCTCTGGATTGGGACCATGTCTCATACTCCCCCCACACTACTAGCTAGAAAAGGTTGACGAAGATGGGGCTTTGGGATCGAACGCGAATTGGACTGACCTTCGATGATGTGGTGCTGGTTCCGGCCAAATCAGAAGTGGTGCCGAGTGAGGTCGTCACGCAGACACAGGTCACGAAAAATATTACCATCAATATTCCACTACTCAGTGCCGCAATGGACACCGTCACTGAAGGGCGATTAGCCATTGCGCTGGCACGAGAAGGGGGGATTGGGGTTATTCACCGAGCCATTTCTCCCGAGGCCCAAGCCCTGGAAGTGGATAAGGTGAAAAAATCTGAAAGTGGCATGATCTTGGATCCCATTACGATTTCCCCAAACCAAACCATTCGGGAAGTTCACGACATCATGTCTACCTACCACATTTCCGGGGTTCCAGTGACCAAGGACAAAAAGTTAGTGGGGATTTTGACGAATCGCGATCTCCGTTTCGAGACCAGAATGGATCTCACTGTTTCACAGGTCATGACGCGTAATAATCTTATCACCGTTCCCGTAGGGACCACCTTGACCAAAGCCCGTGAAATTCTTCATGAGCATCGGATTGAAAAACTTCCAGTAGTGAATGATGCGTTTGAACTCAAAGGCCTCATCACCATCAAAGATATTCAAAAACAAATTACATATCCCACAGCGTGTAAGGATACTCATGGGCGATTGCGTGTTGCCGCGGCAGTTGGTGTTGGCGAGGATGTTGAAGAGCGGGTCGAGCGGCTGATAAAAGCCGGGATTGATTTAATTGTAGTCGATACGGCTCATGGACATTCGCAAAGCGTGATCGATACGGTGAAATATATTAAAAAACACTATCCCGACATGGATGTGCTAGCGGGAAACATTGCCACGGCTGAAGCAGCCAAAGACTTAGCTACTGCTGGGGCCGATGCCGTGAAGGTGGGAGTGGGTCCAGGGTCGATCTGTACCACACGCATTGTATCTGGGGCCGGGGTGCCGCAGCTAACGGCCATTGTCGATTGCGCGGAAGCCCTGGCTGGAACAGGAATCCCAGTCCTGGCCGATGGTGGAATCAAATATTCAGGAGATATTACCAAGGCGCTCGCTTCAGGAGCCTCTGCGGTCATGATTGGGTCGTTGTTTGCCGGGACAGAAGAATCTCCCGGCGAAACCGTTCTCTATCAAGGTCGAACCTACAAGGAATATCGTGGAATGGGATCCCTGGGCGCACTCGAACGAGGGGGACGGGATCGATACCAACAAGAAGGCCAAGCTCCAGGGAAACTTGTTCCTGAAGGAATTGAAGGGAGGGTGCCATTTAAAGGGCCTTTGTCGAATGTGGTCTATCAGTTGGTTGGTGGCTTGAAGTCCGGCATGGGATATTGTGGATGCCGATCTCTTTCCGAATTGCAACAAAAGGCCCAGTTTATTCGATTAACGCAAGCCGGATTACGGGAAGGCCATGTCCATGATGTCGTCATCACTAAGGAAGCTCCCAACTACAGGGCCGATGTTGAATAAAGAGCGTCATCCGTAAAACGTGAACCGTTTTGGGTAAAGGAGGACGATTTTTTCCTTTCTTACGGATCACGCATCACGGCTTCGCATTACGGTTGTTCCAATCTTTGGTTTGTCCTTCATGCGCAGGACTCCACAACATTGTAAATTTGCAGACCATCCATGGCGTCCTGTCACGATACGATTGTTATTCTTGATTTTGGGTCTCAGTACACCCAATTAATTGCGCGTCGTATTCGCGAAACCCGCGTTCACTCTGTCATTCTTCCTGCCTCAGCATCCCTTCATACGATTCGTGAACATCGACCCAAAGGGGTTATTCTTTCCGGTGGACCGGCGAGTGTCACAAGCGTCGGACGACCGCGATGGGCCAAGGAAATTTTGCAAGAAGACGTGCCCATCCTTGGGATTTGCTATGGCATGCAGTTGGTGGCGCATTACATGGGAGGGAAAGTCGGGCAGGCCAAACGGCGAGAGTTCGGGCGGGCGGAGTTGCAGATTCTTGATGGCTCGGACCTGTTCAAGGGACTCGATAAAAAAGGGCCATTCTCGGTGTGGATGTCGCACGGAGACTGGATAGAAAAGTTGCCTGCAGGGTTTACACCAATTGCCAGGACGGAAAACTCTCCCATCGCGGCCATGAAGTCGGCCAATCATCAACATCGCTTCTTCTGTCTGCAATTTCATCCGGAAGTCGCCCACACGGTTCACGGGAAACACATTCTGAAGAATTTTGTGCAGGGAATCTGTGGCGCCAAGGCCACCTGGACGATGGGGTCTTTTCTAAAAAATTCAATTGCCGATATTCGTCACCAAGTTGGTCGAGACAAGGTGATCTGTGGGTTGAGTGGGGGAGTGGATAGCATGGTGGCTGCGGCTATGACTCATCGAGCCATTGGAAAACAGTTGACATGTGTGTTCATTGATAATGGCGTGATGCGAAAGGATGAAGTCAAGCAACTCAGAAAGGTATTTGGTTCGCAACATTTTCAGTATCGGATGGTCGATGCGTCGGCACGATTTTTGAAGGCGTTAGGTCGAACCAGCGACCCTGAAAAAAAACGAAAAATCATTGGCCGACAATTTATTGAAGTCTTTGATCACGAAGCCAAAAAGATTGGGAAGGTTCGCTATCTTGTTCAAGGCACCTTATATCCCGACGTCATTGAAAGCGTGAGTCAGACAGGCCCGTCTGCCACAATTAAAACGCATCATAATGTGGGGGGCTTGCCAGCAAAAATGAAATTGAAGCTGATCGAACCGCTTCGAGAGCTCTTTAAAGATGAAGTGCGAGGGCTGGGAAAGGAATTAGGGTTGCCCGATGACCTGGTTCTTCGGCATCCCTTCCCTGGGCCTGGGTTAGCGATTCGGGTGTTGGGCGCTGTGACTCCTGAGCGATTGGCAATCCTTCGTGACGCGGATGTCATTTTTATTGACGCGTTACACACACATGGTCTGTACCGTAAAACGTGGCAAGCCTTTGCCGTCTTGTTGCCCATTCGAACCGTTGGCGTGATGGGTGACCGACGAACGTATGAACATGTCATCGGTTTGAGAGCTGTGACAAGTGTTGATGGGATGACTGCTGATTGGGCTCAATTGCCACATGAATTTTTAGGTAAAGTTTCCAATCGGATCATCAACGAAGTGAAAGGCGTCAACCGAGTGGTGTACGACATTAGCTCAAAACCACCCAGTACGATTGAATGGGAATGAGCAACAAATCAGAAACAAGTGTGCGTCTTCAAAAAGTCATTGCCGCGAGTGGGTTAAGTTCGAGACGAGCAGCGGAGACATTGATTCGAGAGGGAAAGGTGACGGTGAATGGCGAGGTCGTGCGCCTGCTTGGAACCTGTATCAATCCTATCGCTGATCACGTCAAGGTCGATGGTACCCATATTGAAACTGCCGAGCCAGAGGTTTTTGTCTTGCTCAATAAGCCACCAGGTTGTGTCACAACCATGAACGATCCTTTGGGCCGAGGCACCGTTGCCGATCTATTGGGTCGCGTGAGAGTACGAGTCTTTCCAGTCGGACGCCTGGATTTTGATGCTGAAGGTCTTTTACTCCTCACGAATAATGGCTTGATTGCTCAAGCCTGCCTTCATCCTCGCTATCATGTGCCCAAAACCTATGTGATCAAGGTGTCAGGTGTGTTCTCGGATGAAGAAATCAACATGCTGAAAGAAGGGGTGACGCTGGAGGATGGAGTGACGTCGCCGGCAGATGTGAAAAAGTCTGGAAAAGCCAAGTCTAATTCTTGGTTAGAAATCACCATTCGCGAGGGGAAAAAACACCAAATTAAACGGATGGTCGAAGCTTGCGGACATCGGGTGATGCGAATCAAGCGTACTCGCTTCGGCCCGCTCCAATTAGGTGATATCGCGCCTGGCACCTTTCGCTATGCTTCAGATGCCGAAGCCAATGCCCTGCGGGCGATTCTTCATCGATCCACGACAGGGGGAAAACCTCGTTCCCCACGTCCCAAGCCATACTTGAAAAATCGGGTTAACCCTGTCGATATTTCCTCCTCTAACCTTCGACGAAAGCCGTTGAGAAAAACTTTCCCAGGTGATGCGGCGAAGCCGAGATTGACTTCTGCGAAACAACCAACTGGTACACGAGAAGATGGTCGATTGGGTGTATCAAAAAGGCCTTCGAGCCCTCGGACAGCTTCTAGAAATGCTCAACCAGCCCAAGGAAATTATAGACCCTCGGCCTCTTCAAACAGGCCATCAAACTTTAGAAGGGCTTCGAACAAACCTCAAACTGCCAGAGGAAGTGATAGACGTTCGGACTTCCCCAAAAGAGCATCGAATCGACGAGGAGATTCCGCCAAAACTCGAAAGACTCAGGGGAATGTTACACGCCTGACCCTTCAGAAAAAACCGTTGAGACCGCGAGTAGCTTCAAGGAAGGCGCGACCGGCCAAAGGAAATGCCAAAAGAATTGATAGCCGCTCGGGTTTACCCAAAAGACCATTCAACCAACGAGGGGATTCCACCAAAGCCCCAAGAACCTCGGGGAACGCAAAACGTTCAAGTTTCTCGAAAAGACCGTCGAGTCCGCGAGAGGCTTTTGCGAAATTTCAAACAGCGAAGGGACGTGGCAAGCCGTCCACTTTTCCCGAAAGATCGTCGAAGTCAAGAGTGGCTTCTGCCAAAGGTCATGCAACTAAGAGTGCGGGTGGCCGATCCACCTTCTCGAAAAGAGGATCGGCTCCAATAAGAAAAACGGCAACCAAACGGCGAGCACCAAAAAGATAGAGGACGAGAGTGACACGAACACATACTTGTGGTGAATTAACCCGAACACATGTTGGCCACACTGTGACGCTCATGGGCTGGGTCCATGGTCGTCGCGACCATGGAGGAGTGTTATTTATTGATGTGCGGGATCGCTATGGCGTAACCCAACTCGTGTTTGATGTCGAGAAAGAGGCATCCATTCACAGTCAGGCAAATGATTTACGAAACGAGTATGTCATCGCTGCAACCGGGCAGGTCAGAATTCGTCCTGAAGAATCCCTGAATCCTCAATTGGCAACCGGGGAAATTGAAATTGAAGTCTCCACGCTGACCGTTCTCAATCAGTCCAAAACGCCACCCTTCCTCATTGAAGACGATGTTGATGCGACAGAATCTATCCGCCTCAAACATCGCTATCTCGACCTGCGACGTCCAAGGATGCAGCAATTGCTTCAGCTTCGTCATGATGTGACCTACCACGTGCGTCAACATCTTCATCAACGCGGGTTTCTTGAAGTGGAGACTCCCATTCTTACCAAAAGTACGCCGGAAGGCGCACGGGACTACCTGGTTCCGAGTCGAGTCAATCCCGGAGAGTTTTTCGCGCTTCCACAATCGCCGCAATTGTTCAAGCAAATCCTCATGGTTGGTGGGACCGATCGATATTTTCAAATTGCGCGCTGCTTTCGGGACGAAGACCTCCGCCTCGATCGACAACCAGAGTTTACGCAAATTGATATAGAAATGTCGTTTGTACAGCAGGATGATATTTTGGCGTTGGGCGAAGAGCTCATTGCTACAGTGTGCAAGGAAGCCGCGGGCATTACCTTGCCGACTCCATTCCCGCGCTTGACCTATCAAGAAGCCTTGGACCGTTATGGAACGGATAAACCCGATCGTCGATTTGAGCTTGAACTTCGAAATTTAAATGACGTGGCCAGGCAAGTGGAGTTCAAAGTTTTTCGCAATACTGTTGAATCCGGTGGGTTGGTAGGGGGCTTAGTCGTGAAAGGAGGCGGGCAAATTGCTCGAAACCAAATCGATCGCTTGATTGATGTGGCCAAAGGTTTTGGGGCAAAAGGGTTAGCCTGGGTCAAAATTACCGAGGGGTGGAAGCTCGATTCCGCCATTGCCAAATTCCTCAAGGCCGAACCGTTTCAACACGCGCTTCCCGATGCCGAACCGGGTGATCTCATGCTATTTATCGCTGACAAACCCGCCGTGACCTATGACGTGTTAGGTCGACTCAGGTTACATCTTGGCGAAGAATTGAAGTTGGTGGATCGTGAACGATGGGAACCGTTGTGGATCACGGACTTTCCTTTGCTGGAATATGACGAAGGTGAGCGTCGATACGTGGCACTCCATCATCCGTTCACCGGACCATGTGCCGAAGACCTTCCCCAATTAGAGACCAACCCCCTCGACGTTCGTGCCCAGGCCTATGACATGGTGCTGAATGGATTCGAAATAGGTGGGGGAAGTATTCGTATTCATCAACGCGATGTGCAGCAAAAAATGTTTGATCTCTTGGGTATCACAAAAGATGCGGCTCAAGAAAAGTTTGGGTTCCTGCTCGACGCGCTGGATTACGGCGCCCCACCCCATGGCGGCATTGCGTTTGGATTGGATCGATTGCTCATGCTCCTTGGTAAAACCGAATCCATCCGCGATGTCATACCCTTCCCCAAAACCCAAAAAGCCCAGTGCATGATGACCGAAGCGCCATCAGCCGTGAGCCAGGCACAACTCAAAGAACTTCGCATTAAGCTCGATTTGGACAGTTGAAAGTCTTGCGCGAGCCCCTAGTCAGGCGGGTGCAGCTTGGGCTTTAAAGACATTCACCACGATGCTATGGAGGCCAGTGGCGCCATTGGGTTGAGGTCGGGTGATTTCTGAGGTTTGGACTTTACCAGTGGTGTCGATGGCACGGACGAAGACCAACGCTTTTTGAGGCGGCACATCCTTCCAGTGATAATTCCAGATCACCCAAGACCATGGTGAATGGGGTGGTTCAATCTCCGCTTCAACCCAGGTTTTTTCTTGATCAAAACTCAGTTGAACATTGGAAATCGAATGTGGTCCTCCAAACGCAATTCCCCGAAAGTGAATGTTGGGGCCTGGTACGTCCTGATAATGTCCAGGGCTATCGAAGCGTGAAAAAATGTGGATTGTTCCTTCATCGGTCCACCCCTTGCGTTGCCAATAACCTTGATAGTCGCCGTTGTAGACCTCAATCTCGGTGATCCATTTCACGTTTTTGATTCCGTACAATCCTGGTACCAGGAGCCGCACCGGAAAACCGTGAGCCTTCGGAAGCTTCTCACCGTTCATAAGATAGGCGAGCATGACTTCATCTTGCATCGCACGTTCAAACGGGATGCTATCGTGATAGGCGTCCGCTCCTCGAAAAATCACATCGCGCGCCGTTTCGGCATCCGCCCCGGCTTCAAGTAACAATTCTTTTAAAGAAATGCCTCGCCAAATGGCGTTGCTGATACTCGATCCGCCAGGAAGGGTATCAATGCATATCAAGGTTGAGACTTGGGTAAACGACCGACGATTCAACAGATCTCGCCAACGTAAAACCATCGGATTTGAAACCGCCCCTTTGATCACCATCTGCCATTGTTCTTGATCCAAATCCCGTGACAAGTTGTACGGAGAGTCCATGTAGTTGACGGTATAAAACTGATCATTTGGCGTGAAGTACAACGTGTCACGAGCCGGCACCGCAAACATGCTGCCAAGGTCACACCCGCTAGTAATACTGGTCAGTCCAACGAGGGCGCTTAATCCACCGAGTTGAAAAAGCTTACGACGAGTTAAATCCATACCAACCAACCTATGGTGAGAAGCTAATTCCTAAATAAGAGATCCATGTATATGTAAATTATGAATGAGAACCCGCAGGGCTGCAAGGTCTCATCACCATCGAGGTGACCACGATTTTTTTATTTCACCATGCACACCAACATCTTACACGGTTTTTTTTACGCCCAACTGCCGTTTCTAGGTTCAAGCAAGGCAGGCTCGTATAGTCCAGCGGAAAGAGGTGTAGAACAGTTCCTGGGCCTCCTGTTCAGTCAAGGATTTTTCCATAAATTCACCACTCGTTCTTTCGAAGATGAGGCTTTCTCACAGTTGCCTGATCTGATTCTTACGTCTGATGGTGAAGGCGCTCGGTAACCTCTTCGTACACACTCCATCGATGCCTTATTGCCATGACTCGAATCACTTTATGCCTGCGATCAATGGTGTACACAATGCGAAATCGTTTGACGCGGTATTTCCACAATCCCTCCAAATCTTTGACAAGCGGTTCCCCTTCATTGAGATTTACGCATAAAGCTCGGATTGCGGCTTTGATGCTACCTTTGAGATCGGGCTAAAGATAGCGGATAATTTCTGAAACATTGGGCGGGATATCAGGCCGAAACATCGGCATTACGGCCGACGTTTCTTGGGTGGAACCAGCAGCTCACCAAAGACCTCATTGAATGATAGGCCCCTTTTCCCTGCTGCATAGAAGGCCTGACTTTTGCGAATCTGGCGCATGAGGTCAGCATCACTTAGGATATCAATGGTCTCTTTCACCCGTTCGTATTCGGCATAATTGACCAAGACCGCTGCTGGTCTGCCGTTTCGGGTGACGACCACTTCCTCTTCACGTTCATGGACGCCCCTTACCAGTTCGGGAAGCCTGGCCTTCACCTCAGAGATTGGTAATGTTTTTCCCATTTTGGCCTCACTTTTTAGTTGACCATAATTTTGGTCAACAAGTACTTTATGACCTTGGGGTGACTCTGTCAAGATTAGATTGAGGTAGCTTTGATTTGACAGATACTCTATATGTGAGTCCTGACATGATTATCGCTGGAGCGTCAGGTTCTGCCAGGTGTACGCAAACTTTTTCATTTAGGTTTTAAAGGAACAAGAAATTAGGAAGGCGGTTCTCGGGATCGATACATCAATATGTTATTCAAACAACTGCTGTAAGGGTAGTTCCCATTCCGGGAGCAGGGGCGTAGTGAGGGTGGAGTTGGATTCAAGACTCAGTTCAGCAGTGCGGGTATAACCTTGGTCAGAGAGACGGTAGATTTTTACGGTCTCTATTTCAGGATCGATGATCCAATATTCGGGAATTTGATAGCGTTCATAAAGTTTGCGTTTGATTATTTCATCGGTTTTACGTGAACTGTCAGACAGGATTTCAACGACAAGGTCTGGGGCCCCTTGAATATTTTTCTCCGTGATAATTAGTTCTCGTTTCTTGGTAATAAAAAGGATGTCGGGCTGAATAACATCCAGATCTGATAGCACAACATCCATTGGAGCGCACAATACCTCACCAGCCTTTGTGGTCTGAAGATAAGCATGTACATGGCTGGATAAATTCAAGGAAACTTTTTGATGCTTGGTTCTCGGTGAGGGTGTCACGTAATGGTCTCCATCGATGAGTTCATGGCGCTTTCCATCATCAGGAAACAAGAGGTAGTCTTCGTATGTAAATTTTGTGGAAGAAGTTGGTTGTGCCATGCTCTAAGCCCTTTTTCAGAAAGTTGCTCCAATATCGTAACAACATGATTCGAGAACTACAATACGGAAGGTCAGAATGTAAATGCTGGTGGCTTATCCTGAATGTACTTGTGTTTCCGGTTCGGCTAAATGCTCGCGGACTTCTTTGACGTAGGTTTTGAACGGGTTGGGCATGGGGAAGGGGGGCTGGCCGCGGAGTTGAAAGATGGACCAGTTGATGACGTAGTGGGGAAAGCGGCGTTCTAGTGATGGCTCAAGACTGGCTTCTTCATTCCATTCTTTGCCGATTAATTGACGGATGAGTTCACTTCGACCAAAGGCGCGGGTATTACGAGGAGGATTTTGCATGGCGAGATCGATGGCTGTGTTGGTGGTGACACGTGGAACGCGACCTTCTTCTTCAAGGCCAAAGTACAAACTTTTTTCCGGATTGAGGTTATGATATTCCAAGTCCAGGCTCTTGAGCCACGGATCATCCCATTCGAGTTTTTCTTCTTCTTTAAACGATTCTAGGAGCCACAGTTTCGAGGCCCAATCAACTCGTCCCACCAGTTTCGTGTAATCACCGCGAAGATCACGTAAGACAGACTCCCATTGATCCAGAACCCAATCGGTATCGTCATCCTGTCCGGCATACTGATCTTGAGCGGCCTTGAGAAAGTCTTCTTGAATATCGATCGCGGATCTTGTCTGCCCATTGGCTAAACGCACGTTCCATTTTCTGGTACTGTCGCGAGAGATATCTTTCAGCGTTTGAATGGGTTCTTCCAGATCCAGCCCCACCGGAGCATGGCCATCTTCGATAAGCTGGAGCACAATACCGGTCGTACCCATTTTCAAGGCCGTGGCCACTTCAGCCATGTTCGAATCGCCAAGGAGTAAGTGAATGCGTCGAAATTGATTGGGGTCGGCTAATGGTTCGTCACGCGTATTAATGAGGGCGCGATTGTTTTGTACCCATTCAAAAAAATCATTCACGATATGGTCGGCGCGCTGTGAAATTTGAAATGGCACGGTCGGACGCCCGTGTTGATCTTGGAGGCCAGACCCTTTCTGGGACAATTGTTCAATAGGCACCCATCCATCGTAAATTTCCGTGACACCAATGCGTCCGGCGCCGGTAAAAATTTGGCGCGTCACCAGAAACGGAATGAGTTTATTCAAACCTTTGAGGTTAAACGGAAAATCGCGTGAGACCAGGTAGTTTTCATGACATCCGAAGGTTGCATCGGTTTCATGATCGATATTATTTTTGATTAGTGAAATATTCTGGTCCAGGTTGAGTTCGACCAACGTACGTTGGAGCAACCGATCGCCGGCACGGTCCGATGCTACGATATCGGCGAGGGTGTGACATTCCGGTGAAGCAAACTCTAAATGGCCCATATCCACATACAGCCGCCCGGCATTAAGCAAAAATCCGCCATTCCCAGGAGGTTCATCGTACCCGCGATAGTGCAGGTCCAAGACGCCTTGCTTACGAACGCGAAATACCTGATCGATCACTCGATGGGCGAGCCATGAGGGCGAGTGCTCAGGATCATCACTATTAATGAGGAGCCCGTACTCTGTCTCAATACCGAAAATACGTTTGAACATGGTAATGCGAGAAATTCAATTTGTTGTTTGGTTTAGCAGGGGAAGCAGCGCGTGTAACTCCTGTTGATCAACTGTACGATACTTGGAGCTTCCTGGGGTGTTGCGTTCCAGAACGGCACACTCTAACGTTTTTTCGGTCAAGACACATTTGAGATGTTCAAGGATTTGTTCCTCAGAGAAAGAATCACTACTCTGGTCCTTGTCTGGTTTTTCCGATGATGACGCTTCAGTATTTTCATTGTCCTGACTTTGGGATAGGGCGCCAAGTGCCCACGCTCGAACCGCGACTTCAAGAACGGCGTGAAAGGTGGAGGCCCCAGGAGTGATTTGCTTTTTGAGATACGAACGCATGGTGTCTTGAATGGTTGCCGATGCTCCAAGTACGGCCATGTCATTGTACTCTTCGAATGTGCCGTCATAATCGACTGTAAAATATCGATCTTGATTGGGTAGGTTTCCCATGTCCGCCAGCAACAGTTTCGTGATGTACGGGGCTTTGAAAATTTCTTCAAAGGCCTGTTTAAT
>Ga0209980_10000845_pt1 | contig 16748 bp, 15 predicted proteins | sample CR02metaG_FD_183611 | JGI IMG/M metagenome (GOLD analysis project Ga0209980, IMG submission 183611) | Deep subsurface microbial communities from Mariana Trench to uncover new lineages of life (NeLLi) - CR02 metaG (SPAdes) (version 2) | ecosystem: Environmental > Aquatic > Marine > Ocean trench...
CGGGTGCCGGGGTCAGCAGCGACGCGAACACGGTGTTGGCCGTGTTCGCGACCAGGAAGCAGCAGAGCACCAGCAGCCCCGCGTTGACCGCCCAGCTCAGGGTTCGACTCATCGTGTGTCGCTGGCTCCGTATCCCGCCCCGACGCGGTCCGCCGGGGAGCGGGCGAGTATACCCCGGCGATGCCCCTCCTCAACAGGAATCATCGTGATTCCAAGGAGTTAGGGACACGGCTTTCTGGCGCTCCGCCAATCGCTTCAGCCGGTTTTGACACCGAAACAACGGACTCCGTTCAGTTTCGGGGCCTTTTGGCCACAATTGCCGCCGATCGCGCCGGAGCGGTTGACAGCCCTCCACTGGGGACCAGCTTTCGGCCTCTCACGGCGTTTCCTCCGTCCTCGCTCAGGCGTAACGGGTCGAGCGCCCGTCAGCTGGAGGTAGAACGAGAGCCATGGCGGATTCGGGCAAGGTCATCGGCATCGACCTGGGCACCACCAATTCGGTGGTAGCGGTGATGGAAGGCGGACAGCCGACCGTGATCACGAACGAGGAGGGCGGTCGCACGACGCCTTCGGTGGTGAGCTTTGGGGACGACGGCGAGCGCCTGGTCGGTACCATCGCCAAGCGACAATCGGTCACGAATCCCCGGGGAACCGTCTACTCGATCAAGCGCTTCATGGGCCGGCGTCTCGCCGAGGTTACGGAAGAGGTGAGACTGGTTCCCTACGAAGTCATCGAAGGTTCCGAAAGCACCGCGGTCGTGAAGGTCGGCGACAAGACCTACAAGCCGCCTGAAATCTCGGCCATGGTGCTCCAGAAGCTCAAGGCCGCGGCGGAGGCCCATCTGGGAACCGAGGTGACGGGGGCCGTCGTCACGGTGCCCGCGTACTTCAACGACGCCCAGCGTCAGGCCACCAAGGACGCCGGCAAGATTGCAGGTCTCGACGTCAAGCGCATCATCAACGAGCCGACGGCGGCCGCGCTGGCCTACGGCCTCGACAAGAAAGCCGACGAGAAGATCGCCGTCTACGACTTTGGTGGCGGCACCTTCGACATCTCGATTCTCGAAGTGGGCGACAACGTCGTCGAAGTGAAGGCCACCAACGGCGATACCCACCTGGGCGGCGATGATCTCGACCAGCGCGTGATCGAATACCTGGTCGGCGAATTCAAAAAGGACCAGGGGATCGACCTCTCCCAGGATCCCATGGCCCTCCAGCGTTTGCGCGAGGCCGCGGAGAAGGCGAAGGTCGAGCTCTCGAGCGCTCAGAGCACGGACATCAGTCTTCCCTTCATCACCGCGGACCAGACCGGTCCGAAGCACATGACCCTGAAGCTGACGCGAGCGAAGTTCGAACAGCTCGTCGAGGATCTTGTCGACCGGACGCTCGATCCCTGTCGTCAGGCCCTGACGGACTCGGGCCTGTCCGCCTCGGACATCGATGAAGTGGTCCTGGTCGGTGGCTCGACCCGTATACCCCTGGTTCAGCAGAAGGTGCAGGAGCTCTTCGGCAAGGAACCCAACAAGACCGTGAACCCCGACGAGGTGGTCGCGGTGGGCGCGGCCATCCAGGGGGGTGTCCTTTCCGGCGACGTGAAGGACTTGCTGCTGCTCGACGTGACGCCGCTCTCCCTGGGCATCGAGACGCTGGGCAGCGTGATGACCAAGCTGATCGAGAAGAACACCACGATTCCGACGAAGCGGAGCCAGGTCTTTTCGACTGCGGCCGACAATCAGCCCCAGGTGGAGATCCACGTGCTCCAGGGAGAACGAGAGATGGCGGTCGGCAATCGTACACTCGGCAAGTTCATCCTGGACGGGATCCCGCCCTCGGTGCGCGGCGTTCCCCAGATCGAAGTGAGCTTCGACATCGACGCCGACGGCATCCTGTCGGTGCATGCGGCGGACAAGGCCAGCGGCAAGGAGCAGTCGATCCGCATCGAAGGCAGCGGGGGGCTCGACAAGGCCGAGATCGACCGGATGATGCAGGAGGCCGAGGCCCACGCGGCCGAGGACCACGCCGCCAAGGAGGCCATCGAAAAGCGTAACTCGCTCGATTCGATCATCTACCAGGCGGAGAAGACCCTCGAAGAGAACGCCGACAAGCTCCAGGATGCCGACACCCAGAGTGTGAAGACTGCGCTCGAAGAGGCCAAGAAGGACCTTGAGAGCGAGGATCCGGTCCGCATCGACGTTGCGCGGCAGCGGGTCGAGCAGGAACTGCACAAGGTGGCCGAGGTCCTCTACAAGGCGCAGACTCCGCCGGGAGGAGATGCCGGGTCGACCGCGGGCGCACAGGCTGCGTCGGGTGCGGCGGCCGGCGACGACGATGAAGGGGAAGTGGTCGACGCCGAGTACAGCGAGGAGAAGGGGGACTCCTGAGTCGCCTTGTTTCAAGGAGGTTGGCGTGAGCCGCGGGAAGCGTGAAGACCCGTTCGGAGAGCTGTACGGCGAATTTCGCGACCGCCTGCGGGGCGATCGTTGGCAGCCCGACGTGGATGTCTTCGAGACAGAGAAGAGCATCGTGGTTTGCGCCGAGCTCTCGGGTGTTCGAAGCGACGATCTGCGCGTCACCGTGGACGGTCAGGACCTGCGGATCAGTGGCGTCCGTCTGGTCCCCGAACCCTCCGGCGTGCATCGTCTGCACCAGATGGAGATCGCCACGGGGCCCTTCGAGAGGCGACTGCGCATTTCCATCGCATTCGAACGGGACGGTGTGAACGCCCACCTGGCCGACGGGTTCTTGACCGTGACGCTGCCCAAGCGCGCGCGGGTTTCCGTGAAGGTGGAGCTGGAAGCTCCAGAGGACGAGTGAGTTGTCGGAAGATCCGGATCTGATCCAGGCCGAAGAGCAGGGCGAAGGTACGACCGTCCTCGTGGGTACCGACCACGGGGAAGAAGCCGCCCGAATCGACATCCCGACTTCGATGCTGGTGTTGCCGCTCAAGAATACGGTGCTGTTTCCGTTCATTCCCTCGCCGCTGTTGGTGAGTTCCGAGCGGTCAAAGCGTCTGATCGACGACGTGCTGGTGACCCCCGACCGCTTGTTGATGGTGATCGCCGTTCGCCACCCCGTGGATGGCAGTCCCGGCGCCGACGACGTCTATCGCATCGGAACCGTGATGCGCATCGCAAGGATGCTGAAGTTCCCGGACGATTCGTATCGACTGTTGGTGCAGGGGATCACCCGGGCGCGCGTGGTGGAGTTCGAATCGGAAGATCCGTATCTGCGCGGCCGGATCGAACGCCTCGAGGAGACCGGGGATCTCGACTCGGTCGAGACGGCGGCCCTGATGCGAAACGTGGCCCAGCAGTTCTCGGCGCTGGTGGCCGAGAGCCCGCGGCTGTCGGACGATCTCCAGCTGTTGGCCAGCGGCATCGACGACCCGTCGAAGCTGGCGGATCTGGCCGGTTCGCACCTCGATGTCGATGTGGCGGGCAAGCAGTCGGTGCTCGAGCAGGTCGACGTCCCCAGTCGTCTCAAGCTCGTGCTGGAGGGCATCGCGCGTGAACGCGACGTCGCCCAGGTCGAGAGCGAGATTCGAGAGAAGGTCCAGAGCGACATTGGCAAGACCCAGCGCGACTACATGCTGCGCCAGCAACTCGAAACGATTCGCCAGGAGCTGGGCGAGTCCGAGGATCAGGAATCGGACATCGAGCAGATTCGCGAGAAGCTGGTGGCCGCCGGGATGCCGGAGGAGGCCGAGAAGCAGGCGATGCGCGAGCTCGACCGCCTGAGTCAGATGCCAGCCGCCGCAGCCGAACACAGCGTGATCCACACCTATCTCGACTGGATGGTCGACCTGCCGTGGTCGAAGCTCTCGGAAGACCGGCTCGACATCGTCGAGGCGCGCCGCATCCTGGACGAGGATCACTACGGACTCGACAAGGTGAAGGAGCGCATCATCGAATACATCTCGGTGCTCTCGCTCAAGCGCGACCTGAAGGGGCCGATCCTGTGCTTCGTCGGTCCGCCCGGAACCGGCAAGACGTCCCTGGGCCGCTCCATCGCGCGTGCGCTGGGCCGGGAGTTCCAGCGGATCTCGCTGGGCGGAGTTCACGATGAAGCCGAGATCCGCGGCCACCGACGCACCTACGTCGGAGCGCTCCCCGGGCGCCTGATCCAGGGTTTGCGCCGCGCCGGCACCCGCAATCCCGTCTTCGTGCTCGACGAGGTCGACAAGGTCGGGGCCGATTCCCGTGGAGATCCGTCCTCGGCACTCCTGGAAGTGCTGGACCCGGAACAGAACCACACCTTCAGCGATCACTATCTGGAGGTGCCGTTCGATCTGTCTCAGGTGCTGTTCGTCGCCACCGCCAACCAGATGGGCCCGGTGCCGGCCGCGCTCCGCGACCGGATGGAGGTGATCGAGCTTCCCGGCTACATCGAGGAAGAGAAGGTCGAGATCGCCAGGCAGTTCCTGGTTCCGCGCCAGCGCGAAGTGAACGGCATCACCGGGATCGACTTCAGGATTCCGGACGACACGCTCCAGATGCTGTGCCGTAGCTACACTCGCGAGGCCGGCGTGCGGAATCTCGAGCGCGAGATCGGCGCCGTGTGCCGCAAGTTCGCACGCCGGGTCGCCGAAGGGCAGGTCGACGGGCCCGTCGTCGTGAAGCCGGAAGATCTGGCCGATCTGCTGGGGCCCGTGCGCTTCGAGCCCGAGATCGCGGAGCGCGGTGGGCAGGCCGGTGTGGCCGTTGGCCTGGCCTGGACGCCATCGGGTGGAGACATCCTGTTCGTTGAGTCGACCCGGATGCCTGGCAAGGGAAAGCTCAAGCTCACCGGATCTCTCGGCGCCGTGATGCGCGAGTCCGCCGAGGCGGCGCGGTCCTGGCTGCGAAGCAAGTCCGATGAATTCGACCTGGACAAGGATCTCTTCGAGCACGCCGACATCCACGTGCACGTGCCCGCCGGGGCCGTCCCCAAGGACGGTCCGTCGGCCGGGATCGCCATGGTGACTTCGCTCGCGTCGTGCCTGACCGGCCGGGTCTCGGACCCCCACGTGGCGATGACCGGAGAGATCACCCTGCGTGGCAAGGTCCTTCCGGTGGGCGGCATCAAGGAGAAGATCCTGGCGGCCAAACGAGCCGGCATCCGGTGCGTGGTTCTCCCGGAGAAGAACCGGCGCGACGTCGACGAAGTGGCGCCGGAGCTCCTGGACGGTCTCGGATTGGAATACGTGGGGACGATCGATGAAGCACTTCAGTACACGTTGGCCCAACCGTCCTGAAGCCGGCCTCTGCGCCGCGTTACTCCTGATCGGCGTGTTTTCCGCGGCATGCGTCACGCGCGGGACGCACCAGCAGGTGGTGCAGGAACGCGATCAACTGGCCGAGCGGGTCAAGCGGCTCGAGGCCTCGAGCGAGAGCCTGGATGCCGAGCGCGTGGCCCTGATCGACGAGCTCGAGGATCTCCAACAGACCCAGGCCGTGCTCGACCGAGACGTCAAGCGGCTTCGCAAGGCCGAGGCAAGGCTGAGCGACAGTCTCGCGATCCGCGAAGCCGAGCTGGCCGATCGCCGCAAGGAGGTCGGTCGCCTGCGCGAGACCTATTCGGGCCTGATCGAGGATCTGGAGGCCGAGGTGGCGGCGGGGGCCATCGAGATCCACCAGCTTCGCGATGGACTGCGCTTGAACCTCTCCCAGAACGTCTTGTTCCAGCCCGGCTCGGCGCGGGTCAACGCCGGCGGGCGCGAGGTGCTCGGCAAGGTGGCGGAACGGGTGAGGAAGGTTGAGTACCGCGTCGTGGTGCACGGCCATACCGACGACGTTTCGATCCGCTCCGAACGCTTTCCCAGCAACTGGGAGCTGGCCGGTGCGCGCGCGAGCGGAGTCGTGAGGATTCTGGCCGACCGGGGCGTCGATCCAACCCGTCTCGAAGCCGTATCCCGCGGTGCGTTCGAGCCCGTGGCGTCGAACGAGACCCCGGAAGGGCGCGCCAGGAATCGCCGCATCGAGATCACCCTGGTGCCGCTTCAGCCCATCTCCCCGGTTGCGGCCCGCGGTGAACCCCCGGTGCCCCGGTTGCCGTCCCCCTCTCCGGCTGAAATGGATTCGAGCACCGCCCCGTGAACGACCCCGCGTCGGCCGGGGTCCGCGCCGATCTCGAAGCCATCTTTGCTGAGGCGGTCGCGGCCGCTGACGCGGCCGACGCCGTGCGACGCGAGCTGGTGGGGGCCGGACGACACCGCGCGATCGCGGGCCACGCACTCGATGCCGACGTCCGCATCGTGCTGCTCGCCATCGGGAAGGCGGCAGCGCCCATGGCGGCCGCGTTCGTGGAGTGGGCGGGCGATGCGCTGCTGGAAGGCCTGGTGATCACCAAGGAAGGTCATGGCGAGGCGGCGCGCGGGATTCGCGGGATCCGCGTGCTCGAGACGGCTCACCCCGTCCCTGACGCGCGTTGCGTCGCGGCGGCCCGAGACGTCCTGACGCTGGTCGAGCAGGCGGATCCCGCCGACCTGCTGTGCGTCTTGCTCTCGGGTGGGGCTTCGAGCCTGGCCGCCTGTCCGGTCGAGCAGATCGAGCTCGGCGACCTCGGAGATTCCACACGCCTGCTGCTGGAAGCCGGGGCCGACATCGTTGAACTCAATACGGTCCGGAAACATCTGGCGGAGTTGGCAGGTGGAAAGCTGGCGCGTCGTGCCGCCGCGCATCACATCCAGGTCCTGGTGGTGAGCGACGTTCCCGGCGATCGGCTCGACGTGATCGGGTCGGGCCCATGGGTCGGCGACCCCACGACCTTCGCAGACGCCGTTCGAGTGATGCGTGACCGCGGTGTCTGGGACGAGGTCCCGGACCGGGTGCGTCGCTTGCTCGAGTCCGGCGTCCGGGGCGAGACACCTGAAACGCCCAAGCCGGGCGAGGCCGTGCTGGAACGCGTGCGCAGCAGGATCATCGCCAGCAATCGCGATGCCCTCGAGGCGGCGCGTGATGCCGCGGTGCACCGCGGCTGGAAGGTTCGCGTCGTCTCGTCACTCGCGGGTGAGGCGCGGGACGCCGCCCGGGCCCTGGTCGCCCTGGCTCGAGAGGCGTTCCCGATTGCGCCGGTGTTGCTTCTCGCCGGCGGTGAGACCGTGGTGACGGTGCGTGGCGCGGGCCGCGGCGGTCGAAACCAGGAGCTGGCACTGGCTGCCGCACTCGAGATGTCTCCCGACGTTCCCATGAGCCTGTTGGCGGCCGGTACCGATGGCAGTGATGGGCCCACGGATGCTGCGGGCGCCTTCGTCGACACGGCGACCGTGAGTCACGCAGCCAGTCGGGGTCTCGATGCCCGTCGTTCTCTCGACGACAACGACGCCTACGGGTTCTTTTCCGTTGAGGGTGGACTCTTTCGGACGGGGCCCACCGGCACGAACGTAATGGATCTGGCGCTTCTCTACGTCGGGGAACTGTCGCAGCCCTGACGCGCTTTGGCTGAATTTCGGGCTAGATTCTCGGGCCATGTCGCGCATTGCTGGACCGTCCCTCACCTCGCTCCTGCACCGTGCGGTCGTGCTGCTCGGCCTGATCGTGCGCGCCTTCGTTCTCTATTTGCGTGTCGTGCTCTCGAACCGCGGCTGGTTGCGCTGGTCGGATGCCGCTTCCGTCGCAAGCCTGCACGCACTCGCGGTGCGCTTTGTCCGGGCGGCGGTGCGTTTCAAGGGAGCCCTCATCAAGGTGGGGCAAATGGCGAGCCTACGGATCGAGATCCTGCCATCCGAGGTCACCGACGAGCTCGCCAAACTCCAGGACAGCGTCGATCCGCACCCATCCGGGGAGATCCTCCAGCAGATCCGTGTCGAGCTGGGCCAGTCCGTCGAGGATCTCTTCGAAACATTCTCGATTGTACCGCTCGCCGCGGCCAGTCTCGGTCAGGTACACCGTGCCCGTACCCACGACGGTCGCGAGGTTGCGCTCAAGGTGCTCTATCCGGGTATCGAACGGTCGGTGTCCATCGATCTCGCCATGACGAAACTGGCGATCTGGGGCTTCAATTTCTTCGTGGTTGCAGATCTGATGCCGGTCTATCGTGAGCTGCGCGATTCGATCCTGGGCGAAATGGATTATATCCGCGAAGCGAAGGCGTCCGAGGAGATCGCAGCGAATCTTGCGACGGATCCCGATTTGGCTGCACGGATCCGGATTCCCAGCATCGATTGGTCGCTCACCCGGAAGCGCGTACTCACCATGGAGTACATCGAGGGTGTCAAGATCAACGACTCGGCGGCCATGGCCGAACGCGGCTTCGATGTCGACGAGCAGGTGGGCTGGGTCTCCCGCGCCTTTTGCCACATGATGTTCCGGGACGGCTTCTTCCACTGTGATCCTCACCCCGGGAACATCATGGTCGACACCGAGGGCCGGGTCGGGCTGATCGACTTCGGGATGAATCAGCGCATCGAGCCGGACGTCCTGGCCGCCCTGCGCCGCAACGTGTTGGCGAGCGTCACGCGGGACGCGGACCTGTATGCGCGTTCGCTGGTCGAGGCCGGGGCCATCGACCCTTGCGATGTCCCGATCGTGAAGGAGCTGGCCGAGCTGAGCTTCGATCCCGCTTACTACAACCTGACGCCCCAGGAGGTGGCCAACCTCGATCTGGGCGAGTACTTCGAGCGCACCCGCCACCAGCTGAAGAAGATTCGCAGCTTTCGGCTACCGGTCGGGATCGTGATGTGGTCCCGGGCGATCACGCTCCTCTACGCCCTGATGGTCGAGCTGGCGCCCGGCATCCGGCCCCTGGAGGTCTTCGGACCGTACGTGATGGAGTTCCTGCGGGGAGGGGAAAAACCCGAGGCGGCCACCGAAAATGGCACAAAAGGGCTGAATCGCAGCATTCCAGATGCGTCCAAGAGCGTGTAGGCTGTGGACCCGCCGGGTCGCCGGTTCCGGCGGGTTCTCTGAGGAAAGACGCGATCTGTCACCGGCCGCCGAGGCGAAGGCGCGCTGCAGTCATGCGAAAGGAATCGAGATGAGAAGTTGGGCCCGTCAAATCGTGGTTGGAGTGGCTGTCACGGCCTTCGTGTTCCTGGCGGTGGGTGCGACGACGGCGACCGCCGCCAAGTCGAAGAGCACCCAGACCGAGGCCACCTGGATCAGCTTCGATGCCGAGAACGACACGGTGAAGGTGAAGGTGAAGAAGCCCGGAGTGGGCGCGAAGCCGCCCAAACATCTGAAGCTCAAGAAGGGCAAGGAAGCCGAGTTCAACGTCATCCCGACGGGATCGATCCTGAAGCGCACGTCGGTCGCCATCAATGGCCGGAAGGGTTCGCTGACGGACATTCCGGCCGGCAAGACCGTCAACATCTACTGGGTGCCGGATCCGAAGGACGACAAGGCCCGCTTCGCTCGCAAGATCGACCTCTTCAAGACGGCCGAAGAGCAGGGCACCGACGCCTATTAGGCTCGGCACGCTCCGGGTCGTCGAATCCAAAAAGGGGCTGGAACGGGGGTTCCAGCCCCTTTTTTCATCAGCCCGGATTCTCAATCAACCGGGACCGGGAGGAGTGATGTGGCCCTCGACGTAGACGCGTTCAAGCAGGTGCTGGGCCGCTGGACCACGGGCGTCACGATCGTGACGTCTCGGGCGGGTGACACGATTCACGGCATGACGGTGTCTGCGTTCACCGAAGTCTCCCTCGAGCCGCCACGCGTCCTCGTGTGTGCCGAAAAGTCGTCGAACACCCACCCGGTGATCGCGGAGGGCGGCGTCTTCGCGGTCAATATCCTGGCCCGGAACCAGGCTGCCCTCTCCGACAAGTTTGCGTCCAAGCGGGATGAACACCTGCGCTTCGAGGGCGTCGACTGGACGACGGCCCAGACGGGTGCCCCCATCCTCCCCGACACCGCGGCCGCCCTCGACTGCCACGTCCACGCGGCCCACGAGTCGGGCGACCACGTGATCTACCTCGGCGACGTCCTCTGGACCCGCTGCGACCCCGACAAGCCCGTCCTGTTGTACAGCTCCGGCGCCTACGGCGACTTCAAAGGCTGATTCGTCCCCTGCTTCGAAGTGCGACGCTCGCGGCTGCGGGCGTCAGGCGGCCTTTTCCATGTCGGCCGTGTAGCTGCCGCTGCGGGCAGCACCATTGCAGCGGGCGCGGTGCAGGAAGGCCTGCTTGGCGGCCTCGAGGTTGTCGGGCTTGCCGCCCCAGGCCTTGAGTGGCGCTGCCTGGAGGGCGCGGCCGTAGGAGAAGCTGAGCTCCCAGGGAGCGCGGCCGAGCTTGTTCATCTCGTTGAGATGTGCCGTGGCGTGCTCGTCGCTCTGCCCGCCGGAAAGGAAGACGATGCCCGGGACCTCGGCCGGGACCGCATTGCGCAAGCACGCAAGCGTGGCTTCGGCGACCTGGGCGATGCCGGCCTGGGTCGAGCACTTGTTGCCCGACAGGACCATGTTCGGCTTGAGGATCGTCTCGGTGAGCTTCACGCGCTGGGCGTAGAGTTCGCTGTAGAGCTTGCGCAGCGTGCGCTCGGTGACCTGGTAGCAGGTCTCGATGCTGTGATCGCCGTCCATCAGGACTTCCGGCTCTACGATCGGGACGATGCCGTTCTCGGTGCAGAGTGCGGCGTAGCGGGCGAGGGCGTGGATGTTGGCATCGAGGCAGTAGTCCGACGGGATGCCATCGCCAATGCTGATGACGGCGCGCCACTTGGCGAAGCGCGCGCCCAGACCGTGGTACTCCTGGAGCCGCTCGCGCAGTCCGTCGAGACCCTCGGTGACCTTCTCAGCTTCGGCGCCGGCGAGCTGCTTGGCGCCCGTGTCGACCTTGATGCCGGGGACGATGCCCTTCTCGGAGAGGAGCTTGGGGAATGGCGTTCCGTCGTCCGTACTCTGACGGATCGTTTCGTCGAACAGGATCACGCCACTGATGAACGCTTCGGCGCCTTCGGTCGTGAAGAGCAGCTGCCGGTAGCTGCGCCGATTGGCTTTGGTCGACTCGGCATGGATGGAATCGAAACGCTTCTTGATGGTGGGAGAACTCTCGTCCGCGGCGAGGATTCCGCGACCGGGCGCGACCATCGAGCGTGCGGTGGCTTCCAATTCGGACATCGTTGGCATCTCCCGATTGGTGTGAAAAAACGCGGAGTTACTGTAGCACCAGCGGTTCTCGTCGGCAGCTGGAATCGGCATCGGAGGACACCCTTTGTGGTATTCATTCCTGCCGTGGAACCCGTCAAGCTGATCGCCTGGTCCGATTATCTGTGCCCCTGGTGCTACAACGCCTCGGTTCGTCTGGAGCGCCTCGAGCAGGAGTTTGCTGGGCTCGTCGAGATCGAGTGGCGCAGCTACCTGCTGCGTCCCAATCCGGGCCGGCGTCGAGATCTCGAACGGTTTCGAGTCTATACGCAGTCCTGGCTGCGGCCGGCCGCCGACGAGGACAGTGGTGAATTCCGTCCGTGGCAGGGCGACGCGGGCCCGCCCAGCCACAGCCTGCCGCCCCATCAGGTGGCAAAGGCGGCCGGCAGCCTGAGCGCGGAGGCCTTTCGCCGCATGCACCGCCGACTGATGCGCGCCTACTTCTCCGAGAACCAGGACATCACGGATTGGCAGGTTCTGCGCAACCTGTGGCTCGAGCTCGATCTGCCCGAGTCGGACTTCGATCGGTCGCGGGATCCGGCACTGCTGGAGCAGATCCTGGACGAGTACAACCAGGCCATCGCCGGAGGTGCGACCGGGGTTCCCGCCGTGTCGCTCGAGGGGAACGACGCGATCATCGTGGGCGCCCATCCGATCGAGCTGTATCGACGCTGGGTGAAGCGCACACTGTCGGCTCGTTCCCGGACTCCGAGCGACGGGGCGCGAGCGTGAAGAACGCGCTGGATCTGTTTCGCCTCGAGGGTCGAGTGGCGATCGTGACCGGCGCATCCGCCGGAATCGGCGCTGAGTTGGTTCGCGGTCTGGCCGACGCGGGTGCCAAGGTCGTGCTGGCTGCGCGGCGTCGCGAACGCATGGATGAGCTGGCCAAGGAGCTCGGCGAGCGGGGCTCCGATGCGCTGGTCGTGGAGTGCGACGTGACGAAGCAGACCGACGTCGATCGGCTGGTTGCGGAGACGGTCAATCGCTTCGATGGCATCGACATCCTGGTGAACAACGCGGGCATCACCGAGGTGATTCCCGCCGAGGAGCAGACCCTCGAAGCCTTTGAAAAAGTCGTGGCCGTGAACCTCACCGGGGTCTTCCTCTGCAGTCAACGCGTGGGGCGCGTGATGCTCGAGGCCGGCAAGGGTTCGATCGTGAACGTGGCATCCGTGCTGGGGCTGGTCGGATCCGGCCAGCTTCCCCAGGCGTCCTATGCCGCGTCCAAGGGCGCCGTCGTCAACCTCACCCGGGAGCTCGCCGCCCAGTGGTCTCGGCGCGGAGTGCGGGTCAACGCATTGGCGCCGGCCTGGTTCGCGAGCGAGATGACGGCCGACATGTTCAAGAGCGAGAAGTCCCGGCAGTGGATCCGGAGTCGCACGCCGATGGGAAGGCCGGGGGAATCCCACGAGCTGCTGGGCCCGCTGATCTTCCTCGCTTCCGACGCAGCCAGCTACGTCACCGGCCAGATCGTCCCCGTCGATGGCGGCTGGACGATCGTCTGACCTGCCAAGCCACCAGTCGGGGATGAAATCCCGGACAACCGTCGACAGCGGGGTCGCCTTCGATAGAGAAAGGGGAGGCGATGGTGCGGCGAAGAGGATTCGAACCTCCACGGGGTTGCCCCCGCCAGCCCCTCAAGCTGGTGCGTCTACCAATTCCGCCACCGCCGCACGGAAAGGCCCGCGGAGAATACCGCAGGCGCCGAGCCCCACAATCGGGCATCGGCCGACGCTTGGGCATCGGCCGATGTTACGGCGTCGGATTCTCCGCCGTCGGATCCGACAGGGCGGGGAGTCCGGTTGCCGAGGTGCCAGCGGCCGGAGCTTCGGTCAGGGGCTCTTCCAGCAGCGGTGGCACGGTCTCGATCTCTTCGAAGAGGGGCTGCTCGAGCGCGGGCTCCTCGATCGAATCCGGATCGTCGAAGAGGCGGTCCGTCGCCGCGGTCGTCCCCAGGTAGGAGAGCGCCAGGCTGGTGCTCATGAAGATTACGGCCGACGCCGTCGTGAGCTTGGTCAGGAAGTTTCCTGCGCCGCGGCTGCCGAAGACGGTGGAGCTGGCGCCGCCGCCGAACACGGCGCCGATCTCGGCGCCCTTGCCGCGCTGGAGCAGGACCACGGCGATCAGGAAGAACGACACGATGACGTGGAGCACGATCAGAAAGGTGTTCATGGGTTCCCCCTCAAGTCTTCTCGAAGCGCACGATGCGGCTGAAGGCCTCCGGATCGAGGCTCGCGCCGCCGACCAGGGCGCCGTCGATGTCCGGCTGGGTCATCAACTCGTCCACGTTCTCCGGCTTCACCGATCCACCATACTGAATCCGGATGCGATCCCCCGCCTCGCCAAATTTTACTCGAAGTTGCTCCCGGATGTGTCGGTGGACTTCCTGGGCGATCTCGGGCGTCGCTGTCTCGCCGGTTCCGATCGCCCAGACGGGCTCGTAGGCGATCACGATGTCGTCGGCCTGGGAGGCTTCGACGGTCGCCAGGCTGTCGCTGAGCTGCCCGCTCACCACGTCCAGGGCGTCACCCCGCTTGCGTTGTTCCAAGCTCTCGCCGACGCACACGATCGGTCGGATCCCGTGGGCCAGCAGCGCGGCCGCCTTGCGGGCGACCCGTTCGTCGTTCTCCCCGTACAAGGCGCGGCGCTCGCTGTGGCCGACCAGGGTGTAGCGGCAGCCCAGATCGACCAGCATGCCCGGGGCGATCTCACCGGTGAAGGCACCCCGTTCTTCGGCGTTCACGTTCTGGGCGGCCAGGGCGACATGGCTGCCGTCGAGCTTGTGGCCCAGGCGATCGAGGGCCGTGAAGGGCGGGGCGATCACGATGTCGACGTGGTCCAAACCCGCGACGAGCGGGAGGAACTTGTCGGCGAAGGCTTCGGCTTCGCCGGTCGTCTGCTGCATCTTCCAGTTGGCGGCAAAAATCGGTCTGCGCATCTACCTCTCCAACGCGGCGACGCCCGGCAGCGTGAGTCCCTGGACGAACTCCAGGGACGCGCCGCCGCCCGTCGACAGATGGGTGATCCGGTGGCTGAACCCGAGTTGCTGGATGGCGGCGAGCGAATCGCCGCCACCGACGACCGTCGTGGCGTCGCTGCTCGCCACGGCTTCGGCCACGCGGGCGGTGCCGGCGGCGAAGTCCTGGATCTCGAACACGCCCATCGGGCCATTCCAGAAGATCGTACGGGCCTTGGCCGCTTCCTCGGCATAGCGACGCGCGGTCTCCGGCCCGATGTCGACGCCGATCCAGCCGTCGGGAATCGTTTCGACCACCCGGGTGGAAGCGCCGGCCTCCAGGGACTTCGCCACCAGGTGATCCGTCGGGATCAAGAGGCGCCGTCCGGCCGCGCGAACTGCCTCGACGACACAGTTGGCGTCTTCCAGCATGTCTTGCTCGACTCTTGAAGCGCCGGTGGGCTTTCCCGCGGCGGCGATGAACGTGTAGGCCATGGCGCCGCCGATGGCGAGCACGTCGGCGTGGGGGGCCAGGGCCTCCATCACCGCCAGCTTGCTCGAGACCTTTGCGCCTCCGAGCAGGACGAGCAGGGGGCGCTCGGGATCCCGTACCACGCGCAGGTGCTCGAGCTCCGAGCGCAGCAGGTCACCGGCGACGGCCCGATCCACCAGGGATGCGATGCCGGTCGTCGACGCATGGGCGCGGTGTGCGGTTCCGAAGGCGTCGTTCACATAGAGGTCGGCCAAGGCGGCGAGGTCGGCGGCGAAGCCCGTCTCGTTCTTCTCCTCCCCGGCGTGGAAGCGGACGTTCTCGAGCAGCAGGATCTGTCCGTCGCCCAACTCTGCCACCGCGGCCGCCGCCTTCTCGCCGATGCATTCCTCGCAGAAGGAAACGCCCCGGCCGATCCGCTCCGCCAGCCGCGGTGCCACGCGGCGCAGCGTCAGCTCGGGCTTGCGCTGTCCCTTGGGTCGACCCAGATGCGACGTCACGATCACGCGGGCGCCGGCGTCGGCCAATCGGCGCAGAGTCGGCACCGATGCACGCACCCGCGAGTCGTCGCGGATCGTCCCGTTCGACAAGGGCACGTTCAGGTCGGCGCGCACCAGCACGCGCTGGCCTCGTACCCCGTCGGCCAGGAGTCCGTCGAGATCCGGGACCGCCATCCGGCCTAGCTGCCGATCTTGAGCGCCAGGTCCACCACGCGGTTCGAGTAACCCCACTCGTTGTCGTACCAGGCCAGGATCTTGACGAAGTCGCCATCCATCACCTTGGTGCTGGCCACATCGAGTATCGACGAGTGCGGGTTGCCCAGGAAGTCGATGGAGACGAGCGGCTCGTCGCAGTACTGGAGGATGCCCTTGAGCGGTCCATCGGCCGCCGTCTTCATGGCTGCATTGATCTCCTCGGCCGTCGTCTTCTTCTTGAGCTTGATCGAGAGGTCGACCACCGAGACGTCCGCGGTCGGAACCCGCATCGCGTAGCCATCGAGCTTGCCCTTGAGGTCGGGCATCACGAGTCCGATGGCGCGAGCGGCGCCAGTGCTGGTCGGGATCATGGACATGGCTGCGGCACGCGCACGACGCAGGTCCGAGTGGGGGAGGTCGAGGAGGCACTGGTCATTCGTGTACGCGTGGATCGTCGTCATCCAGCCCCTCTCGATGCCCCAGTTGTCGTGCAGGACCTTGGCGGGCGGGCCCAGGCAATTGGTGGTGCAGGAGGCGTTCGAGATGATCTTGTGCTGATCGGGATCGTACTGATCGTCGTTCACGCCGAGCACGATCGTGATGTCGGGGTCCTCGGCCGGCGCGCTGATGATCACGCGCCGGGCGCCGGCTTCCAGGTGCTTGCTGGCACCCTCGCGGTCGACAAAGATGCCGGTCGACTCGATCACGATCTCGGCGCCGAGCTCTTTCCAGGGAAGCTTCGCGGGGTTGCGCTCGGCCGTCACCGGGATCTTCTTGCCGTTGACGGCGATGCCGTCGTCCGTGGCCTCCACCTCACCCGGGAACCTGCCGTGAATGGAGTCCCACTTCAGAAGATGGGCCAGGGTCTTGGCGTCGGTCAGATCGTTGATGCCGACGATCTCGAGGTCCTTGTCCTGGGCCGCCCGAAAGGCGAGGCGGCCGATGCGGCCGAAGCCATTGATTCCCACCGAAGTGGCCATTTCCGTTTCTCCTTCGCGAGCTTGAAGGCGGGCAGGGTACCCATCGACGGGGCGGGACGCCATCGGGAAGCGGATCCCGAACGACACCGGCAACGAGCCGCGCAAGACCGCCCGCAGGGGCGGGCGGTCTTGCGCGGCCCTCCCTTCGGGCAATGCCCGCAGTTCGCCGCCTCGGCGAACTGTAAGCCGCCGCTGCGGCGGCCGCCCACCCGCCGGGCGGGCGGCCTCGCTACCCTAGGCCGCAGTTCGCCGCCTCGGCGAACTGTAAGCCGCTGCGGCGGCCGGGGTGTGGGTGAGGATCGGGATCAGGCTGCTGCTGGTCGTGGCGTTGGTCGTCGCCGCCGTGTTGGCGTTTGTGGCCAGGCGCGAGCACGTCGTGGCCCAGGCGGCGCATCCCCAGGTGGAAGGTCGCCTGATCCTGGCGGGCCTCGCAGGGCCCGTGGACGTCTTGCGCGACGAACGCGGGATTCCCCATCTGGCTGCGGAGCGCGAAAGCGACGCTTGGACGGCGCTGGGATTCGTTCACGCCCAGGATCGACTCGCCCAGATGCTGTGGCTCGTACGCCTGG
>Ga0209980_10000846_pt1 | contig 16731 bp, 16 predicted proteins | sample CR02metaG_FD_183611 | JGI IMG/M metagenome (GOLD analysis project Ga0209980, IMG submission 183611) | Deep subsurface microbial communities from Mariana Trench to uncover new lineages of life (NeLLi) - CR02 metaG (SPAdes) (version 2) | ecosystem: Environmental > Aquatic > Marine > Ocean trench...
AACACATTTAACATGGCTCTCCACCTGGCCGTAGACTTCCTTGTCTTTGCGACTAGCTGCAGGCAAGTAGATCATCTCGGCACCTCCTTGCGAATCCACGCCCGACGCGACGATTGTCAATGCCTGCCGCGATTACCGCTGACATGTTCAGTCCAAAATGGACAATTTGGAACTCGGAAATTTACTAGCTGTTGGATTTATCGGTGCGTAGGCGGGAGATCGCCCGCCGTACCCGTAGCAATGAACTCTCTGACCACTACAGCTTCGTCGGGCACACTCAAGATGATAGCCGTCAACTCCCGGCACTCAGCCTGAAGCCATCTCATGATGTTGACATGTCCGCTTTGGGTCGTTAGCGGCCCTTCGTGGCAATATTAGCTGAATGTCCGCTTCCGGGGGTAAAGCGGACATCGAATGAGTGAACGGGGCACAAAAAAACCCGGCACAGGACCGGGTCTTCAGTTTTCTTGGTAGCGGGGGCAGGATTTGAACCTGCGACCTTCGGGTTATGAGCCCGACGAGCTGCCAGACTGCTCCACCCCGCATCCGCAAGGCGCGCATTTTACAAACCCTCCGCGCTATTTGCAACCGAATTCGAGGTACCGGAACCCCCGGAAGGCTCCTATTTCATTGGCCTGCGAGAATCAGGGCAGAACGCTGGCACAAAGTGCCAGGAGACCGCCCGGAAACAACCCCAAAAACAGGACCAGCAGCCCGTTGGCGGACAAGACCAGGCGCATATCGACTTCCGCCTGCAGCGGCTCCGCGCCGTCCGGGGCATCGAAATACATCAGTTTGATGATCCGTAAATAATAAAAAGCGCCGATCACCGAAAAGAGGACGGCAAGAATCGCCAGCCAGGCCATGCCGGCATCCAGAACGGCCATGATGACCTGTATCTTGGCGTAGAAACCGAGCATCGGCGGCACGCCAGCCATGCTGAACATGACGATCATCATGATCAGCGCGAACCAGGGGCTGCGCTGGTTCAGACCCTTGAAGTCCTCGAGATTCTCGGCTTCAAAGCCTTTTCGGCTGAGCAGGATGATCATGCCGAAAGCGCCGGTCGCCATGATGACGTAGGCCAGCGTATAAAACAGGGCCGCCTGGTAGCCCACCGGCCCACCCGCCAGGAAACCCAGCAATATAAAACCGACATGGGAAATCGTCGAATAGGCCAGCATGCGTTTTATATTGGTCTGCACGATCGCAACCAGGTTGCCGATGCCCATCGACAAGATGGCAAGCACCATCACCATGTCCCGCCAGCTGCCATACATGTCGCCCAGCGCTTCTGCCAGGATCCTCATGAACAGGGCGAATGCGGCTATTTTCGGTATCGTGCCGACATACAGCGTGACCGAACTCAGCGCGCCCTGGTAAACATCGGGGACCCACATGTGGAACGGCGCCGCGCCGAATTTGAAGGCGATGCCAACCAGCAGAAAAGCCAGCGCCAGCAAGAACTCGATGCGCAGCGGGTCCGCCCCGGCCAGGGCCACTTTCAACTCGGTCAAGTCAAGCGTCCCCGTCGCCCCGTAAAGCAGCGACATCCCATAAAGCAGGCAGCCGGAGGCGATTGCGCCGAGCACGAAATATTTCATCGCGGCTTCCGACGACAACACTGAATCGCGATTGATCGCGACCAGGGTATACAGCGACAACGACAGCAGCTCCAGGCCGAGATATATCGTAATCAGGCTGTTCGCTGCGATCATGACCATGATCCCCAGCAAGCCAAACAGCGCGAGTACGAAATACTCGCCCTTCAACAGATTGCGCTGCTGCAGATAGTTTCTCGAATACAAAAAGACCACCGCCAGCACGGCGTAGCAAAACAGCTTCAAAACCGTACCCAGCTGGTCCGCCACCACCATGCCGGAAAAAATAATCTCGCGGCCTGACGGTACGAAGCGATAACTCAGCCAGGCGGCCCCGATCAATGTCAGGATGCTCAGTATGTAACTGAGCGTTTGATTTTTTCCCCGGGAAAACGCCGCCGCCATCAGCACCACACAGGCCATGGCCAGAACAAAAATTTCCGGTGCGACCAGGCTCAGTTCGAGTGTACTCAGAGTCATATCGGGCTCGTTCCCTAAAGCTTCGATTGCATGATGTGCTGCAACAGGTTATCCAGCGTGACCTCCATGACCTCGGTCAATGGGTCTGGCCACACGCCAAGTAAAAGTACTGCAAGAGCTAATGTCGCTAATACTATGAATTCCCTTGTATTTATATCCTTCAATTCCGCGACTTTCGGGTTGGCGATGTCGCCAAAAACAACCCGCTTCACCATCCACAGGGTATAGGCAGCGCCCAGCACCAGCGTCGATGCCGCGGCAAATGCAATCCAGAAATTTGCCTTGAAGCTTGCCAGGATCACGAAAAACTCACCGACGAACGCAGAGGTACCGGGCAGGCCGGCGTTGGCCATCGCAAAGAACACCAGCAAGGTTGCGAACCACGGCATGGTATTGACCACCCCGCCATAATCGGCAATCTGCCGGCTGTGCATGCGATCGTAAAGCACGCCCACGCAAAGGAACAAAGCGCCGGAGATCAGCCCGTGCGAAACCATCTGCACCATCCCGCCTTGCATGCCCAGCACCGCGCCCGCGAGGCTCCCGGTGTTGGTGTAAATGGCAAACGGCAGGAAAAAGCCCAGCGTCACGAAACCCATGTGCGCGATCGACGAATAGGCGATCAATTTCTTCATGTCACGCTGCACCAGTGCGACAAAGCCGATATAAACCACCGCGATCAGCGACATCGCGATAATCAAACCATCCAGGCTGCGGCTGGCGTCCGGGGTAATCGGCAGGCTGAAACGCAAAAACCCGTAACCGCCCATTTTCAACATGATCGCCGCCAGGATGACCGACCCGCCGGTCGGCGCTTCCACGTGCGCATCCGGCAACCAGGTATGCACCGGCCACATCGGCACCTTGACGGCGAACGCCAGCAGGAATGAGATGAATATCAGCAGCTGCGCGTTCATCCCCAGCGAAAGCTCGTGGAAATCCAAAATCTCATAGCTGCCGGTTTGCAGGTACAGGTAGATCAGCGAAACCAGCATGAATACCGAACCCAGAAAGGTATACAAAAAGAACTTGATGGTCGCGTAAACCCGGCGCGGGCCGCCCCAGATGCCGATGATCAGGAACATCGGTACCAGCATCGCTTCCCAGAAAACGTAGAACAGCATGGCATCCAGAGCGGCAAACACGCCGATCATCAGCCCTTCCATGATCAGGAACGCAGCAAAATACTGGCTGACATTGGACTTGACGCCCTGCCAACCCGCGACGATCACCAGTACGGTCATGAAAGTCGTCAGCAGGATCAATGGCATCGAGATCCCATCGACGCCGATGTGGTAATTCACATTGATGGCGGCGATCCACGGTTGGAACTCGGTAAATTGCATCGCCGCGGTCCCGCTGTCGAACTGGCTGTACAGTGGAATACTCAGCAACAACGTGACGCCCGCGGCCGCCATGGCTATCCAGCGGCCCGCGTTCAAACGCTGTTCACCGACCGCCAGCACCAGGAGGCCACCGGCGACCGGCACCCAGATCAGCAAGCTCAGCAGAAAATCGGAGTAAATCATTTATGAAATCCGTTTTGTCCCTGGCCCATCGCCGTCAGCCGCGCAACAGCAACCAGCCCGCGAGGACTGCGAAACCGAAAATCATCGTGAAGGCATAGTGGTACAGGTAACCGGTTTGGATGCCGCGCACCCTTTGCGCAATCCAGGCGATGCCGTTCGCGGTACCGTTAACCAGGCCGCCGTCGATAATTTTCTCGTCGCCAATTCGCCACAGGAACCTGCCCACGCCACGCCCGCCTGCCGCGATAATTTTCTCGTTGAAGTCGTCGAAGTAATACTTGTTGACCAGCAGTTCGTACGGGTGCTTGAGGCGCCGGGCGATCTTCTGGCTGAGCCCGGGGTTCTTCAGATAGACCCACCAGGCGGTACCGACGCCACCGATGGCCAGCCAGAAAGCCGGGCCCTTGATGCCATGCAGCACGAACGCGGCGGGCCCATGGAAATCCTGTCCCAGTCTGGCCAGTACATCCTGCGCCGGCAATACCCTGATCGAGTCGCCAAAAAACCCGCCGAACAACAATGGCTCTATCGTGTACCAGCCGATCATGGCGGACGGGATTGCCAGCAGAACCAGCGGCACGGTCACAACCAGCGGGCTTTCCTTAAGTTGCTCGCGGGTATGCCGGTCCATGCGTTCCTTGCCATGGAAAGTCAAAAACAGCATCCGGAAGGTATACAGTGCGGTCACGAAAACACTGAGCAAGATGGCCCAGTACGCGAGCCCGGCGCCCGGCGCCTGGGACAAATGAACCGCCTCGATCAGCGCGTCCTTCGAGAAAAAACCCGAGAACCCGGGGAAACCGATCAAAGCCAGGCTGCCAACCACTGCCGCCCAGTAGGTGACCGGCATGTACTTGCGCAAACCGCCCATTTTCCGCAGGTCCTGCTCATGGTGCATGGCGATGATCACCGAACCGGCGACCAGGAACAGCAAAGCCTTGAAAAACGCGTGCGTCGTCAGGTGGAAAATACCTGCCGCGTAGGCTGAAGCGCCGAGCGCGACGGTCATGTAACCGAGCTGGCTGATCGTCGAATAGGCAACCACCCGCTTGATATCGTTTTGCACGATGCTCAGCAGCCCCATGAAAAACGCGGTCAATGCGCCGATCACCAGGACGAAACCCAGTGCGGTCGTCGAAAGCTCGAACAGCGGCGACATACGCGCGACCATGAATATGCCTGCGGTCACCATGGTAGCGGCATGGATCAAGGCTGAAATCGGGGTTGGGCCTTCCATCGAGTCGGGCAGCCAGACGTGCAGCGGGACTTGCGCGGACTTGCCCATGGCGCCGATGAACAGGCATATACAAATCACCGACAGGACTTGCCAGTCCATCCCCGGGAAAATCTGCATGGTTTGCGATGTCAATGCCGGCGCTTGTTGAAACACCTGCCAGTAATCCATGCTGCCGGTGTAGTAATAGATCCCGGCGATACCGAGTATGAAACCGAAATCCCCCACCCGGTTCACCAGGAACGCTTTCAGGTTGGCGAAAATCGCAGTCGGCCGTTTGTACCAGAAACCGATCAGCAGATAAGACACCAGGCCGACCGCTTCCCAGCCGAAAAACAACTGCACGAAGTTGTTCGACATCACCAGCATCAGCATGGAGAAAGTAAACAGCGAGATGTAGCTGAAAAACCGCTGGTAACCCGGGTCGTCTTTCATGTAGCCAATCGTGTAGATATGCACCATCAGCGAAATAAAGCTCACCACCGCCATCATCAGCGCGGAAAGACGGTCGATCAAAAAGCCGACTTCCATGTGCAGGCCATCGATGTCGGCCCAGGTGTAAACCGTGCCATTGAATACCGGGTCGCCATCGACGACGATCCCCATCAGTACATATATTGAAAGCCCGCAAGACAAGGCGACTGCCAGGATGGTCAGCCAGTGAGCGCCCGCGCGGCCAATCTGCCGGCCAAACAAACCGGCGACAATGGCGGCGAGCAACGGGGCGAGAACGATGGTCAGATAAATATCTTCCAAGGTCAGCCCCTCATGCCGTCCATGTCTTCCACATTGATGCTGCTGCGGTTACGAAACAGCAGAATCAGGATGGCCAGTCCGATCGCCGATTCAGCGGCCGCAACCGTGAGGATGAAAAATACGAAAATCTGACCGGAGAGGTCGCCGAGGTAGTGTGAGAATGCGATGAAATTGAAATTGACGGCCAGCACCATCAACTCGATGCACATCAGCAGCACGATGACGTTTTTCCGGTTGATGAATATGCCAGCCACACTGATGCTGAACAAGATTGCGCTGAGCAGCAGGTAATGAGTAAGACCTATGCTCATTGGTCTTTCTCCGTTTTCATTTTTACCAGGCGCACACGGTCTTCAGCGCGCACCGCAATCTGCTTGGCGATATCCTGTTTTTTGAGCCCGGGCCGGCGACGCATTGTCAGCGCTATCGCCGCGATTATCGCGACCAGCAGCAGCACCGCGGCCAGTTCCAGCGGATATACGTACTCGGTATAAAGCACCGCGCCCAACGCTTCGGTATTCGAATAATCGGCGGGCGCAGGTTCTGGCGCCACACCCAGGCTGAAACCCTGCGCCTTGAACCAGACGACATGCGCGATTTCCAGAATGACCACCAAGGCGACGCCGATACCCAGCGGTGCATACCGGGTCAGTCCTTCGCGCAAGCGCTGGATGTTGATATCCAGCATCATCACCACAAACAGGAACAACACCATGACCGCACCGACATAGACCAGCACCAGGACGATCGCCAGAAATTCCGCCTCCAGCAACATCCACAACACGGCGCTGCTGACGAACGCCAGCACCAGGAACATCACCGAATGTATTGGATTGCGGGCCGATATCACGCCCAGCGCCGCAACCACCACGACAAACGCAATCCAGTAAAATAAAATGTCTTGAAACAAAGTGTCAGTTCCTGATTCTGAAAAGCTGTTATTTATCTGTAGCGGGCATCCGCCGCCTTGTCCGCGGCGATCATCGTTTCGTACTTGTCGCCGATTGCCATCAATTTTTCCTTGGTCATGATATTTTCGCCACGATTTTCCATGTGGTATTCATGGATACGCGTCTCGACTATGGCATCCACCGGGCAGGCTTCCTCACAGAAACCACAGTAAATACACTTGAACAGGTCGATATCGTAACGAGTCGTTCTGCGGGTGCCGTCCTCGCCAACATCCGACTCGATAGTGATGGCCAATGCCGGGCAGACTGCCTCGCACAGTTTGCAGGCGATGCATCGTTCCTCGCCGTTGGGGTAACTCCGCAGTGCGTGCAAACCGCGAAACCTCGGGGATAGTGGCGTTTTTTCCTCGGGATACATCAGCGTAAATTTTTTGACGAAAAGATTGCGCATGGTCACGCTCAAGCCCTGGAAAAGCTCCCAGAGGAAGAAGGTTTTGAGCAGACTACGGACCTGATTCATCTCACCACCTCAGACCGACCACGGACCGATTTTCATCGCCGCCATGACGCCCTCGACAAAAATCCAGACTATCGTGATCGGTATAAAAACTTTCCATCCGAGCCGCATGATCTGGTCATAGCGATAACGCGGAAAGGTTGCGCGAAACCAAAGAAAACAAAACAGGAACAAGCCGATTTTCATCGATAACCAGAAAAACGACGGCTCCGCAAGCCAGCTGTCGCCCACAATCGGCATACCCTCGAATGGCGATAGCCATCCGCCCAGAAAGAATATCGAAGTCAGCGCCGATATCAGGATCATATTGGCGTATTCGGCGAGAAAGAATATCGCGAACGCCATGCCCGAATATTCGACATGGAACCCGGCGACGATCTCTGACTCGCCCTCGGCAACATCGAACGGCGCGCGGTTGGTCTCGGCCACACCGGATATAAAAAACACAAAAAATAACGGCAACAACGGCAGCATGAACCATTGCGACATGCCCCCCTGCTGGGCCATTACGATTTCCCCAAGATTAAGACTGCCGCCGGCCATCAACACACCCACCAGCGCGAAACCCATGGCTATTTCATAGGCGACCATTTGCGCCGCCGTGCGCATGGCCCCCAGCAATGCGTACTTCGAATTAGACGCCCAGCCGCCAAGAATTACGCCGTAGACACCAAACGATGTCAGCGCGAGCAGGTAAAGCAGACCCGCATTGATATCGGCAATTACGAACTCCGGGTTCAGCGGGATAACCGCCCAGGCGGCAAACGCCGGGGCGATCGACAACACCGGCGCGATCAAAAAAAGAAAGCGATCGGAATTGGTCGGAATAATGATCTCTTTGAGCATTAGCTTTAGCGTATCGGCGAACGGCTGTCCCCAGCCCATTGGCCCGACGCGGTTGGGGCCGATCCGGTTTTGCATATAGCCGATGACTTTGCGCTCGAAAAAAGTCAGCAGCGCGACACAAATAATCAATGGCAACACCACAACGATGATCTTCAGGACGATGATCATTAGTTCCCGGACCCACTCCGGAATACTCATCCACGTGGCAAGCATGGAATCCATTAACCCGCCCATCTCAGAAACTCACGACCGCCGGACTTGCCGGAGACTCCTGTTCGGTTTCCTGCAGGGGCCGGGACCGGCGCACGATGGCGTCGGTGCGATACATGGGCACATCCTGCGTCTCGCCGATGCCCCCCGCCTTTTCCGCGCTCGCGCGATCGCCACGATAGGCATTGTCGGGCCTGATCTCCCCCAGGATTTCCGCCAGTTCATCCCTGACCTGTTGCGAATCCTGGTAATCGAAGCCATCCAGGTCCAGCAGGTTGCCGAGGACTCGCAGCACTTTCCACGCCGGCCTGGATTGCCCGACCGGCGCCGCGGCCGCGACCACGCTTTGCCAGCGTCCTTCAGCGTTGACATAGGTACCGGGTGATTCTGCATAACTGCCAACCGGCAGGATTACATCGGCGTATTCCTTCAAGGTGTCGCTGACATAACTACCGATGGCGACCACCAGATCGGCTGCCGCCAGGCTTCTCAGTGCGGCTTCGCCATTTGCGCAATCGAATTCCGGCTCGCAACCGAGCAACAGATAAGCCGACAAATTACCCGCAAGCATGGCGCGTGCGTCGAGACCCGTATCCGCTGCCGGTTTGCCGCTCGCATCGCGATGAGGCAGCACACCGGCCAGGCAGCCAGCAACAGCGTTGCCGCCGTCCGGGATATAGCCGAGGCTGGCGCCGGTCAGGCCGGCCAGTTTCGCCGCCATCGCCCTGATGCGGGCCCAGGCCGGGTGACGCTGGGCGAGGTGACCCAGCAAAATCATGCCAATCGTGCCGTCATTGAGGCTTGCGATTATTTTCCGGTGCTCACTGTTGGCGGACTTGCCGCCTTCCGCGGCGGCCACCAGCGCCACCAACTCTCCCGCCATGTCCTCAGCAACAAGATAGCCGGCAACCGGAAACAGGTAGCGATACTCGCGCGGATTCAGGAAACTGATGCTCCCGCCACCGACGGCCGCCTTGCGAATCCGGTGGGCCAGCAACGGAACTTCGTTGCGTAAATTCGAACCGATGATAAAGGCTGCGTCGAGCTTCTCCAGGCCGGCGATTTCCGTACCCAGCCATGGGAATACCGGGTCCGCATCCTGATCCGAGAAATCGGTCTGCCGCAATCGGTGATCAATATTTTTCGTGCCCAAACCATCGGCCAGGCGGGATAACAGGTAAAACTCTTCGAGCGTGCTGTTTGGTGACGCCAGCACGCCAATCTGCTCAGCGCCCTTTTCCGTCGAGATTCTCTTCAAGCCGGCCGCGGCCCGTGCGAGCGCATCCTCCCAACTGGTCTCGCGCCACTCGCCTTTGCTCTTGACCATCGGCTTTTCGACGCGGTCACTGGCGTAAATGCCATAACATGCATAACGATCGCGGTCGGAAATCCAGGTCTCATTGATTTCTTCGTTCTTGCGCGGCACCACGCGCAAAAGCTTCCCTCGGAGCACGTGGCCAAACAAGTTGGTGCCGGTGCAATCGTGCGGCGACACCATCGGCACCTGCAGCATCTCCCAGCCTCGTGCCCGAAATCTGAATGGTTTGTTGTTGAGCGCGCCGACCGGGCACAGATCGATGACATTGCCCGACAATTCATGATCGACCGTCTTGCCGATGTAGGTACCGATATGCATGGTCTCGCCACGCCCGATCGTGCCGAGTTCCTGGAATCCGGCGATCTCGTCGGTAAACCGGGTACATCGCGTGCAATGAATACACCGAGTCATATCGGTCGAAATGAGCGGGCCAATGTCCTTGTCCCCGACCACCCTTTTGCGCTCGGTATATCGCGACGCATCCTTGCCGTAGCCCATCGCCAGGTCCTGGAGTTCGCATTCGCCGCCCTGGTCGCAGATCGGGCAATCCAGCGGGTGATTGATCAGCAAAAACTCCATGACCGCTTTCTGCGCGTCCCGGGCGTATGCCGAGCGGGTAAACACTTTCATGCCATCGGCGACCGGCGTCGCGCAGGCCGGCAAAGGCTTGAGCGCGTTCTCGACTTCGACCAGGCACATCCGGCAGTTGGCGGCGACGGTCAGTTTCTCGTGATAGCAAAACCTCGGCACATAAACGCGCTGCTCATCGGTCACTTCGATGATCATTTGCCCCTTGCGCGCCGTGGTCGGTACGCCGTCTATCTCGATGTCGACAAAATCTTCGCTCATTCAGTTTTTTTCCGCTTTTTTCTGCTTCAGGCTGCAACTTTAGCGCTTTGCCCAACTATGCTGCGTCCGCGATGCTCCAGCATGTACTTGAATTCATGACCGAAATGTTCGATAAAACTCTGTACCGGCCAGGCCGCCGCATCGCCCAGCGCGCAAATAGTGTGTCCTTCGATGCGGCCTGCCACATCAAGCAGCATCTCCAGGTCGCCCTGCCGCCCCTTGCCGCTCATAATCCGCCGTATCACGCGGTTCATCCAGCCCGTGCCTTCACGGCATGGTGTGCATTGGCCGCACTGCTCGACAAAATAAAATCGCGACAAACGCTCGAGTACACCGACCATGCAAGTGGTTTCGTCCATCACGATCACGCCTGCGGAGCCCAGCGACGAACCCGCTGCCTGCAACGAGCCGTGATCCATGTTGCACTCGAGAATGATTCCCGCCGGCAGTACCTTTACCGATGATCCGCCCGGAATCACCGCCTTCAGTTTATTGCCGTCGCGCACGCCGCCCGCGAGTTCGAGTAAATCCTTGAACGATATGCCCAGGCCGACTTCGAAATTCCCCGGTTTGTTGACATGACCTGAAACCGAGAATACACACGGGCCGCCCGAGCCTTCGCTGCCCAGATCGGCAAACCATGTTGCGCCTTTGCGAATAATGCTCGGTACCGAAGCATAGCTTTGCGTGTTGTTGATATTGCTGGGGCGGCCATAGATGCCGTGATTGGCCGGGAACGGAGGCTTGTAGCGAGGCCTTCCCTGTTTGCCTTCCAGCGATTCGAGCATCGCCGTTTCTTCGCCGCAGATATAAGCGCCGGCGCCGATGAAGGTATGAATCGTGTAATCGAAACCGGAACCGAGAATGTTTTTGCCGAGCAGACCGGCCGCTTCTGCCTCGACGACCGCCGCTTCAAAACGCGGCACCGGTTCGGCCATGAATTCGCCGCGGATATAGTTGTAGCCGATGCTGGCGCCCATGCAATAGCCGCCGATCGCCATGCCCTCGATTACCGAGTGCGGGTTGTAGCGCAGGATATCCCGGTCGTGACAGGTGCCCGGTTCGCTTTCGTCTGAATTGCACAGGACATAGTTCTGGCCGGGTGCGTTCCTCGGCATAAAGCTCCATTTCAGACCGGTCGGGAACCCGGCGCCGCCGCGCCCCCGCAAACCCGAAGCCTTGATAATCTCGATCAGGTCTTGCGGCGGGATTTGCTCGGCAAGAATTTTTTTCCAGGCCTCATACCCCCCCACCTTGAGATAGTTCTCAAGGGTCCACGGCTGGTCGAATTGCAGCGTCGAAAAACAGACCTGGTTGGATTCCATCGCCACTACTCCAGTCCATCCAGGATACTGTCCACTTTTTCCGTAGATAGATTTTCGTAGTAAACGTGATCGATCATCATCATCGGCGCGCCATCGCATGCGGCAAGGCATTCTTCTTCCTGTTTCAGGTAAAACTTGCCATCGGCCGTGCTCTCACCGGTCTTGATCCCCAGTTTTTTCTCCAGGTAATCGACGATACGATCGCAACCGTTCAGCATGCAGGAAATATTCGTGCATACCGAAATACTGTGGCGGCCAACCGGTTTGGTTTCGAACATCGAATAAAAAGTCGCCACTTCATAAACCTGGACCACTGGAAGATCCAGGTAATCGGCCACAGCCGTCATCAATTCATCGTCAAGAAAGCCATTGTTCTCATGCTGTGCCGCTTGTAAGGCTCCGATCAGCGCCGAGCGCTGCTTGCCCTCGGGAAATTTTGCCACCCAACGATCGATTCCCGCGCGCACGTGCGCCGACAATTTCCCGCCATGGTTGTTGTTGTTAGCGCCCATTAACGGTCGATCTCGCCAAATACAATATCCTGGGTGCCGATGATCGAGACAACATCCGCCAGCATATGGCCGGTTACCATCTCGCTCATCGACGACAGATGGGCAAACCCCGCCGCCCTGATTTTGACTCGATACGGCTTGTTCGCGCCATCGGAAATCAGGTACACGCCGAACTCCCCTTTCGGATGTTCGATCGCCGCGTAGGCTTCACCTTCGGGCACGCAATAACCCTCGGTAAACAATTTGAAATGGTGGATCAGCGATTCCATGTCGTCCTTCATTTCCACGCGGGTCGGCGGTACAACCTTTTGGTCGCTTATCATGACCGGGCCGGGATTTTCCCGCAGCCAGGCGATGCATTGCCTGATGATCTGGTTCGACTGACGCATTTCCTCGACCCGAACCAGGTAGCGGTCGTAACAATCGCCATTGACGCCGACCGGTATATCAAATTCGACCCGATCGTAAACTTCATACGGCTGTTTCTTGCGTAGGTCCCATTCCACCCCCGAGCCTCTGAGCATGGGGCCCGTGAATCCGAGTTGCCTGGCCCGCTCAGGCGTCACCACACCGATGTTGACGGTCCGCTGTTTCCAGATCCTGTTATCGGTCAGCAAAGTCTCGTATTCATCGACGCAAGCCGGAAACCGGTCGCAAAAAGACTCCAGGAAGTCGAGCATCGAGCCTTCGCGGTTCATATTCAGACGCTTGACTTCTTTTGCGTTTCTGACTTTTTCAACGCGCGAGAAACGGGGCATTTCCTCCGGCAAATCGCGATAGACGCCACCGGGACGATAGTAGTTCGCGTGCATCCGGGTACCCGAGACCGCTTCATAACAATCCATCAAGTCTTCGCGTTCGCGGAAGCAATACAGGAATATGGTCATCGCCCCAATATCGAGCCCGTGCGTCCCAAGCCACATCAGGTGATTCAGCAGGCGGGTGACTTCATCGAACATCACGCGGATATATTGCGCACGTATCGGCGGCGTGATGCCCATCAGTTTTTCGATCGCCAGTACGTAACCGTGCTCGTTGCACATCATCGATACATAGTCCAGGCGATCCATATAACCGATGGTCTGGTTGTACGGCTTGCTCTCGGCGAGTTTTTCGGTGGCCCGGTGCAGGAGACCAATATGCGGATCGGCCTTCAGGATGACCTCTCCATCCATTTCCAGGACCAGGCGAAGCACGCCATGCGCGGCCGGGTGCTGCGGTCCGAAATTCAGCGTGAAATTCTGGAGATCAGTCATCGCCTTGCTCTTTTTCCCGGAGCGACGCAAACCGGTCGTCATGGCGGATAACCTTCGGTACCAGCGTGCGTGGTTCTATAGTCACCGGCTCGTACGCAACCCGGCCAAGCTCGGGATCGTAACGAACCTCGACATTGCCGATCAGCGGAAAATCCTTCCTGAAGGGGTGGCCGATGAAGCCGTAATCGGTGAGAATCCGCCGCAGATCCGGATGCCCGTCGAACAAAATCCCGAACAAGTCAAAAGCCTCGCGCTCAAACCAATCGGCGGAATTCCAGATCGAGTACACCGAATCAATGACCGGGGTGACCTCATCGCGCGGAAAAGTCCTTAGCCGGAGCCTGTGGTTTCGTTCCACCGATAACAGGTGGTACACCACGGCAAACCGCCTTGGCGGCTGGTATCGGGTTTTTTCCTTGCGCAACTCCGCACCGGTGTCGCTTGCAACCCCCCGGCTGAACCCGGATTCCGTCGCCTCGTTCGTCTGCCATTCGATGTTTCCGTAATGCAGGTAATCCACGCCACAGACATCGATCAAAGTGTCAAAAGAAAACGGACCCTCATCGCGCAGGAGCTGGCAGACATCCAGGAGATTTTCAGGCTCGACCTCGAACACGGCTTCCCCGGTGGACGAATCGATTCGTAAAATCCGGTCACCGAATTTTTGCTCAGCATTATCGATGAGTGAGGCGGTTTTCCTGTTCATTCTGATTTTTTTGGCCTTACCGGGCAATGGTATTCGTGCGTCTGATTTTGTTCTGAAGTTGCAGTATCCCGTAAATCAGCGCCTCGGCCGTCGGCGGACAACCCGGTACATAAACGTCAACGGGAATGATTCGGTCGCAGCCCCTGACCACCGAATAGGAATAATGATAATAGCCGCCGCCATTCGCGCACGAGCCCATGGAAATCACCCAGCGCGGCTCAGCCATCTGGTCATAAACCTTGCGCAGGGCCGGCGCCATCTTGTTGACCAGGGTCCCGGCGACGATCATCAGATCGGCCTGGCGGGGGCTGCCGCGAAATATGACGCCAAAACGGTCCAGGTCGTAGCGTGCAGCCCCGGCATGCATCATTTCGATCGCGCAGCACGCAAGGCCGAAGGTGAGCGGCCACAGCGAACCGGTACGTGCCCAGTTCATGACCGCGTCAAGGCTGGTGGTAACCCAGCCGTGGTTTTGCAGGTCTTGCTCCAGGCCTGCGGCAACGGCGCTGGATTCTAATCCCATTCCAGCGCACCTTTTTTCCACTCGTAAATGAACCCGATGGTCAGGAGAAACAAGAACACGCCCATCGAAGCGAGCCCAAACAAGCCGACCTCGTCCAGGCTTACCGCCCACGGGAAAAAGAAAGCTATCTCCAGGTCGAAAATAATAAACAGGATGGCGACCAGGTAATAACGAACATCGAATTTCATGCGCGAATCTTCGAACGCTTCAAAACCGCATTCGTAGGGGGACAGCTTTTCAGAATCCGGCCGGTGCGGCCCGAGGAGAAACCCCAGCAACAGCAGCAACACTCCTAGACCGCCAGCTATCGCCAGAAAAATCAGCACCGGAAGATAATTTGCCAGCATGCAAGGATTTCCTTTATAGGGTGACCTGGTCCGCCGTTCAAGCCAAAGGCCTTCCGGGCCCTCAGATTTTAACAGGCCACAGCGCTCAGGCAATGATATTTTGGAAAGTCCCTGCTTGGTGCCGATGGCCGGACTCGAACCGGCACGGCTTTCGCCACTGCCCCCTCAAGACAGCGTGTCTACCAGTTCCACCACATCGGCAGCAGGGTAGTCTCTTAACCGGCGTCCTCGGGGTCGGGAGGCACCGGCGCTTCGTCGCCATCTTCCATTTCCGGCAGCGCAGGCAGGCTGTCACCAGGCTGCTCCACCGGGAACATTTCCACCGGCTCATCAGACAGTGCTCGCTCGGACGATATCTCCTGCTCGAGGATACTGAGCGGCTCGGTCGTCTGACTGCTGAAATAGGCGAGGGTCAGGCTGGTCATGAAAAACACCGCCGCCAGTACCGCTGTCGTATGCGACAGAAAATTGGCCGAGCCCTGCGCGCCAAACACGGTGCCGGACGCTCCGGCGCCGAACGCCGCACCCGCTTCCGCCCCTTTTCCTCGTTGCAGCAAAACCAGGCTGATGAGGCTGACCGCAACGAAAACATGAAGTATCAGTATTCCATCCTGTAGCATGATGTCTCTCTAATTTCGAATTAAACCGGCCGCGACACAAATCTTCGCGAACTCGTCACTCTTCAACGATGCGCCACCGACGAGACCGCCGTCCACGTCCTCCTCGGCAAACAGTTCCGCCGCATTGGCGGCCTTGACGCTGCCCCCGTAAAGCAGGCGTACGGAACCGCCAATTGTAGCATCCTGAGCGACCAGCCGCTCACGGATAAACCCGTGAACTTCCTGCGCCTGCCCTGGTGTCGCGGTCAAACCGGTGCCGATGGCCCAAACGGGTTCATAAGCGACAATCGCATTTTCAAACGCTTCTATCCCTGCCACATCCAGGACCGCATCGAGTTGCCGGCCGACGACGGTAAAGGTCTGCCCGGCCTCTCTTTCAGCCAGAAACTCACCGACACAGAGTATCGGAACGAGGTTGCCCTGATGGGCCGCAACGAATTTTCTGGCGACCAGGGCATCGTCTTCATGATACAGCGCGCGCCTCTCCGAATGACCGACAATGACGTGACTGCAGCCCACGTCCGTCAGCATCTCGGCGGATATTTCACCGGTAAACGCACCCGTCGCGTCGGCGCAAACGCTCTGTCCGCCCAATTGAATGCCGCTGTCCCGAATTTGGCGCTCGACTTCCTGCAAATACACGAACGGCGTGCAAACGAGGACTTCGCAGTTGAGCTGGGCCGGCAGCTTATCGATCAGGTCGGCGATAAGTTGTTGATTTTCATGGCGTGAACCGTGCATTTTCCAGTTCCCGGCAACCAATGCTTTTCTCATATTTTTAATCCGTGAACGGTGCCCGTAGACCTAAAAATCGCGCGGAATCTTAAACGCGAGACCGCTCGATAGCAATAACTGTCAGGTGGAGCAAGCTTGCTCAACCGACTCGGCAAGCTCGCTGGCCAGGTTCTTGACCAGCGCCTCGTCCTCGCCTTCCACCATGACCCGGATAACGGGCTCCGTACCGGATGACCGCAGGACAACGCGGCCGGCGCTCCCCAGCGTCGCCTCGACACCGGCTACGGCTTTCCTGATCGCCGGCAGATCGTCCAGATTCGGCTTACCGGCAACCCGAACATTGATCATCGTTTGCGGGTACCTAGGCATTTCCGCGGCCAGCTCCGCCAGGTTGCCGGCGTTGCGTTTTATGACTTCCAGGATTTGCAGCGCTGCGACCAGGCCGTCACCGGTCGT
>Ga0209980_10000847_pt1 | contig 16728 bp, 18 predicted proteins | sample CR02metaG_FD_183611 | JGI IMG/M metagenome (GOLD analysis project Ga0209980, IMG submission 183611) | Deep subsurface microbial communities from Mariana Trench to uncover new lineages of life (NeLLi) - CR02 metaG (SPAdes) (version 2) | ecosystem: Environmental > Aquatic > Marine > Ocean trench...
AAATGACAAAATTGTCAAAATTATAGGTGAGTCATGTACAGCCAAATTCAAACGCTGGATTGGTAAATTCTAAAATAATAGTTACAAAAACATTGCAATTTATTGTGATAACCATCATAATCTTATTGAAGGACGAGATAAGAAAAAAAGTGAATTAAGGTAACCACGAAAATTCTTAATTCTCGTTTACTTAGGATCATGCCAGTTTTGAAAAATTTTAGTAACGGAAAACATACCATAAACTCTAATTTTGTTTGGTACCAATCATTCGAATTTCATATATAGCCAGAAAAAACTTGAATCTCATGAAGAAAATTGTGGGCTTGACAGCAATTACGGGAATTATTCTAGTTCTTGCATTTGCTGTAAATTTTACACCTGCAGATAATCAAGTAACTGCTCAAACAACACCTTTTCCATCAAGGGAGAAAGTTATCTCAGTAACTGGAACGGCAACTACTTCTGTTGAACCTGACTTGCTTATCATCACGTTTGGTGTTGAAACACAAGAAAAAACAGCTAAACAAGCTTTAGAAAAAAATTCACAACTAATGAACTCTGTTGTAACAGCCATTCAAGATGTTGGAATTTCTGAAGATGAATTAAGCACATCTAGATTCAATATACATCCGGTTTACGACAGTTATCGTGATGAATCAGGAAGGTATACTCAGGAGTTAATTGGATACAGAGTTACAAATTCAATTTCTGTTGAAACCACAAACTTAGATTTAGCTGCTGACATTATTGATTCAGCTGTTGGAGTTGGAGCAAACAGAGTAGATTCTGTATACTTTACTTTATCTCCAGAAAAACAACTTCAGATAAAGGATGACTTGATTGGCAAAGCGGTATTAAACGCAAAATCAAAAGCAGAAAAGGCATTGTCTCCACTAAATCATCAGATAATTGGAGTAAAGGCAGTAACATTGTCTGAATTTGGAATGCCACCTCCAATTCCACTGTTCGCAGGAGATTTTGCCATGGCTCAAGAAGCTGCTGTCAGAGCACCAACACCTATATTTTCATCTGAACAGGATATTAGAACAACTGCAAGTGTAATATTTCTAATTGGAAGTAACTAGCTTCCTATTCTTTGTTTTTTTATTTTATAAATTCAAAGGTGCTCCCGCCGGGATTTGAACCCGGGATCACTGCCTTGAGAGGGCAGTATGCTTAGCCGGACTACACCACAGGAGCTCGGTAAAAACCATAGTTAATCGCAATTTAAAGCAAAGCATTAAGAATTTTTTTAATTATAATTTTTCTAGTAATTTACTAGAATTAATTGACAGAATTATATCTTGAATATAGAATTAACAGACGTTATGAAATGAAAATTGGTAACACTAACTAGAATAGGAACAATCCTAAAATGTTTCTTTGAAAGAGATCATGTATGACGTATCTACCATTAACAATGACGCTATTGGTTTTTTCATTAATTATGGTAGCATCAGAATCAAGTTATCAAGCATATGCATCACATAATCCAAATCTTTTCACATCTGCTGAGAATTCATTTTTTGATAATCACTTTTCAGGTTCTATGGTGGTTGAAGTTGTTGTTTATGATCTAAATCTAATTGATACTGATGAAGGCAAGGGTGAACCAGATGTTACCATTAATGGAAAACAATTACGAATGGTTCAAGGAGTTGATGGACAATGGCATGCCTATTTTGCTAATGTAAAGAAAGCAAAGATTGCTGATCAAATTGTTTTTGATGTAGGTGTGGAAGGAGCAAGTCTTGATTTTGGAGTCTTTTGCAGCAGTGATACAGACTCCTCTGTATTGGGCGTTAGTTTTTCTGACACCGATGGAGTTGCAATCCCACGGTCAGGTGGAATTTCTGGTGCAACAAACGGCATATCACAATTTACCAAATGCACAGGAACTCCCACTTTTTCTGGTACTTTGAATAATGTGCTAAAAAGAGCTACCTCCCCAAACACAAACCCCCAAGTGTCTGTAGGCCAAATTGGAATTAACCAAAATGTATGGCCCATAATTCAATTGTATTCATTTGATGATGTAGTAATTCAATACAATAGGGCTGGTGGAGCACAAAGAGTAGAACTAGTATACGATGAAATACCTAATATCATTTTAAGTTTAGATAGAGTAATTTATCCAAAAAATGCCGAGGTTTTTGTAATAATAAACGATTTTCAACTTAACCAAGATCCAACTGCAAGAGATTCTTGGACCTTTAATGTTAATTCCCCTCAAGCCATTTTTTACCAAGCGTTTACCGAAACTGGTGCTAATTCCGCAAATGGTGGTCTTGGATTAATTAATTTGATTCCAAAACTTTCTGATCTTGATTTTAAAAACAATGGAAAATTATCTCTTAGTCTTGATTCAGTAGTAGAACTTGAGACAAATGACTATCAGCCTTCAAGTTCAGTTTCTGATGGCATTACCACCTACTCACAGATTGTAACATTTGTTGAATCGGAACCAAATTCTGGAGTCTTTGAAAATTTTGATTTTGGTGATAAATCAACAATAACAATTTCAGGCGATGCACCGAGAGGACAATCTGATGTTATAATGTATAACTCTAAATCAACTTCAATAATTTCTGGTACATTTTCAGCATCTTTGTCAATAGCAGAAACTAACGATCTTGCTCAAGAAAATGCTACTGAGGTACATGTATCTCCTCCTTGGAATGCCACCGATATGGATCCTGATTTTGTTATTCCCTCTACACCTTCCGAAGAAATGGATAAAATTAATTTTACATCCCTTTCTCCAAAGAAACAACAAGAACTAGGAACTCTTCCAGAAAGCGTAGTGTGTCCGGAAGGCTTGGAAAAAATTTTCAAATTCACTGATGGTTCTGCCGCATGTGTAAAACATGAATCAAAAACAAAATTGATCGAACGTGGATGGGGTAGACAATAATTAGCTAACATTTGAGCAATGGCAAGGAAAGATAAATGACCTTGAACCCTTCATAGAAGATCATTGCATGGCAATGCTGTTTTATGTCATGATTGATTAGAGAATCTACGAATAATTTGCAAACACGGTTTCATATGACTAAAATTAATGTAACATAAACATAAGCAGAAATGGATTGATTGAAAATGAATCAACTTAATGTGGCAGTAATCATAAAGCTAGAACCGGATTTTTCTGAGGGAAATGTAAGTTACAACCCTGATGGTACTTTAAACAGGGCAGACACAAAAAACACATTGGGTCCTCACAGTGCCATTGCAGCAAACGCTGCCTTTTATGCAAAAGTAAAGTATGATGCAAAGGTTTCTGTTGCAACGATGGGCCCTCCAATAGCAGAAACTGCCCTACAAATGGCTCAAAAATTATCTGATGCGGAGGAACTTCATCTTTATAGTGATAGAATATTTGCAGGGGCAGATACTCTTGCTACAGCTGAAACCCTAAAAACTGGAATTCAAAAAATGCAAGGAAAAATGGACATTGTTTTTTCTGGACATAGGGCTTCAGATGGCGAAACAGGTCAAACAGGGCCACAGACTGCATGGAAGCTTGGATATCCATTTTTTGGAAATGTATTAAACTATGAAGTTAATGTGCAAAATAAAACAATTCGGATTAAACGATTAGTGAGTTTGCAAGGATTTAATGATGTGATAGAGGAAGTTGAGGCTCCCTTACCTGTCTTTCTTTCAGTAGATCCCTCTTACAAATCATTATTCAATACTGTTTCTCAAAGAATATCATACGAAAAGTATCAAAAACAGGCAAAAATTCGTTCAGAGAATTACAAACAATATCTTATGGTATTCAATTTGCAACAACTTGGTGTAGATCCAACCCTTGTTGGATTGCCAGGCTCTCCAACAATAGTTTTCAGAGTAGAACGTATTCCAAAAGGAAAAGCAAATAGACAAGCTGAAGTGCTTGATAGCTCAAATCCTGAACACATTAGAAAAGCGATTGCAAAAATAAATGAAGCATTATCTGCAATGGTGATAAAATGACAGAAGAAAACTACCAACACATTTACGTTGTAATAGAATTAGAAGAAGGAAAACTGGCACCAGTAAATTTAGAAATGCTTGGCAAAGCAAGACGATTACTGGATAATTTTAATAAAAAATATAAGTCAGATGAAAAGGTTGTAGCAATTCTTTTAGGATATAATGTTAAACAAATCTCTAAAACTTTAATTGAACATGGTGCCGATTTTGTAATTTATGCTGATCATCCAAAACTAAAAGATGTCATAAATACAATTTACACCAAAGTAATAGCTCAAATAGCCAAAGATAAAGAAATAGCAACAAAAATTTCTCCAGAAAATGCAAAAAATTTCAAAAAACCAAGATACATGTTCTTTGGTGCAGATAGTATTGGTAGACATCTATCATCAACAGTTTTAGTTGAATTGGAATCAGGTCTTGCATCTGACATCAATAAATTAGAAATAAGTGACATCAAGTTAACACATCAATACAAAACTGATGGAAAACCTGTAATTTATGAAAAAACTCTTGAAATGTACAGACCCGATTTTTCTGGCTTTTTGTGGACTACAATCCTTTGTCTTGATAACAAAAATCCATCAATTGAAAGGGAATACCATCCTCAATCCTGCAGCATAATTCCAGGCGTATTTGAACCGATAAAACCAGACTCAAAACGAAAAGGCGAGGTCATCCAATTTTCCCCAACGATTGATGAGCAAGACCTTAAAATCAAGATTCTAAGTAGAAAAATCATCAAAAGTGAGGTTGATTTTGATAGATGCAAGGCAATCATTAGTTTTGGGAGAGGAATAAAGGACTTTCCGGAAAAGAATATCAAACTGATTGAGGACTTGGCAAAACAATTGGATGCAGAGATTGGAGTTTCCTTACCGATTTCAAAAAAACCTTTTGCTGTAAGTGAAAGCATTTCCTCAAAATACATGATCCCAGACAGAGTCATCGGTACTAGTGGAAAAAAGATCAGTCCTATGCTTTATGTTGCTACTGGAATAAGTGGTGCCATGCAACATGTGGAAGGAATGAAAGATTCAGAGTTTGTGGTGGCAATTAATCCAGATGAAAATTCTCCAATCAAGGATGAATGTGATATTTTCATAAAGGGTAGAATGGAAGATGTGATTCCTAAATTGATTGAGGAGATGAAAAAACAATCTCTTGTTGTTTAAGCATAGGGAAGGAATACTTTTTGGAAAAATATGATGTTGCAATTATTGGCGGGGGCTCGGCTGGTTTAGCTGCTCTTAAACAGCTTTCAAATCATAAAAAACAAGCAGTATTGCTCGAAGCTGGCAACAAGATTGGCTCAAAAAATATTTCTGGAGGAATTCTTTATTCAAAAAAACTAAAAAATGGTCATGTTCACAATGTAGAAGATGTTTATGGAGATATTTTTCTTAGAGAAGCCCCTGTTGAAAGAAAAATAAAAAAATACATTCTGCATGCGACATCTAAAGACAAAATATACTCAATGGATCTAACCGCCGCTCACGAGTATGAATCAAATTTTGGTTATTCTGTTCTTATGACCAAACTGAATTCCTGGTTTGCTGAACAGGCAGCTGAAAGTGCCCAAAAATTTGGAGGAGGGATTATTCCGGGAGTACATGTTAGCTCTCTTGAATGGAATAAAAAAACTAACACCACCATAGTAACTACTGATGAGCTTGAAGAATTTGAGGTTAGAGCAATAATTGCGGCTGATGGTGTAAACTCAGAGATAGCTCAAATTAGTTCAATACCCAAGTTCACACCTCAACAATTATACCAAGGAGTAAAAGTCGTAGTAAAACTTCCCGAAGATATTATCAATGAAAGATTTGAGGTTGAATCCAATGAGGGCGCGGCTCATCTATTTGCAGGAGATGTAACAATTAACCACATTGGTGGAGGATTTCTATACACCAATAGCAGTACCCTTTCGGTTGGTGCAGTATATCATTTTGATTCCCTCTTAGAAAATCCCACAGAACCTTACACATTGGTGGATAGTATGCTAAGAAATCCTATGATTAGTGAATTCATCAAGGACCAAGTACCTTCTCGAAGAAAAATAGACAAAAGTCTTCCTCAGGAAGAACAACTTAGAATACGTTTTGCAATAACAAAACTGCTCAAAACTTGGAATGAGTTAAGAGACGCTTCTTTATCTAAAGGTGGGAGAGAAGAACTTCTCAAATCAGGAAAATATAATTCTGAGAAAGCAATCAATGAAAGATTATCTTCAATTCAAGAACAATTAACTGAAAAGTATGGCGTTGGTTTTGTCACAGATTATGTTGAAGTTGAATATGGAGCCAAATTGATACCTGATGGCAAGAGATGTAGAATGGTAAAGCCTTATCATAAAAACATCTTGTTTGTAGGAGATGCTGCAGGAAGAGGTATTTTCATTGGACCTAGAATCGAGGGACTAAACGTTGGAATAGATGATGCTGTTAGAGCAGCTGATGCTGTAACAAGAGCTTTAGATCGGAACAATTTCGCTTCAAACTATTTTGGGGAATATTATTCTCAGTCAGTTGCGAACAGTCCCTATACAAGAGATATGAAACGAATAGATAAAGATTATTTGAAAATTTTCCTTGACGCTGCAAAAGATATCCCAAAGGACATTATAAGTGCCAAATATGGAACAATAATCAAACTAATGTCAAGTGATACCTTTAGAAGTGTAGCAGTAAAGTTGGCCAACATTCTTGGCTATGAAAGACTCTTACCTATAGTAGAATCCGAGGACACCTTCGTTAAAGTACCAATTGAGGTAGCCAAAAGACTGGGCGAAAAAGTAACAGCGACATATGTTCCCAGCATTCCTTCTATAGATGATAGAGTTGCGAAACTAAAGTTTGATGATGATAACACATCTCACATAAAGGTTCTAAAACCTCAAAGTGAATTCATGAAAAAAATGGTTATCCTATGTCCTACCAAATGTTACAGTTTGGAAAACGAGCAAGTAATGTTACAACATGAAGGGTGCATAGAGTGCGGTACATGTTCCCATGAAACTGATTGGAAACATCCAAGAGGGGAGAAAGGCATCGTTTATGAGTATGGTTGAAGTTGATAAGAAATTGGGTATATTTAGTGATGCTTAACAAACACTTCGTCTTTGTTTTCGCTTAGCTCTTTTAGTTCTTGATAGGCTTTTCTAATTTGTGCGTAAAATTCATCCATTCTAGGTGAAAGTAAACAGTATGCAAGGAAAAAGTCTTCTGCTTCTTTCATGTACCGCTTTACTTTATCATGATGAGGCACTTTGCTGATAAATCTCATGTTGTTTAATCGGTCTGCTAGTTTGATGACCTTTACATCATAGTCAGATTGTGATAAGGTGTTACAATAATTCCGAAATCTTTCAGATTGACGGTCTTCTTCGGTTGTACCTTCAAAATTGCTTAAAGGCTTTACCTTCAAAGTAGTTGTTACTTTGTAAACATAATCTCCGAATCTGTGAAGAAAATATGCGTCAAAACCATAAGACTTTGATGCATACACATCCAAAATCTTTTCATCATCCTCCATTACATCATGTAAAATTGTAGATACTATCTGAAGAGTAGTTAGGAGTTTGTTTGCAGATAGATAGTGTCTTATAACGTTGATTGTAACTGGCCAAATATGTGTTTCTAGAAATGAGGATACGCTGTCCTCTCTTTTTACTGCCACATGTACCTCTTCTGCCATGCTAATCGCACTCTCAATAAAACTATCAACCTTCATTTTTGCCTCATTTTCGATGACAAAAATCAACTCTTCCTTAGTGGCAGAATCAATGAACATTTTATATTGTATACCATTATCATTCAAAAACTTGATCCTTATACTTTCGTTCTTGATTATGTTTCAACAACAAAATGAATAGGAACTCTGCTTTAGGATAAACTAATTTTGAAAAATTCTACTTTACTAGCGCACGGATCTTGGTCAACAGTTCCTTAAAATCAACATCTGGATCAGAGTATACATACAAAACATCACCGTTTATTGGAAAGCTCATGGCTAGCGCTTTTTCACGCAAAGCCATAGCGAATTTTACCTTTCCTAATTGTTTATCGAACTCTTTTCTCATTCGGACTCTCAATGCCAGCTCCATGAATAACATTTCATCATCTTTTTCTGATTCTAGTGGTTCTATTCCTTCTTTCATTCCCCCCGCTACTAATTTCCCACGTTCGTTGATGACTCCTGCAAATCGAATTTTTGAATCTAATTTTTTTATCGAATCACAGATTTTGCTATAATCATATATTTTATCTGACAAAACTATTATGTATTAAAACTACTAGCATGAAAAGGTTTTCTGAAAAACAATTCCCAAAACCCATACATTATTGATCTGGTCTTTCCAGGAATACGCGTTTCATCTTCTTATTACTGAGCGGAATTCTTTTTGGGATGATAAAATTACTAGGAAAAGGATGAAGCATGGGTATAATTTCCAGTATTTCTGACAAAGTAAAAAACGTTTTGACATTGAATCTATTTGTAAAAATTTGTAAGTTGAATACTTTATACAAAATAAAAATTTATTTTTTTTATGGATACAAAAAAATTTTTGGAAAAATATTCTTTTACTGACTTTCCAGCTGGCTTAGGAGGTTGTAAAAACAATGGACAAAGTTATGAGAGTTGCGAATATGACATAACAATTTTTGATAATAAGACAAATGATAATTCGATAATTGAATTTGAAGGAGAAATGGTAAAGGTACATCATGGTTCACTAACTGAAACTAATCCTGACATCCTTATTCAATACCATAACATGCAAATCACCCTGGATGAACAATGGGAACTTCGTATGTTTTTATCCAAAATTAATGAAAAAAAAGAAGAAATATTCAGGGACTACGTTAAAAGCTGTTTGATTGATGCACTTTTTTGTGTATCAAAAACGAAAGATGGATTAAAAAATTCAGATCCTTTTGCATCCTCATGGTTAAAGTGTGGTGCGTATTACTTGGCAGACGCAATCTCGGGATTTAATTTAAAACGTCCAAGTCCAGCTCACATGTTAAACAATATTAGAGCATATGAAAAAAATCGAATCAACGAAACATTTTCAATTATTAATGACTGCATGGGTATTGAAAGAGCAACCCCAGTCTTGCTATTACGAATGTGTAAATCCTCAATTGGTTTTTCTGATATGGTGGAAGCAAATGGCCACTCTAAAATAATTCAGAAAAAACATGATTATCTAGTAAAGAATTCGCTTTTAGCTGATTGCTATTTCTACCTGGCTTATATCAATAGAAATAATCTCATTAAGGTGAAGAATATTCTTAATCAAAAACCCGAATTCATTCATGTCTTAAAGGTTGCTTTTGATTTGGAAAATAATCCTTCCAAAATCGAGCAGCAAGCAGTTTTGCTTCAAAAAACAGCGAATGAATTACTTGCTTTACAAAATCCTTTATGACTGCCTGGCATCTAATAACACACCAAACTTTTAAAACTAGGCAGATAATCTCCTTGACATGGTAGATCAAGCATGTGGATGTGAAGCTGACTCAGGCGATCCCGCTTACGAATGTGACTGTGCCATGCAAAGTGCATGTATCTGTAGTGCAGATTGCAAATGCAATACTACTATTTGTAAAGAAGCCGTATCACAATTAAGTTAGATCTATTTTCTCATTCTTTTATTTTGAAAAATATCTGTTAAACTTAATCCTCTTCAAACCCCCAATTTTTAATGAGGTCTTTTTGAAAGGTGTCTGCCTGTTTCTCATTTAACTTAACTCCACAATTTTTGTGAATTGGAACCACAATCATCCCATCCATTTTGAACTCAATTTCATACAAGTGAACCTTGGAACAATCACACATTTCGATAAAAATTCATGAATATTGCCTTTATATTTGCTTATTTGAATAACCTTTAAAGAAGGAAATTGAGAAATTAATATTACTTGAAGACTTTATTTGTTGTTTCGATTCTTATTACAATTTTAATTTTAGGATCTATCCCATTGCAAAATTCATTTGCTGATTCTCCAATTGATACCATAACTGCTGGCATAAAGAATAATCCCGGAATTTGGTGGGTTGGTGAAGGATTAAGGATAGGAAATTTTTTTTCATATGATCTTTGCTTTGTTTATTACAAAGATTGCACTGAATTTCAAATGGATTTTTGGTTTGAAGATGAAATTATCGTTCAAACTGAAACAAAATGGCTTGTTCAAGTTGTAGTCTATGATGGACCCTACATCATAACTGGAAATATGGAATTGGGTAAAATTGCTCCAGAACCAACTGGTGGAAGTGAAGTTTTGGGTCCATATAGAAGCGCATACAAATCTTCAATAATTTGGCTGTCTGCCTTTGCTAATGCTGATAAACCAAAAGAATTCAGTAAACCCTCATGGGGTAAAATAGCAAACATTGGTGGTCAACAGATTATACCTACTATGATGGAACCTGTTACTGTCCCTGCAGGAACATTTGATACAGCTCTTATTGTTTGGAGAACCGGTGGACAAGATAGTAAAGTTTGGGTTTTAGATGACTTTCCTTTTCCAATAAAGGCCCACACATTAGTTCATGTTCCTACAGGATTTGCTCCAACAGAATATCACTTTGAATTACTGGATTACAAAGAAAATGTATTAGTTAATCCCTTTGCTAATGTGAAGCCAATTTTACCACGAGTAGGTTTGGAAGACTGTATTCAGTTTTATGAATTGGTAGATATAAAAAAGCATACAAAAGACTCTCGTTACATTTTGAATGTAAAATATGGCCCAGCAAACCCAGAAATAGGATGTGAAATTGAGTGGTTTATTGGCTTCAAAAACAGATTTTCTGATGTAAAATTTGAAGATCAAGTTCAATATGATATTTTTGTAGTTGATGATGACTTTAGTATACCTCCAATTAGGTCAATTGCTGAAGAGGAAGGAAAAAAATTTCTCTTTGCTCCATCTGGATTTGTCCATACTACTACAATTGTAAAAGAGAATCCTGGAACAGCTCACTATGTAATATACATTTACGGCACAAACCCACAACAAGTTGTTCCTTCTCCTGACGAATTAGATTACTTACAAATTGACATCCAAATTTCTGGGGAACCCTCAACAACTCCTCCACCTCCTACAAATACCCTTAAAATTCCAGAATGGATTAAAAACAACGCTGGATGGTGGTCATCTGGACAAATTGATGACGATTCATTCGTTCAAGGAATTCAATTCTTGATTAAAGAAGGAATTATGACTATACCTGGAATTCAATCAGGAAATGGAGGAACTCAAGAGATTCCAGATTGGATTAAAAACAACGCTGGTTGGTGGGCTGAAGGTCTGATTTCCGACAAGGATTTTGTGTCAGGAATTCAATGGCTTATTGAAAACGGCATAATGAAAGTTTCTTGAACAATAAATCAATTTCAAAATTGAATGATTAGACTTGGCTGGTTTATTCAGATACCCTAAACGACGTATCAAAAAGCTCATACAACAAGGAGAGTATAAGGAAGCATTAGAATTTGGAAAAAGCTTAGAAGACAAATATTCTAACGATCCTGACTTTTTATTCATTATGGGAGGTATTTACTATATCTTAGATGATGCACAAAACACATTATACTATTTTGATAGGTCTTTAGAAATCAACGCGAATGATATAGAGACTCTTCTTCTAAAGGCAAATGTTCATCTTTATCTAAAAGAGCTAAACTCAGTCATTGATTGTTGTGAAAAAGTTCTTGAAATTGATCCAAAAAATAGGAGAGCTGAAGAAATCCTAGACAGTTTAAAAGCAGATTAGTAACTGGTATGATCTGAGTACTAGGACTTTAATTGGTAAACGTTAACAAATAACCAGTCACAAAAGTCTGTAACCTTTTCAGAAAACTTGCACCAAACATGTAAAGAGTGAGGCAAAATGTCAATTCTCCCATTATCAAAAAAAACTTTGACCCCCTCTTTTCCTTCATACATATAAGCATCTTGAACCTCAATATCTCCAAAAATCTCTTTTGCTTTTGATTTAATGACACTGCGTTCTATTGGAAAATTTTTCTTCTTTTGATCAATAATGATACTGAGATCCTGTTTTCCATATGAATCAAAATCGTTTATTTTTCCGCGTTCAGGAAAATTTACTAAAAGTTTAATGTTATATTTTTCTCCTATTGCAGTACCTAATTCGGTAATTTTTGTATAGGCCATCGCTGGATTTCTTTTCAGAATCAACCTGATTTGAGGTAAATTTGATTTAAGATGATCTTGAAGTTCCTGTGTTATTGTGCTGAAACTCATCAAATGAAGTAAATCAATTTACCATTATATTCATTGATTTCTGTTTTACCCGTTCATAATGTTGAGATTGATTTTTTTACATGTTACAAGCATAGTATTTCATGGCCCTTCCAATGGATTATGACAGCTTTCGTACTGATGAAAGTTCAGAAAGAGCAAGCAGTTTGGAAGATTATAAAGTTACATGTATCGAGTTCATTAAAGACATTTCAAAAGATTATCTTGAATGGGTTGATTACCATAAACTCCCTCCTGAGGAAGACAAAAAAAGACGAGCTGAAATTGCAGCAACCATAGAAAGAACAAATGATTGGATCGCCAAAGTTGCACAATCAATCAAAGGAATTGATGTAGTTATGAATGATGGAGTTCAAAAGATGGCAGAAGCAACAGCTGGAAAACCATTTCAAATTGGAGTATTCGTCAATCAAAAATCAAGTTATACCATGGCAAAACCGGGAATAATAGATGTCAATCTCAAGGCAGCCGGAAGAGGGGCAAGGAAAACAAAACTTGGATTTCATTTCAAAGATGATAGATTCAGAATAGAATCAACAGCAAAAGCATATCTGGATGAAACTAACCTTCCAATGGAGGAATTTGATCTTATGGATATTCATCTAAAGCTACATGTAGAAGATTGTAAACAACGTGATGTCATATCATTTACAATAATAATCGCTGAAATTGAAAATGGAGTAGAAGTAGATAAACGCGGGGTTTCTACAATTGTTCACATAGTGTAACTTCTAACACAACTCTTTTTTCATTTGCTCTTTGCTCACCAGGATATTTGAGTTCTGATATCTTTTCTGACAAGGCTTCATCAATTACATAAATTGCCTTTCCAATATAATTTGTATTAGAAAATTTAACTTTCACATCAGGATTAAAAATTGCATTCTGAAACCAATCACCATCAGGTTTGTGTCTTGAAAAATATATTCGATCATTATATCTTACAGCTCTTAACCACACCGAATGTTCTTTTCCAGTTTTTCTTCCCTCAGTGGTTAAAACCGCTTTAAAGACCTGATTGCTATTATTCATAGTCATAATTATTGGTCAACTAATTTAACTTACTACTATGGAAGTATAACTATCACGGCACGATTTGCCTTCAGTGATCATTAACAGTCAGTATCAAATGTAAATAAAAAAGATTAATGATGATCTTTTTTCAATAATTGCCAGATGCTATCCTTGCTTTCTCATGATGAACTGCATCAAAGCCTCTTTGGAATATTCTATTCCATGTTCATCAAGAGTGTGTTTTCCAAACTTCTCAACGGCTTCAATGTTGTTTTTTTCCTCTGCTTTAAAATCACATTCAAAACCATAATCTTGGCAAATGAATTTTACCATAATAAAGTAAGATGAAAATCATACAATAATCCTTGTATGTGATATTTGACAATTACAGTTCGTATCCAATTAAAAAAAGAAGTGGTTTAGAGTTCATTTTCTAACTGTTTTTCTTTTTTAATAATTATTAGGGATCTTCTTCAAAATTTAATTTTAAACACAGTTTTTTTATATCTTGCATGTCTCTGGTTTCCATATCAATTTTCATAGAATAACTATGAGTTATTTCTTCTTTGATTTGGTAACTATCAGTTTTTTGCCTTCGATCTTCACATCTACTTCTTCATCATAATCAAAGGGAAATTGAGAGTCTTCAATGAAAGCTCTTCGTAGATAGAGGTATCCTCTCGGACCAGAGCGGTAGAGTCTAGTAGTTGTTTTGTTCATTACCTTGTCTCTATAAATAATACCTCAAAAATCTCTTCCTTGGCTCTATTATCCAAAACTCCTTTTAATACACCATGTTTCGTGTAGAGATGGTGGTTTGGTAAGATTATATCATATAGTCTACATAGTCGACAAAACCATTTTTTAGTTTTCATTAACTAAGCACCACGACTAAGATAGTTAGTGATACAATTAATGCACTCACTGAAGTCCATGTTCTAATTTGTTCTAGTTTGCTATACAACCTAACACTCTCCCTTTTGTAGTCATTAAAATTCACTCCTAAGTTTTTCGAGAATTCCACCCTCACTTTTTTTCTGTACATGTTCCTGATTTAGTTTTTGATTAATTTGCTCAATCATTGTTAAAACTGTTTGATTCATTTTATCTCCTAAATCATACACCAAAACAAATACTCACTATATTCCAACTCATCAGTGAAAGTTGCCGTACAATCAAGACATACTATCTTTTTTGTTTGTATCAATTATTTCCCCTCACTATATTTAACTCAGCGTGGTATATATAACCGTCGTTATGTTTTTTTGCATAACCGTAAATATTTCGTAAAAAATTAAACGACTTTTTTTCTTCGTTTTTTGGAATTAGGTTTGACATACTTTCTAGCTGATTTTGTCAGTCTAGGTATGGACAATTTTCTCACATTTGTCACATTGAAACTTGTATGGACTAATCTGAAACCATACATGATTTCTAACACATTTTATTTTTGACATACATTCTAGCTGAGTTTGTCAGCCTAGACATGTTCAACAATTGAGTTCCAAAAAATATGCTCAGTAGTGTCAAACACATCAGTTAATTTTTTGCCACAATCAGGACATACTATTTTTTTTGTTTGTATCAATTATTTCTCCTCATCATATTTAACTCAGCGTGGTATATATAACCGTCGTTATGTTTTTTTGCATAACCGTAAATATTTCGTAAAAAATTAAACGTTTGTAAATCGGGGTCTGAGCTGTGAAAAACTCAGTATGGCAGTCCAATACCAAACCACAATGTAGCAGACAGTTTATCTTATGGGGATTAGTTTTTTAAGACTAGTTTGAGTTTTTTGTTCCAAATTTTTTCTGCAATTTGGATTAGATTTAAACCATAGTTTCTTAGCGTTTTCATGTCATTAAATTCTAATTTACTTGATAAATTTGAAGAGATCCTAAACAATTCAGAATTAATAACTAAAGTTAATCGAATTGAGGATAATTTTTAATTATTGTTTTGTTTTATTTTTTGTAACCCACTCTTCATACATTTTTAGTAATTCATCAACATCAGAACCTTGCTCAGAGTAGGTCAGTATTACAGCAAACTTTCCTTTTTGATCATGACCTTTAGCAAAATAGCCCCAAAATGTATCTGGTAATTTTCGAAAATTTGAAGTGTTTTTTGAAATCCCATCTAGATTTTTTGAGATAACCTCTACAACTTTTACTGCATCAACAATTTCTATCATATATTTTCTAATTATTTTAGTTCAATAAAAATTGAATTTACTTACTATACCATTTTTTGTGCTAGCATTGTGACCAATCCCATAAAATTCTCATTAAAAAATAATCTAGTTTTTACTCAAACTTGGAATACTCATATTTACACATTAGAACATAAATAACTCTTGATCAGATTTATCTAAGATAAAGTGGTGATTAGTATAGACTTCAATAGTCCAATTCATAAAGGGATGGAGAAGGTATCGATTCATCTAAATCCAATCCTTCTGTTTTGACTATAATGATGCTCTCTTTTAGAACTTTTTTTACATTTCATAATAACTGTTTATAGTTTGTATCAAATGTTAATTTGAATAAAAAAGGAAAATAAGCTAATTGAATTAAATTACTTTAAACAAATTTAGCCTAAAAGCTTCAACCGCCAGAACGATGTTTTGGTAAACATTCTCTGCAATTCACTGGCCTGTCTGTTTTTGGTTGAAAAGGTATCTCTGAGTCTTTTCCACCGTCTACTCAAACAATAGGATACAATTTTCTCTGTGATATGATTTTGGACTAATCTAGATTTATAAGAACTATTTTATTTTTTAAAAAAACGTGTTAGTTTTTTAACAATTCTAAAAGTCCTTTGTACCTATTCCTAATTGTTACTTCGGTTATGTTAGCAGCTTCTGCAAAATCTCTTTGTGTATGATTTTCACCATTTTTAACACAGGAAATATACAAAGCAGTTGCTGCCATGGCCATAGGATTTTTTCCAGCTGATATTTTATTTTCTTCAGCTTTTCTAAGAATTTCAATTGCAAAACGTTTTGTTTTTTCGGAAATTCCAATTATACTAGCAATTCTGGCTATATTGTATACTGAATCAACAACAGGAATTTTCAAGTCTAGTTCCTGTACTAATTTTCTGTAACAAGCTGCAAGATCTCCTTTTTTGATATTCATTACTCCTGCAATATCTTTGAGGGTTCTTGGGGTCTCGACCTCACGGCATGCAGCATATAATGCTGAACCAATCATGCCAGATATTGATCTACCTCTTATCAATTTTTTTTCAAGAGCCTTTCTGTAGATGTATGCAGCTTTTTCTACTACTGCATCAGAGAGGGCGAGTTTGTCTTTGAGTCTGTAAAGTTCATTGAAGGCTTGTCTAAAGTTCCTATCCATGGGTTCATTTTGACTTCTACTATCCCATGTTCTTAGACGTTTGAGAGTCTTTTTCATAGAGTTCGATATAG
>Ga0209980_10000848_pt1 | contig 16728 bp, 17 predicted proteins | sample CR02metaG_FD_183611 | JGI IMG/M metagenome (GOLD analysis project Ga0209980, IMG submission 183611) | Deep subsurface microbial communities from Mariana Trench to uncover new lineages of life (NeLLi) - CR02 metaG (SPAdes) (version 2) | ecosystem: Environmental > Aquatic > Marine > Ocean trench...
GCCGGAGAACATGTTGAACATGTCGAGGATGGTGCCGCGCTGCTGGTCGAACAGGACGCCCAGGGCCACCGGATCGATGCCCGGTACCGGTATGTAGGACCCTAAGCGGTAGACGATCAACGCGCCGACCACGAACAGCAAGCGGTGCTTGAGCTCGACTGTAGCCCCGAGCCCACTCTTCTTTGACGATAGAACTTTGGCGTGCGTCGACATGAGCTTGGCTACCTGTTTTTCAGTTGGTGTACCAGAGGGAGGGCGGTATCGCGCAGCGCCTCGGCGTCCAGCGGGCCGATGTGCTGGTAGCGGACGGGTTGGCGCGACCCTCAGGTCGACACGCCCGCGGCGGAGCGCTGGCTAGTGGATTTGGCGGGGAGGTTTGAAGACGCTTGCGGGGGCGCGCTGTTCCACACGCGGGGGATCGTGATTACTAACATCGACGCCGGCCATCGCCAGCAGTTCGGACACTTCCGTTGCCGGCGTGCTGCAGGGCGGGCAGGGAGCGCATTGCGTTCCGGGCTGGTGGTGGACACAGGGCGATTTCGGAATCGTATCCGCGGGTGCGGCGTTGCCGTGGTCGTCTACCATCGTGGCGAATTCGCCTGCGACCAGTAGCCCTTCATCCGTCGACAAGGGCACCGCCCGGGCAACCTGGGCCACTGCCAGCAGGGCGAGGAATAACCCGATAAACAACATGAGCGCCAAGCCCGAGCGCATCGGAGTCGGTGCAGGGAGAGTCTGGGTTTGCACTGTCAGAGATATCAAGGAACCAGCCGGAATTGTCGGAAACCAGATTGTCTGAGTCCGACCAGAGTGAAAAGTTCCCGATGCTCACGTATTCCAGCCGGTGCCGGGTCCATTGACGTTGTATCCAACCGCGAACCGATGAAGCTTCGATGGTAATGTTTCGGTTCTGTCGATCGGCGAGATGATCGACGAAAATATCGTCGTTTGCACTGATCTGCGTCAGAATTAAATTCGTGGCCTACGCCAGCTTGCGCGAGGGGACTCATTACATGGCGACGTTTCGACAACCAGTGTCTTGCCTGTTCAGTTGGGTAAGATCGCCCGCGAAGTTTCCGTTCCTGTTCCTTTGGGCGCTTCTGCCGTTCAGCTTACTGCTGACAGGCTGCACCAGCGAGGATCAGAGCGCGGGTTCCAGCGCCGACGCGCCGAAAATCGAATCGGTGGGGTCGCGTTGGTACACCGCTGACGGCGTTTCGCGCGGGGGCCCCATTTTTGCCCGGCTATGCGCCGATTGCCATGGCAAAAAAGCTCAGGGAAACTTCACCTGGCGACAGCGGGGAGCCGACGGCAAATTCCCTCCGCCGCCACTCAACGGTAAGGCGCACGCCTGGCACCATCCCATTCGCGCACTCGGCTCTCAGATCAAGTTTGGCGCTCCCGGCGGAAGCGGCAGCATGCCGGGGTTTGCACAGACGCTCAGCGACCAGGATGTCATCGACCTGATCGCCTGGTTTCAAGACAAGTGGTCGGACGAGATTTATGCCGCCTGGCTGGTACGGGAGCAGCAGTCCCGCGCCAGTACGCAATAGAAAGCCGGGAACGTCGGGATGACGCGGGCCGAAAGCAGCGCAAAGATTTGAAATTCTGCATCCTTGTAATTCCCGGCCATGCCTGACGGCTTCAGCATCGGACCGCTGCTGATTCCTACGCGCCCGTTGGCCGTGATTCTGTCGTTGTTCCTGGCGGTATGGGTTTCGAGGCGGGTCGCCGCTCGCATGGGGCTCGACGCACAGTGGGCGCAACGCGTGGCGGAAGGCTGCGCCTGGTCAGGTATCATCGGCGCCCGCCTGGGATTCGTGCTGATGACCTGGAGCGCGTTTCGATCCGCACCGTGGACCGCGTTCTATTTCTGGCAACCGGGCTATCTTCCCTATTCGGGTTTGCTGTTCGGCGCGGCATATGCTCTCTGGCAGATTTGGAAACGCCCCGTGAACGAGCGGCGTTCCTATGTACGCGTGCTCGGCGGCGGCTACGCCGTTGGCGCAGTACTGGCCGTTGCTGTTCTGGGAACCATGAACATGTTCACCGGCTCCCAGGTGTTGCGCGCGGGCGACCGGGTGCCGGACTTCACGCTGGTCAATCTGAGCGGCCAAACGGTGCGCTTTTCGGATCTCTCGGGACGGGCGGTGGTGCTCAATTTCTGGGCCACCTGGTGTCCCCCATGCCGCCGCGAGATGCCGCTCCTGGACGCGATACACAAAGAATACGGGTCCCGGGGGCTCAGCGTCGTGGGCATCGATGTGGGAGAAGACCCGGATGCGGTCCGGCGTTACGTGGAATCCATAGGAGTCGCGTATCCCATCTGGGTCGATGCACCGAACAGGCAGACGGGCATTGACTCGACCCAAAGAATTCACGGTCGATTCGGTGGCGTGGGCCTACCGACTACCGTTTTTGTCGATCCGGGAGGAATCGTTCGCAACCGCCATCTCGGCGAACTCAATCGCGGGTTTCTGCAAGCCCAGGCGGAGGCACTTCTCGATCAGTGAGTGACCGGTGATCGCCGGCTAATAGAAGTCCTTCCGGTCGTTTCTGGTCTCGCGAATGCTTTCTGGATTACCGCCGCGAGCCACGGCCTTGGTCGCGTGTGCACGAAAATCCTGCGCGTTCACGAATCCCACGACCCGAAATCGCGGGCGCTCTTTTCCATCCTCTCCGAAGAACAGGATCGCCGGGGGGCCAAACAAGCCGAATGCTCGCAGCAGCGCCTGGTCTTCGGCATCGTTGGCAGTAACGTCGGTCTGCAGCACCACCACGTTGGCAAGAGCGGCCTGTACGCTCGCGTCCGAGAAGGTGTCCCTCTCGAGCTCCTTGCAGCTCACGCACCAGTCGGCGTAGAAATCGAGCATCACGGGTTTGCCCTCGGCGGCGGCCTGTCGGAGCTCGGCGTCGAGACCCGTGAGCCCTTTGACGCGCTTGAACACGAGCTTTCGCTCGGCGGCCTTGTTGCCGGCCATGAAGCTAGAGCCCTTGAGCGGCCGGAACACGTCACTGCCACCGCCGGCGGCACCCACGATGATCAGCACACCGTAAATCCCCACCACCAGTCCGAACGCTTTGCCCAGGCGCCGCCAGCCACCGGCTTGCGGCTGCAATGCATCCAGCGCCCCGAAATAGACCGCCGTGCCGATCAGCAGAGCGCCCCAGAGAAACATGCTCACGCCTTCCGGGATGATCCGCTCGAGAAGATAGATGGCGACACCCAGCAGCATGACACCGAACGCGACTTTGATTTTCGCCATCCATGGGCCGACCCGGGGCAGCAGCTTGCCGCCGGTGGTGCCGGCGATGAGCACCGGCACGCCCATGCCCATGCTCAGTGCAAACAGGGCGGTGCCGCCGAGAAGCGCATCGCCGGATTGACTGATGTAAATGAGCGCGCCCGCCAGCGGTGCGGCCACGCAGGGTCCCACGATGAGGGCCGAGAGAAAGCCCATGATGCCGACACCGATGAAGGTGCCGCCCTGCTGGCGATTGGTGAGGCGGGCCAAAGCGGTCTGCACGCCCGCGGGGATCTGCAGCTCGTACAGGCCGAACATGGACAGGGACAGGGCGACGAACAGGCCGGCAAAAGTGCCGAGGATCCAGGGATCTTGAAAGACCGCCTGCAGGTTCGCACCCGCCAGGCCGGCGACCACGCCGGCAACCGTGTAGGTCGCCGCCATTGCCAGCACGTAGGTCAGTGACAGCCAGAAAGCGCGCCGGGTGGTAATGCTCTCGCCCTGTCCGACGATGATGCTGGACAGGATCGGCAGCATGGGCAGCACACAGGGTGTGAAGGTCAGCAGCAGCCCGAATCCGAAAAATCCGAGCAGGACCAGAAAAGTGCTGCCGGAAGCCAGGGCGCGCGCGATGCGGTCCTGCTCCGGCAGCTCACCCACCGTTTCGGCGGAATCCAGAAGGTCCCCGGGGCCGATGGTCAATCCTTGCCTCTGCGCCGGCGCCGCGGGCAAGGTGAGGGCAACGGACTTCGTCATCGGCGGGTAACACAGGCCGGCATCGGCGCATCCCTGGTAGCCGACTTCGAGGGTCAGCGGGACCGCCCCCGTGGTCGCGCGCTGCATCAGCAGCACCGCTTCGACGCCGTGGTAGTAGACCTCCATACGGCCGAAGTAGGCATCGTCCTTTATTTTTCCGTCGGGCAGCTGCGTGGAACCGAGAACCACGCCTGAGACGTCGCTGACGGTAAAATTGAACTTGTCCCGGTACAGGTAATAGCCGTCCGCGATGTCGAAGCGTGCCACCAGCGTATCGGCATCTCGCGCTTCGGTAGTCAGCACATAGGCGACTTCGGGGTCGAGGAATTCGTTGACGCTGTTGCCGGTCAGTTGCTGCAAAATGCTCAAGGGATTGAAGCCGGATTCCGGCGCGGCGCTGGAAGCTCGGTGGTCGGGCGCGTGATCGGCGAGGGCGCCGCCGCTTCCCACCAGCAGCGCGACCAGCAGAAGCCGGGCGGGGATGCTTGCGCCAGCGGCCCGTCCGCAGCGGCGTTGCACGCTCGTTATCCGGTGCGCTGAGACGGGCTCGACGTTTCCGCTCATTGGGACGCCTTACGCTTGTCGGCCTCCAGAGATTCCAACAACTCCGGTGCCGGAACATATCCGCCGATGGCCCGCCCGGCGTCGGTAATCGTGTACGGGGTCCCCTGCAGCCCCAGGCGCCGGGCCAGAGCCATCTGCTCGCGCACGGGGTTTTCGCATTCGCGAAGATCTGGCGTCGCGCCGTTCTTGGCTTTGGTCAGCTCACCCTGCGGATCGTCGGAGCACCATACGGATACGGCTTTTTTGTACGATCCTGAGGCGACGCCTGCGCGCGGAAAAAGCATGTACCGGACCCGGATTCCCATGCGATTCAGCAGCGGCATTTCCCTGTGCATTTTTCGGCAATACGGGCAATCGATATCGGTGAAGGTCGTGATCGTGTGTTTCACCTCACCCTCGGGTTCGTAAATGATCATGGAAGCTTCCGGGACGCCGCGGAGGACCTTTGCGCGTCGTCCGGCCAGCACGCGCTCGGTAAGATTCTCCTGAGTCACCAGATCGATCATCACACCGCTCAGCAGATAGCGACCGTCCGCCGACACGTAGATGATGTCACCCCCGTCCACGCCGACTTCGTAGATTCCCTTGATCGCCGACGGGGCGACGTGGTCCACCGTTGCTCCGGGAAGACGCTCTGCAAGCTTGCGTTTGAAGGCCTGCAGGTCGGATTCCGCCAGCGCTGGTGCCGTCGTGCTGAACAACGCAAGTAAAACAGCGAGTGCCATCAGTTTTTGTTTCATGAAATCACCTGACTTGGAGAGCGACCGGGGTCACTCGGTAAGCGAAGTCGGAAAAACCACCGGTCCCGATTGGGGGGAGGGTGATTTGTTGGATCAGGAGAGCCTTGGAGGTCGGCGGATGCCGCTTGGTACCACGTCGTCATAATGCGATTGAAGAATCAGCGTTCGGACAAGCAGAATAACCTGGGAGTTTCCTGCTGCCGTGGAGGGCAGGGCGCCGGAACAGGATGGACAAGGCGCGCATTCGGCAGATTTGTGACCGCGGTCACAGTTGTCGTCGCTGAGCCGGGTGTTCCCAGCCCCGACAAGGTCGCTTCCCATTGCCACCGCCGATTCGATACCGTGTCCGGTCCCTCCCGTTGCCGAGGCCATGCCGAAACCGAGACTGCCCAATACCGCCAGCAACAGGGCGGCCCACAGCGTGATCGCCAGCTGATTCGGCCGGGTGGCTTGTGGTTGTGGACTTTCTAGCGCCACGACGCGGTTATCCCCGGTTCATGCGACATCGCATTAACAGTGTAGATTAGAGGCATCAGACTCGGCGCATTCGGCGAAGTTCCTCGATTCAGGGCATGAGCCCCGAGGGCTGCAGATGCGGCGAGCTGGTAGCGTCGCGTATTCGTTATTCGATACTGATCGCTCTCAGCTGGGTGCCCTCGGCCTGGTAATCCACGATGATCTGCCCCTTTGCGTTCCTCGCCTGGCTCAGAAGCTCCTCGTTGGCGAGAAAGGTAACGGGTTGACGTGTTTGCGCATCGAGCACCGTGATGGTTTGGGCGGCCGCGTCGAGGCCAATCACCGTCCCCACATGCTTGTTGGGTCCAAGCGCGCTGCACGCCTGACTGGCTGCCGGCGCCATGAGAATTGCGGCCAATAACCCGGCTAGGGCTGTCGTACTCTTCATCTGGTTATCCTCCAACTGCTCTGGCACGAGATAATCAATCGGATTCGTACCGCCGGCTGCCAGCGGGCAGGCCATCCGAATGGCCGGGTACGGTGCGGCAGCCATGGGTGCATGATACTGCAACACCGGCAATATTCCACGGCAGAACAGGGATCGCGATGCGGGCGCAACTGGTACAATCGGCTTTTCGAGGACAGAATGTAATCATTCGTCGTCATGACGCCAGATGCGGCCACTCTGCTGGAGGAGGCGCAAGCCAAAGCCTCCTATTACCAGTCCCAGTACGAATTTCTTTTCGGCCAGATCCCCAACCCCACCTTCACCGTCGATCCGCAGCGCGATCGCATCGTCGACGCCAACGCCGCCGCCTGCACCTTTTTGGGATATTCGCGCGACGAGCTCATCGCCCGGGTGCGGCTCAGCGACATTCATCCCGATGAGATGTCCCAGTTTCTGGAGCTCGGAGCTCAGGTCTACCGCGATGGCTCCGCCCACACCGACGAGCTCAACTGCCTGACCGCGGAAGGACGCAGCCTGCCGGTGCGAATTCTCGCGATCTTGGTGCACGATCAGCAGGGACACGAGCTGGTTCGTGTAATCGTCATCGAGACACTGGCACAGAAGGCCGTGGAGCAGGCACTACTCGACCAAGTCAAGAGTCAGTATGACTTCGAAGAAATCGTCGGTAAGAGTGCGGCGCTCGCGGCAGTCCTCGAGAAAGTTCGACAGGTTGCCGCCACCGACCCGTCTGTGCTCATTCACGGAGAGACCGGCACCGGGAAAGAGCTCATCTGCCGTGCGATTCATCACCAGAGCCGGCGAAGCCGCAAACCATTGGTGAAACTCAACTGCGCCGCGATACCGTCCGGGCTGGTGGAGAGCGAGCTCTTCGGTCACGAAAAAGGCGCCTTCACCGGGGCCGTTGCGCAGAAGCGCGGGCGATTCGAGCTCGCCGACAAGGGCACGATCTTCCTGGACGAAGTCGGAGACATCTCCCTGGAGACCCAACCGAAGCTGTTGAGGTTGCTCCAGGAGCAGGAGTTCGAGCGCGTCGGCGGTACCCGCACCTATCGCGTCGACACGCGGCTGATCGCCGCCACGCATCGCAACCTCGAAGAGCGGGTCAGGAATGGTGAATTTCGTGATGATCTCTATTACCGTTTGAACGTGTTTCCGATTCGTCTTCCGGCCCTGCGTGAGCGGCGCGAAGATATCCCGCTTCTCGCCCGTTATTTCGTCGATCGCATCAGTGCACGCTATGGGCGCGTCCCCGGCGAGTTCAGCGATTCCGCCGTCAGATGCCTGTGCGAGTACTCCTGGCCGGGAAATGTACGAGAGTTGGAAAACGTCATCGAGCGCGCGCTCATTCTCAGCGAGGGCGGGACCATCGAGGAGCGAAATCTGCTTCTTGGTGACGATGGCCAGGGCACCCATGGTGGGGCCGGTAAGCACGCTACGGGACATGGAGCGGCGGCACATCCTCGCCGCCCTCGAAAGCACCGCATGGAAGGTCAGTGGCAAGGGCGGCGCCGCCGAGCTTCTCGGGCTGAGACCGACCACCCTGGAATCGCGCATGGCCAGGCTTGGTCTCGTGCGGGACCGGCGACGCGCGTAGATGAAGGGCGGTAGGGTTCCCGATTTCACGATCTAGTTCACGATATTCCGTGAAACTCCCATGCTCCGTGGCCCCCGGACGTGCTTGGGTGGCGTCGTGGAAACCCCGGCTTTTCAGGGGCTTGCGTTGCGTTCTCCAGGTTCTGTTTCATTTGGCACGAAACTTGACTGTCTGTGTTATTGGCCCATTCGCTGGCACGTGGACAGGCGCGACCGAGACATGGATGACTCCAGGAAAGACTTCGAGGCCGTCGTGAATGCGCACGGCCCCGGAATGTTTCGCTATGCGTTCTGGCTGTGTGGTGATCGCAGCATGGCCGAGGACCTGGTCCAGGAGACCCTCCTGCGGGCGTGGCGATTTCGTGACGGCCTCAATGACAAGGGCAAGGTGAAAGCCTGGCTGATCACCACGCTTCGTCGCGAGCATGCACGGCTGTTCGAGCGCTACCGTCCGGAGTTCGTGGATCTCGAGCCCGAGCAGCTCGCCGATCCGCGCGCGAGAACCGATAACGAGTGGCAGTCGTGGGACTTGCGCCGGGCGATCGCCAGGTTGCCCGAGAGACTGCGCGAACCGTTGGTGTTGCAGGTCATTTTCGGTTGCAGCGGTCTGGAAATTTCCGAGGCGCTGGGACTACCGCGATCGACGGTGAATACGCGTTTGTTTCGCGCCCGTCAGAAGCTGTGCGATCTGACGGCGGAAAAATCCCACGCTTCTACACGCCAGATTGAATCGTGTGCGGAAAGCTCCTTCTCGTCCATCGTGTTGGCCGTCGACTGAGCGCGCCCCGTTAAACTCCAGCCGGCAGGGGATCTCTCCAGGCTGTGCTTTTTCACACTGCAATCCGCGAGCGGGCCGTTATGCTGCACCCTTGAGTGACGAATAAGGTGCAGGAGGAATCGAGACATGGGGCACGACTGCGGAGCACGGCATCTGGAGTGTGGCGATCCCGGTTACCCGCGCAATCTGGCCATCCATGAGTCTGACGGCGTGGAGAAGCTTCGGTTGGCTGCGCGTGCATCCGACCATCGTCTCGCCCGCCACACCAGGCATCGGTCGGAGATGCGCGTTTTCCTGGTGGCCTGCCACCAGGCGTCCGTGTCAATCGAAACCATGTCGCGTTATCTGGGCCTGGATGCGGACATTATTCGCACGGAGCTTCTGTTCGGCATCGCGGCCTGGAACGCGGCTCAGCGCAGAACCAACGATGCCGCTTTCAAGCCGGGCCTGCGGCTGACCGCTTCCTGCGACTAGACCGCCGGCTGCCATGGAGGCTCGAGCGTTGGCCTTTCTCCTGGATTGAATACCCTGTAGTTTCCCGGCAGGTCACACCGATGCGCCGGGAATGGAAACGACAACAGGCGGCCTGAAAACGGCTTATGGCGTCCACGGAGCCGGAGCGGCCGGTTCGGCAATGGTGCTGGTGCACGGGGTCGGCCTCAGAAGTGACGTCTGGGCCCCCCAGATAGCGGCCTTCTCCGCCAGCCATCGCGTGATCGCCTATGACACCCTGGGTCACGGGGGCAGCGATCTGCCGCCGGAATCGGCCTCGTTGGGTGTTTATGTGGCGCAGCTCGAAGGGCTCCTGGACGCTTTGCGGATCCCCCGCGCCGTGGTCATCGGGCATTCCATGGGCGCTATCATCGCCACCGCTTTCGCCATCGCCAATCCCGGGCGGGTGGCTGCCCTGGGGGCGCTGTGTCCCGTCTATGATCGCAGCGACCAGAGCCGCGCCGCCGCCCTGGCGCGCGCGGAGGCGCTGGCGGCCACGGGCCCCGCGGCAGGTGTCGAGGCGACGCTGGCGCGCTGGTTCGGAGACGACGCAAGCCCGCAGGCCCGTGACAAGGCTGCCGCACTCAGAAGTTGGCTGGCCGATGCCGATCCGACCGGCTATGCGCGTGCTTACCGAGTGTTCGTGTCGTGCGATGAAGCCATTGTCGGCCGGCTGGGCACGCTCGCCATGCCGGCGTTGTTTCTCGCCGCAGAGCACGATCCCAACTCGACCCCGGCGATGGCCAGGCGCATGGCCGCCGAGGCGCCCCGGGGGCAGGCCGTGGTCTTGCCGAACGCGCGCCACATGGTACCGTTCGTGTCTCCCGAGCCCGTCAATGCGAGACTGCGCGGGTTCCTCGAAGAGCACGAAGCATGAGCGACCGTCCCATCGATGCACAGACGTTGCGCCGCGCGCTCGGCACCTTTGCCACCGGCGTCACCGTCGTGACGACCATGGATGCCGACGGCGCGCCCAGGGGCTTTACCGCCAACTCCTTCGCTTCGGTGTCGCTGGATCCGCCGCTGATACTCGTGTGCCTGGCGAAGACGGCAGCCAGCTGCCCGGCTTTTCGCGCCTCAAAAAGTTACGCCGTCAATATTCTTTGCGAAGATCAGAAGGCCGTCTCCGCCACCTTCAGCTCGCGAATCGCGGATCGTTTCGCCACCGTCGATTGGTCCACTCGTGCCACCGGATCCCCGATCATCGCGGGCGTCGTCGCCTGGCTCGACTGCTGCATGCACGAGGTGATCGATGCCGGCGATCATTATATTTTGATCGGCCGTATTGTGGATTACGACTACGCGGCTGCTAGTCCGTTGGGTTTTTGCCGCGGCGCTTATGTCTCCTTCGGCCTCGCCCGGGAGGCGGTGCGTGCCTCGGAGGAGGGCGCCGCCACGCGCTTGCTTGCGCTCATCGAGCACGAGGAAGCGATTCTGTTCCATCGCGATGCCGACGATGGCGCGCTGTCCCTGCCCACCGCGTCACGGATCGGAAATGCCGATGACGACGGAAGTTTGTTGAGCAAGGTCAAGGCGGCCGGGGTCGACGCCGAGCTATCGTTCTTATTCGCCGTCTATGAAGATCCGCAGAGCGGTGTTCACAATATCGTCTATCGGGGCGAGGCGCGTGCTGTCGACCAACATGCGAAGGCATCGCTGGTGCCATTCCGGGAGATCCCATGGAATGACATTCGTGATGCCGCCGTGCGCTCCATGCTCGAGCGCTACGTGCGCGAACGCGAGGAAGATTCTTTCGGCATCTACGTTGGCGACGCGGCGGCGGGCCGCGTGAAACCACTGGCGGGGAGTGATTGAGTCCATGAAGTTTTCACTGTTCGCCCACATGGAGCGTTATCAACCATCGGTTCCGCACAGCCAAATTTTCGACCAGCTGACGGCGCTGGTGAAAACCGCCGAGGAGGGTGGATTCGAAACGGCCTGGATCGGTGAGCACCACGGCATGGAGTTCACCATCGCGCCCAATCCCTTTATCAATATCGCCTATCTGGCGGCGAAAACCGAACGCATCCGGCTCGGCACGGGCACCGTGGTGGCGCCGTTCTGGCATCCCATCAAGCTCGCCGGCGAAGCCGCCATGACCGATATCATCACCGGCGGGCGGCTCGATATCGGCCTGGCCCGTGGCGCTTATAGCTTCGAATATGCGCGCCTCGCCGACGGCATCGACGCGATGGCGGCCGGTGCAAAGCTGCGCGAGCTCGTGCCGACGCTCAGAAAACTCTGGGACGGAGATTACGCCCACCAAGGCGAGTACTGGAATTTCCCCGCCACCACCTGTACGCCGCGCCCGCTGCAGAAGCCCTATCCGCCCCTGTGGATCGCGGCCAGAGATCCCCACTCCCATGCGTTCGCGGTATCCAACGGCTGCAACGTCCAGGTGACTCCCCTGTGGAGCGGAGACGATGAAGTGGAAAGCCTCATGGGGCGCTTCAACGACGCCTGCGCGGCCAATGCCGATATTCCCCGACCCAGGATTATGCTGCTCATGCACACCCACGTTGCCGGCAGCGAGACGGAAGTCGAGCAGGCGTGCCGCGATCTGAGCCGCTACTACGGGCTGTTCGCGACCTGGTTCAGAAACGAGAAACCGGTTCGCCAGGGATTCATCGAGCCGCCCGACGACGAGGAGCTGGCAGCCATGTCGATGTATGACCCGGAGGTGTTACGCGAAGCACTGGTCATCGGTACGCCCGACACCGTTATCGAGCGACTGCGGCGCTATGAAGCGATGGGCTATGATCAGTACAGCCTGTGGATCGACAACGGCATGCCTTTCGAAGCCAAGCGAAAGTCGCTGCAGCTTTTCATCGACGAGGTGATGCCGGCATTCACCTAGTCCGGGCCAGGCAGTCAAAGCGCCGGCTTCGGAGCGAATTCGAATCGTCAAGATCTCCATCGACCGCCACCTGCCGGCGGACGAGATGACCGATTTCTCGGAGATGGAAGGCGAAGGTGGCGTCATGACGCCCGCCACCCGCGCCCAGACGCTGCTGCCCCCTGTGACGCGTTCCGGATCGGTGAGTACGTCGAGGCAGGAGGCATGAAGGGTACCGTCGAGCATATTTCGATCCGATCGATTCCGCGCTGATTTTGCGCATGAAGTTCATGACCATACCCAACGAGCAATGGGTGATCAGACGCGAAGCGTATCACCGCGTCCAGGAAGGTCTGCGAGCCGCCGGTATCGAGTTCGCTCATCGCCAGGTGACGGTGCACGTGCCGGGCGGCGAGAATGAGGACAAGAAAGGCGTCGCGGGGGCGGCGGCTACTACCGTGGTGAATCAAGATGCACCAGCCGTGGCTTCGGTGGGTGTGCGTTGATCCGGGCGCCCGCGGCCGTGCTATCCGGCCGGGCGCACGTTCTGGTTCATCCTGAACAGATTTCCCGGATCGTATTCGGCTTTGAGCACGGCCAGTCGCGCAAACTTTTCCGGTCCGTACGCCGCCTTGATGCGCTCGCTCCCTTCATCTGCGGAAGCCAGCTCCCAGCCGCCGAGAATCAGGAGATTGAATGCCGAGTGTCGGTGATCGAAGATCGCATCGTCGCGGGCGATGCGCCGGCGTCAAACAGTGTCTGTATTACGAGATACGGTGTGGGTGCGAGGTTATCGAGAATCGGAGGGCCGAACTCCCGCAATGGCTGGGCGTCAATCTCTCGGGCGCCGCAGGTATGCTATGGTCTCCCGTCTTGTCCGGCACCACGAATCTCGATCCAATGAAGCAGTCAGCCGCCAGAAATTCCCCACCCCACCGGGTCACGAGCATCGAGCAGTTGGAGTCCATCTACGGGACACCTGCCTCCAGCTCTCTCGTTAAGGAGATCGACCACATCTCCGAACACTATCGTGCCTTCATCGAGAAGGCGCCGTTCGTCACCGTCGCCACCTGTGGCCCGGAGGGGCTCGATTGCTCTCCACGGGGCGATCCGCCGGGCTTCGTGCGTGTGGTGGACGAGAAGACTCTGATGATCCCTGATCGGCGCGGTAATAATCGCTTAGACAGCATGCGGAATCTGGTGCGCGATCCGCGCATCTCACTGCTGTTTCTCATTCCCGGAATCAATGAAACGTTGCGCATTAACGGCCGCGCTGCAATCGTCGTCGATCCGAATCTGTGCGAGTCTTTCGCGATGCAGGGAAAACTGCCGCGAAGTGTTCTGGTGGTCACGGTCGGCCGGATTTACTTCCAGTGCCAGAAGGCATTGGTGCGTTCCCGCCTGTGGGACGTCGAGGCACAGATCGCGAGGTCCGAGCTGCCCAGCACCGGAAAGATTCTTCAGGCGCTCTCGGGAAACAGTATCGATGGCGAAAAATACGATCGCGACTATCCGGAGCGCTTGAAGAACACCATCTACTGAAGGGGGTGAAGCAGTGATTGCACGAAGGATCGTTCCGCTGCTGGCGGTGCCTTCGATAATGATCCCATGCCGGGCTTTCACTCGTCCACCGAGCAAGGGATCTGGCTTCGTGAGGATGCCAAGCAGGAGTTCTACAAATGCCTGCGTTCGATGGGCTATCACGAGGAAAAGGTGAAGCGGCCTTGAACCCGGCGGCCCCGTCGTGGCGCGAAGTTTGACGTGACCCACGAACGCTTCGATGGCTACAGGATAGTAGCCGCCGGCTTCGTCATTCAGGGCGTCATCATCGGCGCGATGTTCGCCTACGGTGTTTTCTTTCGCGAGCTGGAGGCCGAGTTCGGCTGGTCAAGGACGATGATCTCCGGTGCCTCGTCACTGTCCTTCGTCGTCATGGGCGTGCTGGCCATCGTTGCCGGCAAGCTGAACGACAAAATCGGTCCGCGGATTCTCATTACCGCCTCGGCGTTGTGCTTCGGCATCGGCTACGGGGCCATGTCGCGCCTGCAAGCTCCCTGGGAGCTGTTTCTTTTCTACGGACTGCTCGCGGGCATCGGTTACAGCACCCACGACGTGGTCACCCTGTCCACCATCACGCGCTGGTTCGTGCGCCGGCGCGGCGCCATGACAGGCGTCGTCAAGGTCGGGACCGGCGTCGGTCAAATCCTGGTGCCCGTGATTGCCGCGGCGCTCATCGCGGCCTTCGGTTGGCGAAACGCGGCCTTCATCATCGGCGCGGCGTCCATGCTGATCCTCCTGGTGGTTGCGCAACTGATGCGCCGGGATCCGCGCAGCATTGGCCAGCACCCCGACGGCGTTGCAATCGAGGGCGCCCGCGCGCCGACGGGCGCAGGAGAAACCGGAATGAGCGTCGCCGAGGCTGCCGGCACGCGGCAATTCTGGATTTTGTGCGCGGCGCAGCTGACGATATTCTTCTGCCTGTTGACGGTCATGATTCACATCGTGCCCCACGCGACGGATCTCGGTATCGCGCCGGCGGTGGCCGCAACGATCCTCTCCACCATCGGTGGGGCCAGCATTGCGGGCCGGTTGACCATCGGCATGCTCGCCGATCGCCTGGGGGGCAGGCGATCGTTAGGGCTGAGCTTCTTGATCCTGCTGGCCAGCTTCGTGTTGCTGCAATCGGCCGAAACCACGTGGATGCTGTTCCTTTTCGCCCTGGTCTATGGCTTCGCCCACGGCGGTTTTTTCACCGTCATGTCTCCGACGCTGGCGGAGTTTTTCGGCACCGGTTCCCACGGCGTCATTTTCGGCATCGTGTTGTTCTGCGGCACCATCGGCGGTGCGGCCGGACCGCTGCTGGCCGGAACGTTGTTCGACACCACGGGCAGCTACGAGATGGTGTTCCTGATACTCACGGGCTTCTGCCTGCTGGGTCTGATTCTGACCGCGGCGCTGCCGCCGATAAAATCCCCTGCCACGGTTGCCACGCGTGAGTTGGCGAGATGAAGATCACCGCCGTGGAAACCCTGCGCATCGGCGTTCGCCCGAATCTCGTGTGGGTGCGATTGCGCACCGACGAAGGAGTAACCGGGCTGGGTGAATCCTGGTTCGGGAGCGCGACGGTGGAGGCGGATGTGCACGAGCGCATCGCGCCTTTGCTGCTCGGTCAGGATCCGGGACACATCGATGCGCTCGCCCGCAGGCTGCGTCCCTACGTGGGTTCTTTCGGTAGCGGCGCCGAGATGCGCGCATGCTCCGCGGTGGATGTGGCGTTGTGGGACATCGCCGGAAAGATCGCCGGCAAACCCATCCACGATCTACTGGGCGGAGCGCTGCGCGATTGCATTCCCGTGTACAACACCTGCGCCGGGCCGGACTACGTATCGAAGACAGGTGATGTGCGGCCGGGCAATTTCGGACTTCCCGGAGCAGGGCGCCAGAGCCGCGTCCACGAGGACCTGGACGGATTCATGAACCGCGCCGACGAGGTCGCGGCCGAGCTCCTGGAGATGGGCATTCACTCCATGAAAATCTGGCCCTTCGACTTCGTCGACGCGGCCGCGGATGGTCTGGATATATCCGCGCCGGAGATCGCGACGGCTCTGGGGCCCTTCGAGAAGGTGCGCAAGGTCCACGGCGATGGCATGCGCCTCAAGGCCGAGCTGCACGGGCTGTGGAGCCTGGCGGCGGCGAAGAAGATAGCGTCCGCGCTTGCGCCCTTCGGGCTGGATTGGATCGAGGATCCCGTGTGGATGGATCGCCTTTCCGATCTGGGTGAGCTCTCGCGAAGCACGCCTGTGCCCATCGCCGCCGGCGAGACCCTGGGCGGCAGGGGGCAGATCCACGAGCTGCTGAAGCTGGGTGAGGTGGCGACCGCTATCGTCGATGTGACTTGGGGCGGCGGGTTTACATTCGCCTGGCAAGCGGCGGCGCTGGCCCGGGCCGCCGGCAAGACAATCGCCTTTCACGACTGTTCGGGCCCGGTGACGCTGGCGAGCTCCACGCACCTCGCCCTTGCTTGCCCCAATGTGGTCGAGCAGGAAATTACCCGCGCCTTTTACCATGGCTGGTACCACGAGCTGGTGGATACGCCGCCACCGTTGGCCAACGGATTCATTCGCCCCCCGCCGGGCCCGGGTCTCGGCCTCGCACTCCTGCCGGAACTCGATGAGCGCGACGATGCCACCTGTCGCGTGACGGCCGCGCGCTGACAAATGTTGGTTTTCCCTGTATCTTCTCGTCGGGCAAAATTGCCCTCTTTATGGCGACCCGTATCGGTCCCCTCGCATCGCAACGTTGCAAACCCCGTCAGACCCGGAAGGGAGCAGCGGTAGTAGCGGACGCGAGTGCCGGGGTGTGGCTGGTACGGGGCGCCGCCACTCTTCGTTTACCGCACCGTCGATCAGTTGCTGGCGTTACATTCATGACCATTGGTGTCGACAAACTGCTGAAGGGTTACCGGCAGTACCGCGATGGGCCCTATGAACAGAGCCGGCCGCTCATCGCGGACCTGGTCGCCCGTGGCCAGCACCCGGAGGTGGCGGTGGTGGCGTGCTCCGATTCGCGCGTCGATCCGGCGATACTGTTTCAAGCGGACCCGGGCGATCTGTTCGTCATCCGCAATGTCGCCAATCTGGTTCCGCCCATGGAGCAGGAAGGCACCTTTCACGGCACCAGCGCGGCACTGGAATTCGCGGTGCTGGGCTTGGGCGTGAAGCACCTGATGGTGCTCGGTCATGCGCACTGCGGCGGCATCAAGGCGATGATGGTGCCTGATCAAGACGACAACGCCTTCA
>Ga0209980_10000849_pt1 | contig 16722 bp, 13 predicted proteins | sample CR02metaG_FD_183611 | JGI IMG/M metagenome (GOLD analysis project Ga0209980, IMG submission 183611) | Deep subsurface microbial communities from Mariana Trench to uncover new lineages of life (NeLLi) - CR02 metaG (SPAdes) (version 2) | ecosystem: Environmental > Aquatic > Marine > Ocean trench...
CGTGATCGAAATGGTCTGCACGTCGGTCAACGTGCCCGCACCGTTGTCGGTGACCGTCACCTCGACCACGTAGACGTTGTTCGTGTCGTCATCGGTCGGAATCTCGAAATTGGGTGCTGGCGAGAACGTCAATACACCGCTACCTGAATCGATGCTGAAGTCGCCTGAATCCACGCCACCGGAAATCGTGTAGGTCAGTGTGTCACTGTCCGCGTCGGTAGCATTGACGTCGATGGCCGACGTCTGATTTTCCGCAACGCTCGCACTCGACGCGCTGGTGATGACCGGGTTCTCGTTATCTTCGACCGTGATGGTCGCATCACACGTGCTCGAGTTCCCGTTCACGTCGGTCACCGTCAGGGTCACCGTGTTCGGGCCCACATCCCCACAATCGAACTCGGTATTATCCAGGGACAGGCTGATACCGCACGCATCGCTGGATCCGGTGTCCACGTCTTGTGGCACAATCGAGCCATTTCCGCTCGCATCCAGCTCCACCGTCACATTCTGACAGAGCGCCACGGGATCCACGTTGTCATTCACCGTCACCGTGGCGGTACACGCGACCCTCGGAACGGCGGGTCAGCACCATGTCGATGTCCGGGTAGCGCACCTCGTCGTCGTCGCTGCGGTCGCCCACTTCCAGATAGACTGCCGTCTGGTCACTCTCGTTGACCAGATGGTGGCCGTCGGCCGTGCCCGCGGGAAAGCCGGCGACCATGCCGGCAGCCAGCAGCTGTCGGCCGGCATCGGTGATCAATGTGAGCTCGCCGGACACCACGTACAGGAACTCGTCCTCCGCGCTGTGCCAGTGGCGCTGGGAGGACCAGGCGCCGGGTTCCAGCGCGACCAGATTGACGCCGTAGTGGCTGAGCCCGAGGGCATCTCCCAGGGCGCGCTTGCTGCGCTTTTCCACCTGTTGCCGATGCTCCTTCGGGTAGCCGCTGCCGGTACGCGGGGCGATTGCCGCGGGGTCCATGGCCGGCGCCGAGGGTCGATTAGACATGGGCGATTCTCCCGATGCTGATGCCAGCGCGGGCGCCGGCCGATGACACTGACGGATGTTGGCCCGCCGCGCCGATTGACAAAGCGCATGGGCGGCGAGACCCTGACACTACAACGCGCCCATGTTAACGGACAGGAGGAAAGCGTGCGCCCATGGAGCTGAAGCTGCACACCGGCATGACCACCAGCGAGCATATCCGCGTCGACGAGGACCGCAGCATTGCCTTCATGGGCGAGGCGGCGCGGATCTACAGCACGCCATCCATGGTGAGCGATGTGGAATACGCCTGCCTGCGGCTCATCCAGAAGCATCTGGCAGAAGAGCAAAGCTCGGTGGGAATGCACGTGAGCATCGATCACCTGGCGCCTACACCGATGGGCTGCGAGGTGGAGGTTCGTGTGACGGTATCGGCGGTGGATGGGCGCAAGATCACCCTGGATGCCCGGGTACGCGACGCCGTGGAGCTGGTCGGTCGTGGCGTTCATGTGCGCTATGTGATCGACGTGCCCCGCCAAAGGCGCCGCATCGAGGAAAAGGCACGCCGAATCGCGGAGAAAAAACAGCTGATCGAGAGCGGCGTCTGAGCCGGGCGCCCGCCAGGATGACGCACCCCCCCCTGGTCGAAACCGTCCCCGACACTGCCGGCGAACTCCTGCACCGGGTTTTCGGCTTTTCGGATTTTCGCGCCCATCAGGAGGACATCATCACCCACCTGCTGGAGGGCGGCGACGCCCTGGTATTGATGCCCACGGGCGGGGGGAAGTCTCTGTGCTACCAGATCCCCGCGATGCTGCGCGCAGGAACCGGGGTGGTGGTATCACCGCTGATCGCGCTCATGCAGGATCAGGTCAATGGGCTGCTGCAAAGCGGGGTGCGCGCCGCCGCGCTGAACTCCACGCTTTCCCCGGACGAGTCCCGGCGGGTGGAAGACGCGATCCGCGCCGACGCCCTCGACCTGCTGTACCTGGCACCCGAACGCTTGCTCCAGCCGCGCACCATGGAGCTCCTGGCCGAATCCAGAATAGCCCTGTTTGCCATCGACGAAGCCCACTGCGTATCCCAGTGGGGCCACGATTTCCGCCCCGAGTACCTGGGGCTTGCCGAGCTGGCCGTGCGTTTCCCCCATGTGCCGCGGGTGGCGCTGACCGCCACCGCCGACGCACCCACGCGCCGCGAGATCCGCGCGCGCCTGGCCCTGGAAGACGCGCGGGTCTTCGTCGGTGGATTCGATCGCCCCAATATCCGCTACCAGATCCGGGCCAAAGACAACCCGCGCCAGCAGCTGCTCGCCTTTCTCGAAGGCGAACACCGGGGCGACGCCGGCATCGTTTACTGCCTGTCCCGGCGAAGCGTGGATGAGACCGCGAATTGGCTGCGCGAACGCGGCTGGCCGGCGCTCCCCTATCACGCCGGCATGTCCGATGCCGACCGCCGCCGGCATCAAGAGCGCTTCATCAGCGAGGAAGGCGTCATCATCGTGGCGACCATCGCTTTCGGAATGGGCATCGACAAACCCAACGTACGATTCGTCGCCCATATGGATTTGCCCAAGAGCATTGAGGCCTATTATCAGGAAACCGGACGCGCCGGACGCGACGGGCTGCCCGCCGATGCCTGGATGGTCTACGGCTTGACCGACGTCATCCGTCTCAGGCAGATGCTGGAAGCTTCCGAGGCCGACGAGCAGCACAAGCGGGGCGAACGGAGCAAACTGGAGGCGGTGCTCGGTTACTGCGAGGTGACCGGCTGCCGGCGCCAGGTCTTGCTCTCCTACTTCGACGAGGTGATGGAGACACCCTGCGGCAACTGCGACACCTGCCTGCAGCCCATCGATGCGTGGGACGGCACCGAGGCCGCCCGCAAGGCGCTCTCCTGCGTGTACCGAACCGGTCAGCGCTTCGGGGTGAACTATCTCATCGATGTTCTGCTGGGCAAGAGTAACGAGCGCATGCGCCGATTTCGCCACGACGCCGTCAGTACCTTCGGCATCGGCACCGAGCTGGACAATCGCCAGTGGCGATCGGTGTTTCGCCAACTGGTTGCCCGGGGCTTTCTCGGCGTGGACATGGATGGCCACGGTGGTTTGCACCTGACAACCGCCAGCCGCGGGATTCTACGTGGCGAAGCGACGCTGCTTCTGCGCAGGGATCACGCACCGGAGAAACGCCGGCGCGTTAACACAGAGCGCCCAGCACCGATCGCGCTGGAGGATGACGCGCCGTTGTGGGAAGCCCTGCGCGCCCACCGCCTGGAACTCGCTAAAGCACAGGGCGTGCCGCCCTACGTGATCTTCCACGACAGCGCCCTGTTGGAAATGTCGCGCACCGTGCCCACCAGTCTGGAGGCCCTCGCATCCATCAACGGCGTCGGCCAGGTCAAGCTGGAGCGCTATGGCGATTCATTTCTCGGCGTGTTGCGTGACCACGCAAGCACCACTCTGTCGATCGGCGAGGAAGGCGGATAGACGGCGGTAATGCGTTGTGGGCCTACGAAGTCCTCGCCGGCGTGCAATTCGAAAAGGACGTGGTAGCGACGAAAGACGTAGGCATCTTGTGGGATGCCGGCTTCGGCATCGGGCTTGTTGGCCCGCTTGCGCGCAAGGGCTTGGTAGGCATCCTCCAAGGCATCGACAAGACTTTCCGAAAGCAACGCAAGTTCCGGTTCCGCGCCGTCAAGCTGTTGGCCCCTGAACGTCGCGGCGAACGCCAGTTGCGCCTGGCGGCGAACAAGGATGACCTGGTCACTCAGCAGATTTGGGAGCTCAATGACTTGCTCGAAACCCCGCCAATAACACAGGTAGTCATCGGACATCTGGGCCATGTGGTCACAGAGATGCGCGTACCGGATCCGCGCGCGTTCGTGCACCACAAGCTGGCACTCAGCAAGAGAACCGACCGAGAAGGTAAACGGCGGCGCGACGCGATGATGGCGGAGGCGGTCGCTCGACTCGTGCTGGAAGTCCTGCCTCAGTACCCGATGACCGAGGACGACCTGAAAGAATTCCCAGCGCCTGTGCACCGTGAACTGGCAGCGATCGCGTAGCCACTGAACTGCGTAACAGAGCCCTCAGAATCGACTCGGGATCTCCAGATTGCCCCGCTACCAGACCAGATGGCGCGTGGGAAACTCGCGCATGGCGATGAGGGTCGCCGGGCTTCCCTTGTCGAGGCGCAACAGGTGCACGGGCACCGACTCCGGTAACTCGTAGCTTTCATGCACGAGCACCGGCGACCCCACGTCACACAACGCCTTGAACCCGGCGTACAGTGAGTAGTACTCCTGCAAACGATTCGCACTGCGAAACGCCTCGTCGTAGACGTGCACCGTTGGGGAGTTCCACTTGACGTGGGTCTGCATGATCGGCAGGACATTGACGACCCCCGTTTGCGCCTGATAGTGGCCATCCTCATCCCGCGCCAGGCAGCGCTCGAAAGCGGTGACGTCGGCGTCACCGGAGACGAACTTGGAGAAACCCGACAGCTGATCGTTACAGGTCATCATGCCCAGATGATTGGTGGTCAGGTTGAGCCACAAACATTTCACCAGGTAATTCTCCACCATCCCGCGCCGCAGTTCTTTGCTCAGCGTTGCCAGCTTGTACTCGAGCCGCGCCTGCTTGTTTCCCTCCGGATTGGCGTTGGCGACAAAGAGTTCCGTCGCCGCGTCACGCAGAGCTTTGGTGAGATTCGGGCGGAGCTCCAGGAAGCGGATGCGAATCGAAATCGGTGATTGGTTGCGGCGGCTCACCCTCACCGCTTTTTGCAGCTCACCGAAATGAATGACGGGGAATTTCTGTGAAGCGATCGCGTTGCCGATGATTTCCGAGGATTCCTGAAACACCTTGACCGTTTTCTTGGCCGGCCCGGCTTTTATGTCCATGAGGAAATAGGCATGGGCGTGCTGGGTGGGATGCAGCACCAGGTTGATGTTGGATTCCGTCATGCGCGCGAACAGCGGATAGGCCACATGGAAGTTCGCCGATGCGACCTGGGGAAGAATCTTGCTGAAATCCCTGCTGACGACGAAGCGGTTGAGCGCGAACAGTTGCCCCTTCGGGCTCCAGAACAGAAACGCGCCCACGATACTGGTGTAGTCCAGCATGCCGGGCTCCAGGGGCGTTTCCGTTGGAGTAGACAGGTCCATTCGCTTTCTCAGGCCGCGAGGGCGCCCGGTGGCGCCGAATCCTTCCCTCCCGCCGGGGTCGGGGCGGGGCTGGATGAAAAGTATCCGACGATTACAATGTCAGGGCAACCGCGATTCGTGTCCTCGATGGCGCTATCATGCGCCCCGCCGCCAGATTGTTGGCCTACCGGAAATTTCACGAGCACCTCAACGAATGGCAACCATTCGCCGCCCGATGATGGGACTGCTGTTGACGGCGGTGATTCTGACCGCCGGCGGGATCTATCTGCTCACCGACGGCATCCGTAATTCGTCCACACCCCGAGACGCAACCGTCACCTTCAACCGCGACATCGCGCCCATCGTGTTTCGCAACTGTGTCGTCTGTCATAGGCCGGGGGAAGCGGCGCCGTTCAGCCTGCTCGCTTACACGGAAGCGAAAGAACGCGCCGGGCTGATTGCCACCTTCACCACCTCACGCTACATGCCGCCCTGGTTGCCGGAACGCGGCAGGGTCGAATTTCTGGGGGAGCGCGGACTCGATGACGACCAGATCGCGCTTATCCGGCTGTGGGTCGAACAGGGTGCCGTGGAGGGCGACCCAGCCGACCTGCCGCCGCTTCCGGCGTTCACCCAAGGCTGGCAACTGGGCGAGCCGGACGTGATTCTCACCATGGAAGACACATTCAGCGTTCCCGCCGAGGGCGTCGATGTGTACCGCAACTTCGTGCTGCCGATCCCGGTATCGACACCGCGCTGGGTAAAGGCGGTGGAGCTGCGCCCGGGTAACCGTCGCGTCGTCCACCACGCCGTCATGCAGGTGGATCGTTCGCGCTCGTCGCGGCGCCGTGACGAGGAGGACGCCGAACCGGGATTTCCCGGGATGGAAATGGCAGGCTCCGAAGCGCCCGGGGGGCGATCCCTGGGCTGGACCCCGGGAAAGCTCCCCGTTGTCGACGAACGGCTTGCCTGGCGGGTAGAACCGGGCAGCGACATGATCCTGCAGTTACACATGCTGCCCTCCGGCAAACCCGAGCAGGTTGCGCCAGAGATCGGCCTTTACTTCACCGACCAGCCGCCCGCCAAGCAGGCGTTCTCGTTGCTGATGCGCAATGACAACATCGACATCCCCGCCGGAGATGGGGATTACGTCATAGAGGATTCACTCACGCTGCCGGTGGCGGTGGAAGCCCTCGGCGTCTATCCCCATGCGCACTACCTGGGAAAAAGCATCGAGGCCTACGCCACCTTGCCCGGTGGCCGCAAGCAATGGCTCATCAAGATCCCCAAATGGGACTTCCACTGGCAGGATGATTATCGCTACAGCCAACCGCTGCACTTACCGGCAGGCACGCGCATCCATATGCGCTTCGTCTACGACAACACCTCCGCGAACGCCCTCAACCCCCACGATCCGCCGCAACGGGTGCAATTCGGCAATCGCTCCACCGACGAGATGGCGACACTGACCATCCAGGTGATCGCTGAGCGGGCCGAGGACAAGCCCCTGCTGCGCGAAGCACTGATGCGCGCGCGACTGGAAAAAAATTCCGACAACTGGTTCGCCCACAACGTGCTCAGCTCGGCGCTCAAGGAGCAAGGCCGCCTGGATGAAGCGCTGTCGCATATTCATGAAGCCATACGCCTGCACCCGGGGCACCCCCAGCTACGCTACAACCTCGGCAACGTGCTGCTGGCCCTGGGCAAGCCCGAGGAAGCCGTCGAGAGCTACCAACGGGCGCTCGCCATCGAGCCTGATCATCCCAAGGCCAACAACAATCTGGCCGTGGCATTCCAGCAGATGGGGGATCTGGAGGGCGCCATCCAACGCTACCGGGAGCAACTCACCGTGAGCCCCATGGACGCCAGGGCGCACGCCAACCTGGGCCTGGCGCTGTTCGAGCAGGGACAGGTGCAAGCCGCGGACGAAGCATTCGGCCGTGCCCTGGAGCGCGACCCGGACTGGGTGTCGGCGTTGGAGGGCCGCGGCGACGTGGCGCGGGCGCGCGGCCGGCTCGAGGATGCGGAGCGCCACTACCAACAGGTCCTGCGCGCGCAGCCCGCGTCACCCGGCGCCCATTACGGACTCGGCGCCATTCGTCTCGCCCAGGGCGCGCCGCAAGTGGCGATGGTGCATCTTCGAAAAGCCGTAGAAGCCAACGACGCCTACATCGGCGTGCTCAACGACGACGCCTGGCGGCTCGCCACAGACCCGGACCCCGGAGCCCGGGCACCAGGGCAGGCGCTCGCCCTCGCCGCTCTCGCCGACCAGCTGACCGGACATCTGGTACCGGAGCTGCTCGATACGCTGGCCGCGGCCCAGGCTGCCAACGGCGAATTCGAGCAGGCCGCGCAAACCCTGGATCGCGCTCTGGCGCTGGCCGCCGGTGGCAGCGCGGCGCAATACATACCGGAGTTTCGCCAGCGCCGCGCTCTGTACCGGCGGGGCAAGGCGTTCATCGACGAGAGTTAATCCGGAATTAATCGGGGGCGGATAAATTCGGATAAATTCGGGACAGATCTATTTTCCCCGTGGACGGGCTCCGCCCACGGGGAAAATAGATCTGTCCCGAATTTATCCGAATTTATCCGCCCCCGATTAATTCCGGATTAGTTCGCTTATACTGGCCCTGGCCCGCGTTCGCAGGCTATTCGACGCATCCGCGCCGCGTTTCGGACGGACGACCATGCTCTAGGGGGAAGTCAAAATGATAAGCAGATTCCGTAAGTTACACACGAATGCTCTGGCCGTTTTACTCGCTGCCGTCGCGGTTTTCGGGTTCAGCGTCACCAAGGTCGCTGCGGACAGCCACAGCTTGAAGGTGGCGGCCATATTCGAAACACCCATCGAGGAGCCGTGGGTAAATCAAATTCACGTGGCGCTGTTGCAGGCAAAAAAGAACCTTGGCATCGAATACACCTGGGCCGAAAGCGTCAAATCGGCGGATTTCGCCAGGGTCATGCGCGAGTACGCCGAGAGCGGTCACACCCTCATCATGGGTGACGCCTTCGGCGCCGAACGCATCGCGCGGCGGGTCGCGAAAGACTATCCGAAAGTCGCGTTCACCTTCGGCTCGGGGATAGGGCCCGCGGAACCCAATTTCGCGGTCTTCGACAACTGGATTCACGAACCGGCTTATCTGGCCGGCATGATCGCCGGCAAGCTCACCAAGACCAACACCGTCGGGGTCGTGGCTGCCATGACCATCCCCGAGGTCAACCGGCTGAGCAACGCATTCTGCGCGGGCGCCAAAGAAGCCAACGACAAGGTCAAGTGCAAATTTTCCTTCATCGGCTCGTTTTTCGATCCGCCAAAGGCCAAGGAAGCGGCGATTGCCCAAATCGAGCAGGGCGTCGACGTTATCTACGCGGAACGTTTCGGCGTCATCGAAGCGGCCAAGGAAAGGAACATCGTCGCCATCGGCAACATGTCGGATCAGTCCGCGCTTTCACCGGAGCACGTGGTCACCAGTGTCGTGTGGGACATGTGGCCGACGGTCAATCAGGTCGTAAGCCTGGTCAAGGCGGACGTCTTCAGCGCCCAGGACTTCGGTCAGTTCTCCTACATGGGCAAAGGCGGGTCCTTCCTGGCGCCTTACCACGCGTGGGACAGCAAGCTGTCTGCTGACATCAAGAAGATGGTCGACACGCGCAAGCAAGCCATTCTCGACGGCACCTTCCGCGTCGACATCGACGAAAGCACGCCGAGATCCGAATAGGTCACTAGAAAAAGGGGGCGGCTAAAATGGGGACAGATCTATTTTCCAGGGAGGGTAGCCCCCCCTGGAAAATAGATCTGTCCCCATTTTAGCCGCCCCCTTTTTCTTTTTAATCCGCGTGAATTCTCCACCGTTGCTGGAAATGCGCGCCATCGACAAGCGCTTTGGCGACGTGCATGCCAATCGCGCCGTCGATCTCACCCTGCACAGTGGTGAGGTGCTGGGTCTGCTGGGCGAAAACGGTGCCGGCAAGACCACGCTCATGAATATCTTGTTCGGACTGTATGCCGCCGACTCGGGCAGTATCCGTGTTTCGGGCAAGATCCGCGCCCTGCACTCGCCCGCCGATGCGCTGGCGGCCGGCATCGGCATGGTGCATCAGCATTTCCACCTGGTGCCGCGGCACACGGTGCTCGAAAACCTCTTAGTGGGCGAGCGCGGTCGATACGGCTTACTCGACCATATTGGAGTACGCGCGCGCATGGACGCCATCGGCGAGCAGTACGGCCTGACGCTCGCAAGCGACGCACTGGTGTCTGATCTGTCGGTGGGCGAGCAACAGCGAGTGGAAATCGTCAAGGCGCTGGTGCGCGGTGCACGCATTCTAATCCTGGACGAACCCACCTCGGTGCTCACCCCGCAACAGAGCGAGCAGTTGTTCGAAGCGCTGCGCGCCCTGGTTGCCGACGGCGTCGGCATCATTTTCATCAGCCACAAACTCCGCGAAGTGCTGGCCATTACCCATCGACTGGCGATCATGCGCCGCGGCCAGATGGTGGCCAGCCTGGACAACGACGGCTCACTGAAACCACGCCAGCTCGCCGAGCTCATGTGCGGCCACGAGCTGGAGCCGCCAGCCAAGCCGCGGGCAACCGTGGAGCGCGTGCTGCTGCAGCTTTCCAACATCGGCATCGCCGGCCAGCGCGGACGACCCCCACGCTTGTCCCATGTGAGCCTGACGCTGCAAGGCGGCGAGATCGTCGGCGTCGCCGGGGTATCCGGTAACGGCCAGCGCGAGCTCGCCGAGGTAATCGCCGGCCTGCTGACGCCCAGCCATGGGCACATGGTGGTGGACAGCGTGGCGGTGGATCGCGCAACGCCGCGGATCATGCAGAAGCTGGGGGTTTCCTCGGTGCCGGAAGATCGCATCGGCGCCGGCTTACTGAGCGCTTCGCCGCTTTCCGACAGCATGCTGCTGCCGCACATGGGCAACGCACCCTTCAGCCGCTTCGGCTGGTTGAACAAAGCCGCCATCCGGCGCTGGGTGCTGGCGCAGATGCAGCGCTTCGACATCCGCGCCCCGGGCCCCGACACCCGGACCGGCACGCTGTCCGGCGGTAACCTGCAGAAGGCCCTGCTGGCCCGGGCGCTGGCCTTCGACCCGCTGGTGCTGGTGGCGGCCCAGCCGACCCGCGGTCTGGACGTGGCGGCGCGGGATTTCATCCACGCGCAGTTCCTGGATTTGCGCGGCCGCGGCCGTGGCGTGCTGATCCTCAGCGAGGATCTGGAAGAGCTGTTCGCCGTGTCCGATCGCATCGTCGTCATGTACGAAGGCCGTCTGGTCGGCGATGTCGCCGTGGACCAGACCAGCGTCGCCGAGATCGGGCTGCTGATGACCGGCGGGAAACAGGCGGCATGATGCGCTTGTCGCTCGAGCCCCGGCAACGCACGCCAGCGTGGCTGAATCTGCTGCTGCCGGTGATCGCCGTGCTGGCAACCCTGGTGCTCACCAGCGGCCTGATCGCCGCCGCCGGCGCGGAGGTGATCCCGGCATACGGCGCGCTCTTCGCCGGCGCCTTCGGAAGCCAATTCAACAGCGTGGAGACGGTAGTGAAAGCGGCGCCCCTGGTGTTCACGGGACTCGCCGTGGCAGTCGCCTTCCGCGCCAAGTTCTGGAACATCGGCGCCGAGGGGCAGCTGCTGGCCGGCGCCATGGCGGCGGCATTCATCGGCGGCCTGGAGGGCCTGCCCGTGTGGGCGCTGGCGCCGTTGATGATTCTGGGCGGCGCGATTGCCGGGGGCCTGTGGGCCAGCGTGCCCGCCACGCTCAAGGTGCGCTACCAGGTGGACGACGTGGTCGCCACCCTGATGCTCAACTTCGTGATGTTCTACGCCATGATGGCGCTGTTGGACGGACCCTGGAAGGATCCCCTGAGCGGTTACCCGGATTCTCCCGACATCCGCATCGAGGCGGAATTTCCGATCCTGATGGCACGCACGCGCCTGCACCTGGGTGTGGCGCTGGCGCTGGTTTCCGCCGTTCTCGTGTGGTTGCTGATGACACGCACGACCCTGGGTTTCGCCATCCGCGCCATCGGCGAGAACCCACGCGCCGCCGCCCACGCCGGCATTGCCGTGAACCGGGTGGTGTTCACAACGGCGATCATTTCCGGAGGGCTGGCGGGGCTCGCCGGCGTCGGTGAGGTGGCGGGCATGCATTTCCAGGTGATGGCGTCATTATCGCCGGGATACGGCTACACCGGCATCGTCATCGCCATGCTGGCGCGCTTGAACCCGTTGGGCGTGGTACCGGCGGCGTTATTTTTCGCCGCCGTGGCCACCGGCGCCGAATACATGTCGCGAAAAACCGGCGTGCCGGTGTTCCTCGCCGACATCATTCAGGGCGCATCGCTCATCTGCATGCTGGTGGCGCTGTTGTTCGCCAATTTCCGCGTGCGCCTGCGGCCCGCATCCTCTGCCTGAGCCAATGCGTGGGAGATAGCCGCCATCGACCTTTTCGATCAAATCCTCAATGCCGGTTTCTTCGCCGCCACGCTACGGGTGGCAGCGCCGCTGCTGTGCGCCACCCTGGGCGAGATGTTCAGCGAGCGCGCCGGGGTGCTGAACTTAGGCATCGAGGGGATCATGCTGCTGGGCGCCATGAGCGGCTTCACGATGGCGTACTTCAGCGGCAGCCTGTGGTTGGGCATGGCGGCGGCGGCCACTTCGGGGATCGTCTTCGGTGCGCTCATGGGTGTCCTCACCGTCACCCTGGGCCTGAGCCAGCACGTGTCGGGCCTGGGCGTGACCATGCTGTGCACCGGGCTGAGCTTCTATTGTTACCGGCTCATCTTCGGTCAGCCCTCCCAGCCGCCCAACGTCGAGCCCTTCCCACCGCTGCCGATCCCTGAACTCGCCGATATTCCTTTTCTCGGTACCGCGCTGTTCGATCACGTGGTGCTCGTGTATCTGGTGTTCGCCATGGTGCCGCTGTCTGCCTGGCTTCTGTATCGGACCCCCTGGGGCCTGCGGCTACGCACTGTGGGAGAGAATCCTCAGGCCGCGGCCGGCGCCGGCGTTGGTGTCGCCTGGATGCGCTACCAGGCGCTGATGATCTCCGGGGCGCTTTTCGGTACCGGCGGCGCCTATTTCTCCCTGGCCCAGTTCAATGCCTTCACCTTCGGGGTGATCTCCGGCCGCGGCTGGGTGTGCATCGCGCTGGTGGTGCTGGGCCGCTGGGATCCCTGGCGCTGCGCCCTGGCGGCACTCATTTTCGGCGCCGTGGATGCGCTGCAGCTGCGCCTGCAGTCGGGCGGCGCCATCCACCTGCCCTATCAGATCTTTCTCATGCTGCCCTTCCTGATGACGGTGGTGGCCATGGCGCTGCTGTCGCGCAGCGCTACCGCACCGGCGGCGTTGCTGGTGCCCTTTCGCCGTGAAGAACGCTAGCCTGGCTTTTTCATGAACGCGCGAAGCGAAGGCGTGGACGACTGCAGCCGCGGGTTCATGAATAAGCCAGGCTAGTTGCCACCCACCTTGGGTCGCAGGGACAAATTGACGTAGACTGTTTGTTTTTTCTCGCGATCCAGCCGCCCATGACCAAGAACGAGCAGACACCGATGAAAAGCAAGAGGAAAACAAAGGGGCACATCAAGCTCACCTCGCACCCCAGCCAGCGCGATGCCGCATCGCCGGTGGTGTGGGGCGCGGATTCTGCGCTGGCCCGCGGCCCGGTGGTGGGTGCGGTCAACGACGGCTCCCAGCGCAACGTCATCGGCGCGCACTCCGGTGCCTATTCCATCTATCGCGCCCTGGCGGTGGCGGCCGGAACGCTGGACCCCGTGCACGTTGCGGATCTCACCGACACCGCGCCGGCGGCGCGTATCGGCCCCTATCGCCAATGGGCCGATGTCAGCAAGATCGTATCCCTGGACCCTTACGGACACATGGTGAGCGAAGTCTTCGCGAAGCAACTGGAGAGCGGCCTCGACATTCGCCCGACCATCGCCGTCACCAAGGCGCGCATCAACTTACCCGAGGTCAAGGACGCCATCAGCAAGGGGCGCCTGCAACCCGACGGGGATCTGCTCACCGAGAACGGCGACGTGCGCGTTACCAAGGCCGCCATCGAGCCTGTCTGGTTTCTGCCCGGCATCGCGGAGCGCTTCGATGTTCCGGAAAACGAACTGCGCCGTTCGCTCTTCGAGCACTCGGGCGGCATGTACACGGAGCTCGTGACGCGAAATGATCTGAAGCTTTTTCTGCCCCCCATCGGCGGCCTTACCGTGTACTGCTTCGGCGATGTCTCCGCGGTGGGCCAGCCGGGACGGGAGATTGCGTGCCGCGTGCACGATGAATGCAACGGCTCCGACGTGTTCGGTTCCGACATCTGCACCTGCCGGCCCTATCTGGCCCACGGCGTCGAGGTCTGCATCGAGACCGCTCAGCGTGGCGGCATCGGCTTCATCCTCTACAACCGCAAGGAAGGCCGCGCACTGGGCGAAGTGACGAAGTTTCTCGTTTACAACGCGCGCAAACGCCAGCAAGGAGGCGACCGTGCCGAGACGTACTTCGAACGCACCGAGTGCGTCGCCGGCGTGCAGGACATGCGCTTTCAGGAGCTGATGCCGGACGCCCTGCACTGGCTGGGAGTCGAACGCATCGACCGCTTCGTCTCCATGAGCAACACGAAGTACGAGGCCCTGACGCGCCAGGGAATCGACATCGGCGAACGCATCGCCATTCCCGATGACCTCATACCCCCGGACGCCGACGTCGAAATGACGGCCAAGAAGGCCGCCGGTTATTTCAGCGAGGAACCGGAGCCGGATGCGGAGCAGCTGAAAGTGGCGAGGGGTCGAGGCCTGCACGATTAGACCGACGCCACCATCCGCCGAGAGCGTGGCCGTCGCCCGGCTGCGCAACCCCGCGGCAATCCGCGAACGTTGCCGGGAGATTCTGGCGCAAGCCGACGCCGGCGAGCTCGCGCATTTTCGCCTCCAACGCGAGCGCCTGGATGCAACGGCCGATTTCGTGGTGGCAACCATCGAGGAGCACTATCCGGATCTGGATATTCCCTTCCACAGCCGCTGGCGGCACTTTCAGATCGGCGGCATCGATCGCTGGGCTTCGCTGGCGGCGACGCTTTCGGATGGCAGCCGCGAAAGCATCGCGCGTACCCGCATCGATCTGGCTGTTACCAGCGTGCTGCTGGACGCCGGCGCCGGTGACGACTGGCGCTACCTGGAATCCGGCACCGATTCGCGTAGTGATTCACAATTCTCGCGATCCGAAGGCCTGGCGGTGGCCAGTTTCCACATGTTCGCGGCCGGCGCGTTCTCGTCGCACCCCGACAACCCGCTGCAGGCCGACGCGAAGGGCTTGGCGGCCTTGGGCCAGAAAAGCCTCGAGCAAGCCTTCCAGATTCGGGCAGACAACCCCCTGGTGGGCGCGGCCGGTCGCACCGCGCTGCTGCGAGCCCTGGGACGGGCACTGACCGAGAACACCGAGCTGTTTGGCGAAGACCCGCCGCGGGTGGGAAATCTCTACGACTATCTCGCGGCCCGGGCCGTCGGCAAGCGGCTGCCCGCCACGGCGATCTTCGCCGCCGTGCTCACGGGGCTGGCGCCCATCTGGCCCGGACGGACGCAGCTTGGAGGCGAGAACCTGGGCGACGTCTGGCATCATAGGGTCATCCAGCGCGACGACCCCAGCACCGGTCTGGTACCGTTTCACAAGCTGTCCCAGTGGCTGAGCTATTCACTGGTGGAGCCCCTGGAGGAAGCCGGTCTTCGGGTGACCGGACTCGAATCCCTTACGGGCCTGGCCGAGTACCGCAACGGCGGCTTGTTCGTGGATCTGGGTGTGCTGGCACTGAAGCAGCCCGCGGACGCCCGGCGGGCGCATGATGTGGGTTCCGAGCTGGTGGTCGAATGGCGCGCGCTGACGCTGGCGCTGCTCGACGAGCTCGCGGTGCTGATCCGCACCCGCCTGGGTCTGGACGCGCAACGCCTGCCGCTCATCAAGATCCTGGAGGGTGGCACCTGGGCGGCCGGGCGCCGCGCGGCCCGGCAGCGCCGCGCCGGAGGTGGACCGCCCATCGCGGTAAACAGCGACGGCACGGTATTTTGAATAGACCAGAGCAACAACAGTCGAGAACCGCAATGAAAAACGTCACGGTGGTCGATCATCCCCTGGTGCAGCACAAGCTATCGTTGATGCGCCGCAAAGAGACATCTACGGCGCAGTTTCGCCAGCTCATCCGCGAGGTCACCGTGCTGCTCGGTTACGAGGTAACGCGGGATCTGCCCATGGGCAAGGAGCGAATCGAGACCCCCATTACGGAAATGGATGCGCCGGTGCTCACGGGCAAGAAAGTGGTGTTCATCTCGATATTGAGAGCGGGTAACGGATTGCTCGAGGGCATGCTCGATCTCATCCCTTCGGCGCGTGTCGGACACGTGGGTCTTTATCGCGATCCGGATACCCTGGTAGCCGTCGAGTACTACTTCAAGGTCCCGGAAGAGCTGGAGGAACGACCGGTGATTGTCGTCGACCCGATGCTCGCCACCGCCAACTCGGCAATCGCCGCCGTGCAACGGGTCAAGGAAGCCGGTGCGAGAAACATCAAGATGCTTTGCCTGCTGGCAGCGCCGGAAGGTATCCAGGCATTTCAGGAAGCCCACCCGGATGTGCCGATTATCACCGCCGCCATCGACGATCATCTGAACGAGCACGGCTACATCGTGCCGGGACTGGGCGACGCGGGAGACCGTATCTACGGAACCAAGTAGCAATCAAGAAAAACCAGAACGCGTCAGATCCATTTTTTCCACTTTATGATCGCGAACGCTGTAATCACGATCGCGACCAGGAAAAGACAGACCAGCCAAAACGCCATCGGATCGTGTGCATCCGGAATGCCCGCCACGTTGATGCCCAGCAGCCCGGTAACGAATGTGAGCGGCAGGAATACCGTGCCCACTACTGCCAGTTTCTGCATCGCCTTGTTGATGCGATGCTGTTCCCTCGCTGACAGCTGGTCGAAAAGCAGAATCAGACGGTCCCGAGTCGCATCCACCTGACCTACCAGGTGACCCAGGTAGTCGACGGCCCTGCGCAGAGAATCCAGACCCAGGTCGCGAGGAAACAGCTCGGGCTTGAATGTCAGCGTGGACAGAATATCGCGCATGGAGTTGAGCCGGCGGCGGACCGCGAGCGCACGCCGTCGCGCGTCGGCGACGGTGTTGAGGAGTTCCGGGCCATCGCTATCCAGAACCCGATCCTCGAGATCGTCGACTTCTTCCGCCAGCTCCGCGATGTCGTTCTCCAACGGTCTCACCAGGGTCACGGTCAGCGTCGCCAGCAGCGATAAGCAGTCGCCTCGTTCGGAGCCTTGGTCGACGCGGGCCGCCACTTCCGCCACGACCGACCCGGCGCCACGAAAGACCGTGATCACCCGCCTGGGTTCCAACCATACGTTCAGATCCTGTTGCCCGTCACTTCTGGCGCCATCCGGACGCACCAGGGCTACGAAAATTCCCGCGTCGGTGTGCACGCAACGGCTGTGCGGCAGGGTGTTCAACAGCAGCCTGGCGTTTGAACGATCGAGATTCGCGCCCCTGTCCAGCCAGTCCAAATCCTCCTGACTGGTAC
>Ga0209980_10000850_pt1 | contig 16704 bp, 14 predicted proteins | sample CR02metaG_FD_183611 | JGI IMG/M metagenome (GOLD analysis project Ga0209980, IMG submission 183611) | Deep subsurface microbial communities from Mariana Trench to uncover new lineages of life (NeLLi) - CR02 metaG (SPAdes) (version 2) | ecosystem: Environmental > Aquatic > Marine > Ocean trench...
GGACGCTGGCGCACGACAACGCCCGGCAAGCCATCGACAAACTACCCTATGTCGAGACCGCCTACACCGAGGCGGTCCCCGAAGGGGCGGATGCAGAGCGCACAATCAACCAGTACGTGCGCGACGGGTACAACCTCATCTTCACCACCAGCTTCGGCTTCATGGATCCGACGATCAACGTCGCCGGCTCGAGTCCGGACGTGACCTTCATGCACTGCTCGGGATACAAGACCGCGGACAATGTCGGCACCTATTTCGGCCGCATGTATCAGCCACGGTACCTGACGGGAATGATCGCCGCCAAGATGTCGAAGTCGAACGTCCTCGGCTATGTCGCGGCCCATCCGATTCCGGAGGTGATCCGCGGTATCAACGCCTTCGCGCTGGGCGCCCAGTCGGTCAATGCCGACGTCAAGGTACATGTGGTCTGGACCCAGACCTGGTACGACCCGGCGAAGGAAAGAGAAGCCGCCGAAAGTCTGCTGGACATCGGCGCCGACGTGATCGCCCAGCACCAGGACACGCCCGCGCCGCAGCAGGCGGCCGAGAAGCGCGGCCACTACAGCCTGGGCTACAACTCCGACATGTCCAGCTTCGCGCCGGCGGCCCATCTGACCGCCCCGATCTGGCACTGGGACGTGGTCTACGACGACGTGGTCGAGCAGGTGCACAACGGCACTTGGACCTCCTCGCAATACTGGGGTGGACTCGCCGAAGGCGTGGTCGGCCTGGCTCCCTACAGCGATCTCGTACCCCAGGACGTGCGCGATCTCGTAGAAGCCAAGAAGGCCGAGATTGTTTCGGGCGCCTGGGATGTCTTCACGGGTCCGATCAGCAACCAGGCCGGCGAGTCCTGGGTAGCCGAAGGTGACGTCATGTCCGATGGCGATATGCTCGGCATGACCTCCCTGGTCGCAGGAGTCGTCGGGAGCACTCCCGGATAGAGGGAAACGGGGCGGTGGGCGGCAACAAGATTGCGGTAGCGCTCTCGGGGATCACCAAACGATTCCCGGGCGTGATCGCGAACGATCAGGTCGACCTGGAGCTTCTGGAAGGAGAGATCCATACCCTTCTGGGAGAGAACGGAGCCGGCAAGAGCACCCTGATGAACGTGCTCACCGGGATCTACCGGCCGGATGCGGGAACAATCTCGATCTGGGGTAAGGCGGTTCAGCTCGAGAATCCCAAGGACGCCATCGAACAGGGCATCGGCATGGTCCACCAGAGCTTCAAGCTTGTCCCGACCCATACGGTGACCGAAAACATCGTGCTCGGGCTGGGCCGCGGCCTGGCACCCGTGAAGCTCGAGGAAGCCCAGACCAAGGTCGCGGAACTCTCGGCTCAGTATGGAGTCAAGGTCGATCCCGCGGCGTATGTCTGGCAACTCTCGATCGGCGAGCAGCAGCGCGTCGAAATCCTCAAGATCCTCTTCCGCGGCGCCAAGATTCTGCTTCTGGACGAGCCCACGGCCGTGCTCACGCCTCAAGAGGCGGACGAGCTTTTCGTGACCCTGAGATCCATGCGCGAGAAGGGCCATTCGATCGTTTTCATCTCGCACAAGCTGGACGAGGTCATGGCGATCTCGGATCGAGTCACCGTGCTTCGGGGCGGAAAGAACGTGGGGACGGTTCTGGTCAAGGATACCAACCCCCAGAGCCTGTCCAACCTGATGGTGGGCCGCGAGATCAAATTCGCCACATTTCCCAAGAAGGAGGCCCTGGGAGACCCGGTCCTCGAGGTCGAGGGTGTGCACGCCCTCAACAGCCGCGGCTTGCCGGCTTTGCGAAATATCACCTTTTCGGTGGCCGCGGGCGAGATCCTGGGCTTCGCCGGAGTCGCCGGCAACGGTCAGCAGGAGCTGGCGGAGGTGATCACGGGCTTGCTCGAGCCGACCGCCGGCAGCGTCCGGGTGAACGGCGTGGACATGACCCAGGAGAGCGCAAGACGCTTCATCGACGCCGGCGTCAGCTATGTGCCGGCCGACCGGCACGGCGTGGCGACCGTGGCCGACATGTCGCTCAGCCACAACTTCGTTCTGCGGCGCTACCGCGAGCCGAAATTCGCCAAGGGTCCGTTCCTCAACTTCGCCGCCGCCGTCGGCTATGCCCGGCGGCTGATCAAGGAGTTCAACATCAGCACCCCGAGTCACGCCACCCCGATTCGTTCGCTATCCGGAGGCAATTTGCAAAAGGTCATCCTGGCGCGCGAGATGACGACCCGGCATCGGCTGCTCGTGGTCATGTCGGCCACTCGGGGACTCGATGTCGGCGCCACCGAATTCGTCCGCGAGACACTCAACGAGCACCGCCACAAAGGCAGAGCCATCGTTCTCATTTCGGAAGATCTGGAGGAGCTGCTGTCGCTCACAGACCGTATCGCGGTGCTGTTTCACGGCGAGATCATGGGAATCCTCGATGCCGACAAGGCGGAAATCGCAAGTCTCGGCCTGATGATGGCCGGTCAGGCTCGAGCCGAGGTCGCCTAGTGTCCTGTAACAGTAGTTCATCACATAATTCTCGGCCCCTTCCGCGCCCTGGCTGCGTTGGTTCTCCTTGAAAGATACCCGATCTTACTTCGTCGAAAGGCCTTGCCAGGACACAGAATGAGCTCGAGACTTATGCAACGAACCACTGTTACAGGACACTAGCTTGGAGCTTGGACGGTAATGGCCATGCGCCTGGAGCTGCGGCTCGAGCGATCCCGCAAGCTCGAGTATCTCGTGCCGGTGGTTTCGGTGCTCTTGTCTCTGGTTGTGTGTGCGGTGCTCCTGCTGAGCACCGGGACCAACCCGCTGACGGCGTATGGCGCGATGTTGAAGGAAGCCTTCGGCACGTCCTACGGCTTTGGCGAGGTTCTGGTCAAGGCAACCCCTCTGATCCTCTGCGGCCTTGGAGTCATGCTGGCCTTCAAGATGATGTTTTGGAACATCGGCGCCGAGGGGCAGCTGCACATGGGCGCCTGGGGAGCGACGGCGGTGGTGATGACCGGCTGGGACGCCTCGGCGTGGTTGATGATCCCGGCGATGATGCTCGGCGGCTTCGCAGCCGGCGCTCTTTGGGCTCTGATCCCGGCCTATCTCAAGGTCAAGCTCAACACCAACGAGATCATCACCACGCTGTTGCTCAATTACGTAGCGATCCTCTGGGTGGCGCATTTCATCTATGGGCCATGGAAAGACCCGACCAGCTTCGGTTTCCCAATGACCAAGCAGTTCCCGGACGGCGCCCAGCTGCTCCGTTTCGGCGACAGCCGTGTGCATCTCGGACTGGTGTTCGCGCTGCTCATCGCAGTTGCGCTCTACTTCATTCAGGAAAAAAGCCGCTGGGGCTTCGAGATCGCGGTCACCGGCAGCAACCCGAGGGCGGCCGAATACGCCGGTATGAACGCCGGCCGTAACATCCTGCTGGTGATGCTGCTCAGCGGCGGTCTCGCAGGGATTGCGGGCATGGTCGAGGTCAGCGGCATCCAGCTCAAGCTCTTGAAAGACATCTCGCCCCATGCCGCTCCCTACGGCTACACGGCGATCATCATCGCCTGGCTGGCGCGCCGCAACCCGTGGGGCGTGGTCCTGGTCTCGATCCTGATGGGCGGACTCTATGTCGGCGGCGAGACGGTGCAGATCACCATGAAGCTGCCGGTCAACATCGTGCTGATCATTCAGGCGTTGATTCTCTTCTTCGTTCTCGGCGGTGACATTTTGTCCCGGTATCGCCTGGTTTTCGACCGCAAGGAGGCGCTCAGTGGAGGGTAGCCTGTTGATCCTGGTCGTGCCCATTCTTCAGGCCGCGGTGCGCTCCGGGACCCCGATTCTCTTTGTCTGCATCGGCGAGATCTACGCCGAGCGCTCGGGAATCCTGAACGTCGGTCTCGAGGGCTTGATGCTGGTGGGCGCCATCGCCGGTTTCACGGCCGGCTTCTCCGCCGGCAACCCCGTGGTCGGCGTGTTCGCCGCGGCGATCGCGGGAGCGCTATTTTCGCTGATCCACGCCTACGTCACGATCACCTTGCGCGCCGACCAAATCGTGAGCGGCCTCACCCTGACGATCCTCGGCACCGGCATCAGCGGTTTCTTCGGCAAGCCAATGATCGGCCAGGTCGGCCCCGGCTTCGACCAGATCGCGATCCCTGGGCTGTCGAAGATCCCGGTTCTCGGCCAGGTTCTGTTTCAGCAGGACGCGATGGTGTACCTTTCCTTCGTGATCGTACCGATCGCCTGGTGGGTCATGTACAAGACCCACCTCGGTCTCTCCATTCGCTCGGTGGGAGAGAATCCCGCCACCGCCGACTCGCTAGGCGTTTCGGTGACCAAGGTGCGTTACGGCTGCGTACTGTTCGGAGGCGCCATGGCCGGCCTCGGCGGCGCCTACCTCTCGCTTGCCTATACCACCATGTGGATCGAGCAGATGAGCGGCGGACGCGGCTGGATCACCCTGGCTCTGGTCATCTTCGCCGCCTGGAACCCGGCCAGGGCAATGCTGGGCGCCTATCTCTTCGGGGGTGCCGATGCCCTCCAACTCCGCATTCAGGCCGTCGGCATAGAGATTCCGACGTATTTCCTCATGATGCTGCCCTACGTACTGACCATTGGGATTTTGGTGTTGGCCTCCAGGGCGTCCCTTCGCCGCCGAATCGGCGCGCCCGCCGCCCTGGCACTACCCTATGCCCGCGAGGAGCGCTAGCATGTCGCTAGCTTCCAGATATGAGAACTCAAACCTAAACAAGAAGGGAGTCCAAGTATGTCCTGCTATCGAAGCAAGCTGACAATCGTCGTTTCCGTTATCTTCCTCGGCGTCCTCGCTTTGGCGCCACAGCCGGCCTCGGCCGCAATCTGGACCAACACCGAACTGCACATTCAGTATGGATCGCTCGATGTTCCCAGCTTCGCCGGCGGCGGAGAGAAGGACACACTCATCTTCACGTTTCAGAGTGCCAGCGGCTGGAAGTACGGCGACAACTTCTTTTTCTTCGACGTCATAACGTCAGACAGCGGCGGATTCAACGATACCGACACCTATGGTGAGTGGTACTCCTACTTCAGCTTCCGCAAGATGAGCGGCAAGGAAGAGATGAAGGGCGCGCTCAAGGATGTCCGCTTCATCGCCGGCTTCAACTGGGACCCGGACGCCGACGTCACCAAGTACCTGCCGGGCATCGGGCTGTCGTGGAATGCCAAAGGCTTCGCGTTTCTCAACACCGACATCACCCTCTATATCGACGACAGCGTCGGGATCGCCGGCGGCGGCGGCGCCCCCAGCGAAGACGACACCTTTATGATCGACGTCAACTGGGCGCGTCCGATCGGCAAAAAGGGCTCGATCGAGGGCCACGCCGAGTACATCGGAGAGCGCACCAACGAGTTTGGCGGCAAGGTCGAAGCCTGGATCCTGGCCCAGCCCCAGTTCCGCTACTACGTCAAGGAGAACCTCGCAATCGGCGTCGAACTGCAGTACTGGATGAACAAGCTGGGCGACGCCGACACCGACGAAAGCACCGCGCAGGCGCTCTTGGTCTGGAAGTTCTAGCGCGGAATAGGACACCAACCCCAGGGCTGCCGGGAGTCCGCTCCCGGCAGCGCGGCCGGTGCTGCAGTATCGAGAGGTGTGCCGCTAGCCCTTTGCCGGTTTGATCACCAGGCCGTGACCGGCTCGCCCGTCCAGAATCACGGTCAGCGGCTTGCGGAATCGAAGATGGCGCAGGTGCTCGGTTTCGTGATCCGCCTGCCGGGAATCGAGCCAGTTCCAATCCATGTACTCTTCCCTCGGATCGGATGCGCCGGAGGAACCAGAGGTGTCTTCTTCCCCGAGAGGCCGCTTCGCCTTCTCCGCTCCCGGCGGCAGGGTCAAGTAGCCGATCCGAAGGGAGGTAATGTTCTGGAAGAAGTGCGTCCCCTGCGAGGGCTCGACGTTGTACCCCTTGGGTGAGGCCTCGACAATCACCTTGGCGTTCGAGATCTGCCGCCACTGCACCGGAATGCCCAGCCACTCGTCGCCGGTGCCCCAGCGCCCCGGTCCGGCCAGGAGGTAGGGCCTCTTCTGCTCTCGGAGCGACGTGTTGATCTCTTCGATCTCCCGAGCAATCATTTTGTTCTTCGACGGCTGCCAGCGGTCGCGGCGTACGTAGACCAGATCGCGGAGCTTCTCGACTCCCTGCCCGAGACTGCTGACGCTCGAGCACAGGATATCGGCACGCTCGAATTGCCGGCTCGAGACCCGGGACCCGACGTAGCGCGATCCCATCGGTCGCATCTGCAGCAGGTAGAGCGCCGGTCCGATTCGGGACTTACCGCGCGACACCCGCCGCCCGTAGTCTCCCATGTCGCAGGCGAACTCGACCTCCACGGGTCCGCCGAGACCTCGCCGGGCGACCTTGATCACTTCTAGAAGCGTCTCGGCCAGGGGAATCGCTCCGTGCTTGAGTATGTTCGCAAAGGTGATGACCCGAGGTCCGGCTAGAGAAAGGTCCTCTCGGAGCCGCTCCTCGTTGGCTATATAGACGCTCGCCAGCGACGACAGCTCGCCGTCGCGCTCGGCCACCTCGAGGTCGAACTCGCGCAAGTTCGCCGTCGGATCAACATGACCCTTGCCAAAACTGTAGTCGGTGTCGACGGCGTAAAAGCTTCTCTGGGTTCCATCCAACATGGACTTCGGCATGGAAAACTGCGGCAGGATGTCCGGGTTTCTGGGGCTGAATCGCAGGGCCAGACCCCCTTCCACCACGGTGCGCCCGAGCCCCAGGGCCACGTAGACGATACCGTCCTTCCCCCTCTGGGCACCGACCGGATAGAAGTTGAACGACTGCGCGACACCGGAGAACGTCGGATAGAACCGATTGCCGTGCTGGCCTCCAATCAGCGGCTGTACGATCACCGCCATTTTTTCCTCTTCCAGGAGATACCCCGAGGCGTTCAAATACGCGCGCGCGTTGGCACTGAACGTCGACGCGTAGACCAGCTTGACCGCACTGGCCAGCCCGTCCAGCCGCCGATCTGGATCGGGGTCGTTATTGGGGATCATCAGTGTCGCGTAGATACCGGCAAACGGCTGATGGAGGGAGTCCTCGAGCAGACTCGAGGAGCGCACCGCCAAGGGGCCGTCCATCCGCTCGATCAGGAATCTCAGGTCCTTCAAGAGTTTCGGCGGCAGCGGCGAGGCGAGGAACCTGCGTGCCAACTCATTGTCGTCTTCACAGCCGGAGGCAAACCCCCTCAGGTTTCGTCTATCGAGGAAGGCGTCGAAGTTGTCGGTGGTTATCACCACGGTCTTCGGGATCTTGACCGGCAGCGCACGGCCGTCCGGAAGCTGAACTTGGGGCAGAGAGCGGTTGAGAAACGCGATGCCTCGAGCCTTGCCGCCCAGGGCGCCCTGGCCTGTGCGCAAGATCAGATCGGAATCGAAGCGGTCCCGCTTGAAGTCGGCGACGTGCCCTCGATAGGAGCTCCGGCGCGCCTCCGAAAGAACCCGGAGCAGGTAGGCTCGGGTCTCCTCGATGCCGCCGAAGTCCGATGTCTTGCGCGGCCTCAGCAGCTCAGCCAACTCGAATTCGCATCTGGCCATCAACCAAACCGAAAAGTGGTGGTTGGCCGCGTGATAGCCGACGGACGCTCCGGAAACGGTCTTCAGAGCCTCTTCCATCTCGGCGAGATCTCGGGCCCGAGCGACTTCGCGACCGTCGGGTAGCCGGAATATGAAGTCCCCGAAACCCAACTGCTCGGTCATGAAGGAGCGGATCTCCGCCAGCAGGGTCGGAGAGCCTTTGTGGGAGAAGGTCGCCGACATTTTGCGTGCCACCTCCGCGTTACTCGGTTCGGCGGACTGGAGCAGAACCGGCAAATCAGGAATCCGGCTGCGAGCGTACTTCGAAAACTCCACCCCGGCGCTGGGGTCGACCTTGCCGTCCCGGGGAATCGCGACGTCGCTGATCACCGCCATCACGTTCGCTTCGAACTCTTGGAACAGCTTCATGCCTTGCTCGTACGATCTGGCGTGAAGGATCTTGGGGCGCGACCTCATGTACATGGTCCGGTGGAGTTCGTTGACCCCCTCCGACGACAACGATCGGGACTGGCTCATCAGCTCCTTGTAGACCAGTACCAGGAACGCCGAGTAGAAGCGCGGTGAGTCCTCGATCAGAATAATGACCCTGATGTTGGCGACCCGAATATCGTGCCTGACGTTGTCGCGATCTTCCACATACTTGATGATCGCAAGCAGGATTCCAGCGTCACCTCGCCACAGGAAAGTCCCGTCGATGACCTCTGTGTCTATGCCTTTCTGGGTCTCTTCCAGCTCCCGGTCATCGACCGCCAGAAACACCACCGGCCGGCCCGGCCGCAGCTCCTTCACCCGCCGGCCGAAGTCGTTGACGCCCATGCCCGACAGGCTGGTCATGACCAGAATCAGGTCGAACCGGCGCTCGGACAGCGCGGCAAATGCCGCCTTGGCGGTGCGCACATGGGTAAAGCGCGGCGGGCTCGAGGCGCTGACCTCCCGATATTCGAAAAAGACCTGCTCGGTGAGCTGGCCGTCCTCTTCGAGAATGAAGGCATCGTAGGGCGAGGAAACCAGCAGTACCTCGCGGATGCGATAGGGACTTAGATCGTGAAAGCGAAGAGCCTTCAGACCTTCGGCTTGCACCTTCACGCCTTCTCTACACGACTCCTTGGTCGAGCATCGAGTCGGCCACTTTGATGAAGCCGGCGATATTGGCGCCATCGATGTAGTTGACGAAGTCACCATCTTTGCCATGGCGAACGCAGGTCGCGTGGATCTCTTTCATGATCATCCGGAGTCGTTCATCCACCTCTTCCCGAGTCCACGAGATGCGCATGGCGTTCTGGGTCATCTCCAGACCCGAGACCGCTACCCCGCCGGCATTGGCCGCCTTGCCCGGACCATAGAGAATTCCGGCATCTAGATAGTGCCCGATGGCCTCGTGGGCGGAGGGCATGTTGGCGCCCTCTACGACGCAGGTACAGCCGTTGTCCAGCAGAGCCTTGGCGTCGTCGCCGCTGATCTCGTTCTCGGTTGCGCAGGGCATAGCAATGTCGCAGGCGACCGACCACGGCCGCTCGCCCGCGAGATAGCCCGCCTTCGGGTATCTCTCCGTGTACTCCTGGATACGCCCCCTGCGGTTGTTTTTCAAATCCATGACGTAGTCGAGTTTTTCACGATCGATGCCCTCTTCGTCGACAATGGTGCCGCCGGAATCGGACATCGTCAGTACCTTGGCGCCGAACTCCAGGGCTTTCTCCGCAGCGTACTGGGCCACGTTCCCAGACCCGGAGATCAGAACCCTTTTGCCGGCCAACGTCTGATCGCGTGTTCCCAGCATTTCGTTGACGAAGTAGACCGCGCCGTATCCCGTGGCCTCGCGCCTGATCAGCGAGCCGCCCCAGTTGATGCCCTTGCCGGTGAGAACTCCGGTGAATTCGTTGGCGAGCTTCTTGTACATCCCGAACAGGTATCCAAGCTCGCGGCCGCCGACCCCGATGTCTCCAGCCGGAACGTCGGTGTTCGCACCGATGTGACGGTAGAGCTCTCTCATGAAGGCCTGGCAGAAGCGCATGACCTCGCCGTCGCTCTTGGCCTTGGGATCGAAGTCCGAGCCTCCCTTGGCTCCGCCCATCGGCAGAGTTGTCAAGCTGTTCTTGAACACCTGCTCGAACGCCAGGAACTTGAGAATCCCCTGGGTCACGCTCGGATGAAACCGCAGGCCACCCTTGTAGGGGCCGATCGCGCTGTTCATCTCGATCCGAAAGCCTCGATTGACCTGAATCTCTCCCTCGTCGTCCACCCAAGGTACTCGAAAACTGATCACCCGTTCCGGTTCCACCATCCGCTCCAGAACCCTGCCGCTGCGGTAACGAGGAAACCTCTCCATGACCGGCCAGACCGACTCGACCACCTCCCGGACCGCCTGATGGAACTCGGGTTCCGCCGGGTTCTTGGCGATCACTTTCTCCAGGAAACTCTCAACCGAAGCCGACATCGTTCTTTCCTCGCTTGGTTCTCGCCGCTCCGCGCTAGGGCGACTCTGGCGTTCGGCCAGGGTCTGCGCCAGGAGATACTCCCCTCGCCTGATAGCGAAGGCGCTCGACCTTCTGATCCAGCAAACTAAACAGTCCGTCCATGTGGCGGGCCAGATCTCTCAGACCATCGGCCTTGAAGATCGCAAAGTCGACATCCAGTTCTTGGAGATCGGTATTGATCTTGTCGAGATCGCCGACGAGATCGACCCGGACCGCGCGCAGATCGGCAACGATCTCACCCTGAACTCGCTGCAAGTCGCGACCCAACTCGTCGAGCCCCTCGCCCAGATCCCGCACCTTCTCGAGGTGCGCCAGCAAAACCAGGTTGAATTGACGTTGCCGATCCCACAGGTCGGCCTGGGGCGCGCGTACCAGCGGCCGCAGGAGCTTCTTGAGCCAAACCACCATCGTTCCGCGTGCGCCGGGTCGACTGCGTACGGGAAACTCATGATCCCCGTCCCAGAGCCATCGCCAGTCCGAGATCTCCTCAGTCGGTCGGTCGAGAAACCGATCCAGAGTGGGCTCCGAAGCCGATTCTTCCGCCATGGGAGTGGACGGTAACAGATCAATGGCCTGTGAAGACGGCCGCTCTATCGCTCCGGAACCACTTCGACCTTGATCTCGGCCGCCACCTCGGTGTGGAGCTCGATGCGGACCAAGTGCTCGCCGACGGATTTGATTCCCCCGCCGAGGTCGATACGGCGCTTGTCCACCGTAATCCCCTTGGCTTCCAGCGCTTCTGCGATCTCGCCGGCGGTCACCGAGCCGTAGAGGGTTCCGCCCTCGCCGACACGCTTCGGAATCTCGATTCCGACGGCGCTGATCTCGGCTGCCCGAGCGGCTGCGGTATCGCGTTCCTTTTCGTGCTTGATTTCGATTTTCTGCTTCTGCTGCTCGAAATACTTCAGGTTCCCGGGCGTGGCTTCGAGCGCCCTGCCCTGAGGGACCAGGTAGTTACGCGCATACCCCCGCTTGACCTCGACGACCTCTCCACGGCGGCCGGTATGCCGGACGTCGGACATCAAGATGACTTTCATGACTCGCTCCTAGTCCGCCGTGTAGGGCAGCAACGCGATGTGCCGGGCGCGCTTGATCGCCTGCTGAATAATTCTCTGATGCTTGGCGCAGGTGCCCGAAATCCGGCTCGGCAAGATTTTGGCGCGATCGACGATGAAGTGGTGAAGCGTCTGCGTGTCCTTGTAGTCCACCGTTGCGATCTTGTCCGCGCAGAAGCGGCACACCTTGCGACGTTTGATAAACGTCTTCTTCTTGCGGCGGATTGGCTTACCCCTCATGACGCCTCCTTCTGTTCGGCTGCAGCGAGCTCGCCGCCTACCGGAGCTACCGGAGGCACCGGAGTCGTAGCCGCGGTAGACGGCACAACCGGCGCAACCTCTTCGCCCCGCCGGCGCAAACGGCCTTGGTCGAGGCGGACCGTCAGATAGCGCAGCACCTTGTCGTTCTGCTCCAACCTCTTCTCCACCTCGGGAAACGGGTTGCCGTCGTCGACCTTGACGGTAAAAAACACGTAGCGCGCCTCGGTCAGCTTCTGAATCGGATAGGCGAGGCGCTTCTTGCCCCAGCTCTCTTCCTTGACGATCTCCGCTCCGAGACCCGAAAGCAGTTCCTTGACGCCATCACTCAATTCGGCGACTTCCTCGTCGGGCAGACGAGGATCGAACAGGACAGCTAATTCGTACAAACCCATGGTAAACAAAGCCCCCTTTGGCCTGGATTCGGTCCCCCTCACCGCGAGAGGAACAGGGAGTGGAAGGGTGGCAGCCGCTCTCTCGGATCGGCTGCCCGTTAAAGACCGACGCAGTCTATCTGTTTTTCGAACGAAAACAAGCGAATGCCTACACCAGCAAGGGCGCAATGACCAGTGCGACCACGCTCATCAGCTTGATCAGGATGTTGAGGCTCGGTCCGGCGGTGTCCTTGAAGGGGTCGCCCACCGTGTCTCCGACCACCGAGGCCTTGTGGGCATCGGAGCCCTTGCCGCCATGGGCTCCGGCCTCGATGAACTTCTTGGCATTGTCCCAGGCGCCACCCGCGTTGGACATGAAAATCGCCATGAGGACTCCCGAGGAGGTCACGCCGGCCAGCAGACCGCCCAAAGCAGCGGTGTCGTAGAAACCGACCACCACGGGAACAATCACCGCCATCAACCCAGGAGCCACCATCTCGCGAATCGCGGCCTGGGTCGAAATGTCCACACACTTGGCATAGTCGGCCTGGCCGGTGCCCTCCATCAGTCCGGGGATCTCACGGAACTGGCGCCGCACTTCTTCGATCATCTTGAACGCCGCGCGCCCGACGGCTCGCATCGCCATGGACGAGAACAGGAACGGCAGCATCGCGCCGATGAAAAGACCGCCCATGACCTTGGCGTTGGCCAGGTCGATAACCTCGAGACCGACCGTGGCTCGGAACGCTGCAAACAGAGCCAGAGCCGTCAGGGCCGCGGAACCGATCGCAAACCCCTTGCCGATGGCCGCGGTCGTGTTGCCGACCGCGTCGAGCTTGTCGGTGCGCGCACGGACCTCGGCGCCCAGAGCGCTCATCTCGGCGATGCCGCCGGCGTTGTCGGCAATCGGGCCGTAGGCGTCGACCGCTAGCTGAATTCCGGTGGTCGAGAGCATGCCCAGTGCCGCAATGGCGATGCCGTAGAGCCCGGCCTGTTGGTCGGCCACGACAATCGCGGTGACCAGGACCACCACCGGGAGCGCGGTCGAGCGCATTCCCGTGGCAAGTCCCGAGATGATGTTGGTCGCGGCACCCGTCAGGCTGTCCTTGGCGATCTCCTGGGCCGGTTTCTTGGCCTCCGAGGTGTAGTACTGGGTGATCAGACCGATTGCCACACCCCCGGCGAGTCCGGCAACGGTCGCGAAAAAGACCCCGGTCGCGTCGAACTCGGTGCCGGCGATCACATAGGTCCCCTCGAGTATCCGGTGCGCCAGGAACCAGACCACGACCAGCATCACGCCGGCGGCTCCGAAGGTCCCGCGATCCAGCGCATGGGCGGGGTTGCCGCCCTCGCCGGTGCGGACCAGGAAAGTCGCCGCCAGCGAGACGAGAACACCCGCGCCCGCCAGAACCAGCGGCAACACGACCAGTGCGGGAGTATAGGAATCCCCCGCCAGCGTCGTGGCGCTCACGCCCAAGACCAGGGACCCGACAATCGAGCCGACGTACGACTCGAACAGATCGGCTCCCATTCCCGCGACGTCGCCGACGTTGTCACCCACGTTGTCCGCGATCACCGCCGGGTTGCGCGGATCATCTTCGGGAATGCCGGCCTCGAGCTTGCCGACCAAGTCGGCACCGATGTCGGCCGCCTTGGTGTAGATTCCGCCGCCGACGCGCGCGAACAGCGCGATCGCACTGGCGCCGAAGGAAAAACCGGTGAGCACCGTCACCGCACGCAGAAGATCCGCCTGAGCCGCACCGGTGTCGAAAAGCCTCATGTAGACCAGGAAGAGACCCGAAAGTCCCAGAGTCCCCAGGCCGACCACGCAAAAGCCCATGACCGAGCCGCCGGAGAAGGCGATGTGCAGGGCCGGATTGAGTCCCTTGCGAGCCGCGGCCGCCGTGCGCACATTGGCCTTGGTCGCGATCTTCATTCCGAAGTAGCCGGCCAGCGCCGAACAGAAGGCGCCGGCGACGAGCGACACGCCGATCAGAACCGAGCTCGCCGGGTTGCCGCTGTTGGCCCAGCTCAGGAGCGACGCCGCGACGATGACGAAGATCGCGAGGACTTGGTATTCGCGCCGCAGAAACGCCATCGCGCCCTCCGAGATGTGCTGCGCGATCTCCGCCATCTTTTCGTTCCCCGCCTCTTGCTTTATGACCCAGGCGCTCCGCAGCCAGGCAAAAACCAGGGCCGCGACGCCACAGATCGGCACCAGATATGTCATTTGTCGAAACTCCACCGTGTCTCCTCCTCTTCCTACCCGTTGTAACGATTCATCGTGAGTGCAAACCCGACTCGCAGCCAGCTTTCGCAGGCATCGGCGGCGCGTTTCTCCATCGCATCCACCGCCTCCGTCTCCTCTTGGGTGAACGGAGCCAGCACAAAATCGGACAATTCCTCTTCGCTCATCTCTGTTTCCGGCAAGATTCCCATACGCAGGCGGGCGACCTCGTCGGTGTGCAAGTTTCGGATCACCGACTCCATGCCACGGTGACCTCCCGGCCCGCCGTTGGGCCGAAGCCTGAGCTTCGCCAGCGGCAGGGCGACGTCATCGTAGACCACGAGGATGTCGCCGGCCTCAAAGTCGTGACGTTCCACCAAGCATCGAATCGAGTAGCCGCTTCTATTCATATAGGTCTGGGGCCATGCGAGAACGGCTCGTTTCGTACGAACCACGAGCGCGTTGCACTCCAGCCGGCGCTCACCGGCGCGCCATCGTCGGGCCAACTCGTCGAGGACTCGAAAGCCGAGATTATGGCGCGTCCCGCGGTACTCCTCTCCGGGATTCCCGAGCCCCACGATGAGGGCGCTCGACTCCTCCGAAGCCGACGGCACGGTCCCCTGCGGCTATTAGCCCGCAGACTCCCCGGATTCCTCCTCGTCCTTGCCGCGCCCGATAACCTCGGGTTGCTCGGATTCACCCTCCAGGAGCAGATCTTCCTCGGCCTCCTCCGCGACCTCGGCAACCCGCGCGTGACCGATCGACACGATGACCTTGGAAAGGTCATCGACGATCGTGACGCCCTCGGGAACGGCCAGATCGCTGACCTCGAGGTGCTGTCCGGTGTGGAGATCGGTGACGTCAACCTCGATCGCCGCTGGAATCGCGTCGGGTAGGCACTCGACCTCGATCGTGCGGCTGATGAAATCGAGGACGCCCTCTTCGGTCCTGACGCCCAGCGCCTCGCCCACGATCTCGATGTTCACCTGAACCTTGACCTTTTTGGTCATATCGATGCGTTGGAAATCGATGTGGCTGATCTTGCGTGAAATCGGATCCACATCGATCTTGCGAACCATGGTGTGGCGGCTCTGGTCGGTACCCCCCAGTTTGAGCAGGAAAACGGCGTTCTCGCCGCCGACTTCCCTGAGCAAACGGTGAATCGACTTCTGGTCGACTTGAATCGAAATCGGATCCTTACCCCCGCCGTACACCACGGCCGGCAGCAGGCCGGCTTTGCGCAAGCGCCGATTCGGCCCGGTGCCGGTTTCTTCTCTCCGCTGAACTTCCAATGTCAGTTCGTCCATGACGACTCCTCGTGGCGGCTCATACGAAAAGTGAGCTCACCGAGCTATTAGTGTGAATCCTTTGGATGGCTTCCGCCAGTAGCGGAGCCACCGAAAACGGTTTGAGTTTCGGACACCGCGCGAGCTTCTCCTCGAGCGGTGTCGTGTTGGTGATTAGAACGGACTCGACCGCCGAATCCATTAAACGGTCGATTGCCGGCCCCGACAGCACGGCGTGGACGCCGGCGGCGAAGATCCGCTGCGCCCCCTCCTTGTGCAGGGCTTCGATCGATTTGTGCAGCGTGCCGGCGGTATCGATGATGTCATCCAGAATCAAAACATTCCTGCCCTCGACCTCGCCGATGATGTGTCGCACCTCGGCTTCGTTGGCCACCAGGCGCCGTTTGTCGATGATGGCCAAGCCCGCGTGCAAGCGCTTGGCGATCGCACGCGCGCGCTCGACCCCCCCGGCGTCCGGCGAGACGATGATCAGATCGGGAATCTCGAGGGCCCGAATCGCCTCCAAGATAACCGGCGCCGCAAACAGATGATCCACGGGGACATCGAAGAAGCCCTGAATCTGGGCGGCATGGAGGTCCATGGTCAGAATACGATCTGCGCCGGCCTTGGAAAGCAGGTCGGCGACCAGCTTGGCGGTGATCGGCACCCGGGGCTTGTCTTTCTTGTCCTGCCGGGCGTAGCCGTAGTAGGGAAGCACCGCGGTGATCCGGAACGCCGATGCCCGCTTGAGGGCATCCATCATGATCAACAACTCCATCAGATTATCGTTGACCGGTGGGCAGATGGGCTGGATCACGAAGACGTCGCCACCACGGACATTCTCCTCGATCTGAAAAAAGATCTCGCCATCGGAGAAGTTGTAAAGCTCGGCCTTTCCGAGAGGGACCTCCAGAGACTCGGCGATCTCCTGAGAAAGGCTACCGTGAGCCCGGCCACTGAAAATCTTCAGCTCACCGTACATCGAGCTGCCTGCCCTCTGGTGCGTTGGCAAGTGTTGAAGTTCCGAAATGGTGGCTTGGACTGGAGGGAAGCCGAGGGCTGAGCCTGCCGGCGGCGGCAGTCTAGCGCATCGGGCGCGATCCGGGGAACCCACAAGACCAGAACCCCGGCCGCGAGCGGGCGGGCCAGGGAGCGGTCGAACTCACCCGGGCTGCTCCGGCGAGCGCTCGTCGGAGATCACCAAGCCGTCGCGCAGCCGGATGCGCCGCCGCGTATGCGCGGCGACGTCCTCTTCGTGAGTCACCACGATCACCGTAGTGCCCACTCGGCTAAGCTCGTCGAAGAGCCCCATGATCTCCTCCGAGGTCGTCGAATCGAGATTGCCGGTGGGCTCGTCGGCGAGCACGATCGACGGCTCGTTGATCAGCGCCCGGGCGATCGCCAGACGCTGGCACTCACCGCCTGAGAGCTCGTTGGGCCGGTGGTTGGCGCGATCGGCGAGGCCGACTCTCTCGAG
>Ga0209980_10000851_pt1 | contig 16679 bp, 13 predicted proteins | sample CR02metaG_FD_183611 | JGI IMG/M metagenome (GOLD analysis project Ga0209980, IMG submission 183611) | Deep subsurface microbial communities from Mariana Trench to uncover new lineages of life (NeLLi) - CR02 metaG (SPAdes) (version 2) | ecosystem: Environmental > Aquatic > Marine > Ocean trench...
TGGTGCTACTCCTACTTGGGATTTTATTTATGACGGTAGTACTACTCCTCAGACTTTTGGATTTTTGCCGTTTTCGATTGCTGCTACTCTCTGTCCTGCAGGGTCAGGTTCTGCTGGAGGAATTTTTACACTAGTCACCACACTTGCTGAGACATGTTCTTTCATTCTCAATGCTGGCACAACTCCAATTTTTAATCCAAATGCAGCAACAGGATGGACAGTAGAGTTTAGGCTTAGAGCCGACAGCTATCTTGGAACTCCTAATGGCGGTGCTGGGGATAGGGGAATCGTTATGGAAATTGATGATGGCACTGAACGTGTGGATTTGGAATTAGAGCTTGGCCCTTCTGCCACTCTGGTTAGAAATGCTGCCCTTTCATTCTCTACCAATGATCCTACGGTATTTCATAAATACCGATTTCTTCCTCGGTGCTTGATTCCATATTCCTGATTTTTACTTTGCCTCTATCGAATTCTTCTTCACCGATAATCATAGTATATTTTGCCCCAAGCTTATTTGCCCTTTTGAGCTTACTCTTAAGGCTCTTATCGTTGTAGTCAACCTCTACAACGATACCCCTTTGTCTCAGCTCAAAAGCTGTTTTCATCGCAAAGTTTTCAAATTTATCGTCTAGATAGGCAATATATAAATCCGTTTTTTTATTGAATCCCTCTGGGTTTAGTTTTTCATGTAGCAGGATCATGCGCTCAATACCCAGTGCAAAACCGATAGCAGGAGTATCCTGACCCCCAAGTTCCTTTACAAGCCCGTCATATCTGCCGCCGGCAGCAACCGCATTTTGAGATCCTAGCTCAGTCGTAGTTACCTCGAATACTGTTCTATTATAATAGTCCAGCCCTCTTACGATTTTTGGGTTAATAACATATTCCACATCCATCATATTCAGCAACTGTTTTACCCTGCTGAAATGTGCTTTACATTCGGTGCATAGAAAATCCAAAATAGAAGGTAAATCGGATGTAACATTACTGCACGTTTCTTTTTTGCAGTCCAGGATTCTAAGTGGGTTTGTTTTAAGCCTTCTTTTACAATCTTCACACAGCTCATTTTCTTTTGCCTTCAGGGCTTTTGTTATCTCTTCTTTATAAGCGGGTCTGCACTTATCATCTCCAAGGCTGCTTAGTTCAATTGTAAGATAAGCGCTTATACCAGATTGTTCGAATAACTGCCACAGCATTATTATAATCTCTGCGTCATATTGCGGGTCATATGATCCAAAAAGCTCGGCGCCGATTTGGTTGAAGCTTCTGTACCGGCCTTTTTGAGGTCTTTCGTGTCTAAACATAGGGCCGATATAATATAGCTTTGTGATCGGAGATTTAAGGTGCATGGAATTTTCTATATACGATCTTACTATGCTTGCTGTGCCTTCGGGTCTGAGGGTTATCGATGAACCATCTCTGTCTTCAAATGTATACATCTCTTTTTCGACGATATCTGTCGTGGTTCCAAGTCCCCTCGAAAAAACCTCTGTAAATTCCAGAAGAGGTGTTCTAATTTCAGAAAAGCCGTATAGCTCGAGAATTGCTTTGGATGTGTCTTCAATAAAATGCCATCTTTTTATATCGCCTGGCAAAATATCTTTGAAACCTCTTATTGTTTGTGTTTTCATATTTTTTTATAATTCTATAAGTTTATGATATTAATAACTCAGCTATAAATTAATTCGATTTTTTAATAAATACAATACAAATGGTAAATTAAGTTAAATTTTAGAATTTCTTTGGAGCTAAAAAATTGAGAATCATATACATCGGAAGCCCGCCGCTGCTCACCAGGGGAGCAAGCGCAATACACATTTTTAAGATGTGCAGTGCATTTAGTCAGCTGGGGCACAGAGTTACTCTGTATATCCCGCCTTATGACAGAAGCGTCGACATTTTTTCTTATTACGGGGTAGAGCAAAACTTTGATATAAAAACAATTGTCTGCCCAAAGAATTTTTTAAGGCAGATCATTCATGGACTTTGCTGCGTATTTTATTTTGCAATAAAAACCCCCCGTGCAGACATCGTAATCACAAGAAATATAATCTTCACATTTTTTTCTACGGTATTTTTAAGAGTGCCCACTATTTATGATGCACATCATCCGTTGGTGAATAAAATAGCGGAATTCTTTTTTAATACTTTTAAGGGTAGCGGATCTTTAATTCTATTTACGACTAATTCACAGGGACTTGCAGATTATTATCTTAAAAGTGGACTGCCAGCGGGTAAGTTGAGAGTGCTTCACAACGGTGTTGAGCTTGATAAATACAGTAAGAGCAAGACTAAAGCGCAGGCAAGAAAAATAACGAATCTGCAGGCCGGCAATAAGATTGTTTTATATTCGGGCAATATTTACAAAGGAAGGGGTATAGATTTGTTAATTGATGCGGCTTGCGATTTTAAGAACGTGCTTTTTTTGGTTTTGGGTGGAGAGCAAAAAGATATTGATTATTATGAAAATATAGTTAAGACAAAAAAGGTGGAAAACTTTAAATTTCTTGGATTTGTCGGTCACAATGAGGTTATAAACTACCTTTATTCTGCTGATGTTTTGGTGATGCCTTATGGAGGAGGCATGACAATAAAATCCGGGACGGTCGCATCAGATTTTACATCTCCTATTAAACTGTTTGAATACATGGCTTCAAAAAGAGTTATAGTAGCATCAAAAATCAGTAGTGTTCTAGAAATACTGGAGGATGGTAAAAACGCAATAATGGTTGAAATTGACGACCTGGACTCATTAAAGAAAGGTTTGAGACTGGCACTAAGTAACAGCTCAAATTCTTTAAAACTTGCAGACCAGGCGTACAGAGATGTTAAAAAGTATACATGGAAACAAAGAGCTTCGAAGATGCTGGAAAATGTTTAATTTCCATTTCTTGATATTCGATGTATCTTTTCTGCTATTTTTAAATTAACGCTAAATATTACAAGATGAATTATTCAAGATTAATATTATTAATAATTTTTGGAGTATCCAGTTTGTTTTCATCTCCATTTTCTGCTGTGATTTCAGAGGAAATGCAAATGCAGGATTCTACAAATACTCAAAGCCAAGAAGTACAACCGGGTGATGATTATAAAAGTGACCAATCAGCCCCCAACTTCTTTAAAGACAGCGTGTATCTATACGGGGGGCTTTGGGCCGGAAGATTTTTTTATGTAAGAAACAAAAACAGCAGGATATTCGATACATCATTTTCCAAGTGGAAAGATAATATCACCCAGTGGCCGGAGACAGACGATGGCGATGAATTCTTCACCAATTTTATCACGCACCCATACATTGGGTCTATGTATTATCTTTTCTACAGAGGCAGGGGTCACTCGGTTTTAAAATCTGCCCTGGGGTCAGCTTTGCAAAGCACCCTGTTTGAATATACGATAGAGGGTCTCGTTGAAACTCCATCACTCCCTGATTTGATATTTACTCCTTTGGTTGGAGCTCCTCTGGGTATTGTATTAGACGAAACATCTAAGTGGTTATCCGGCAGAGATAACATAGGGGCCAGGTCTCTGGCTTATGTTGTAAATCCCATGAAAATAATAATTGATGACCGCAAGTTTGGATTTGTAAATCCACTTTCAGGCACTTTTGGTTTTCATGGCGTTTTTGAACCTAAAGAAAATAAAGAACATGCTCTGAGACTGTCTTATTCAAATTTTGTAGAATCTCCCATACCTGTTGGAAGAATCATGACCTCAACCGAAGTAATAAATGTAAAACAGGAGTTTGGCGGAGAATTTATTATGTATTACATAAGGGTTGATCTTCCCAACGATGCAAACGACTCTGCTATATATATACGCATATCCCAGGCAGGTGTTAACAGTGTTAATATAAATGGAGATGATCCGATAAGCGACGGGTTTGAACTTACCAATCTGCTTCTTGGCGGCAAGCATCTAGTTTATAACAATAACAATAAAGCACTGGCCTTGGGGTTCGAATTTATGGTGCCTTTGGCTTATAAGGACAATGTAGACAGGCTGCAAACCCTTACAAATTTTCAGCGTGATCTCCCGTTTTATCTTGAGAGCGCATTTACGACCTCACCTTATATTGCGGGTTCGGTATGGAACGATCATTTTGCAGTTCAGGCAAATCTGGGGACTGATATAATTATAAATTCCGATAAGTTTGAAGATGATGATGTTGAATGGAGAATCAAATATGCTGCCTCAATTGCCGCTGAATTGCCGGTTATTTATGACCCTACTTTTTATGTAGATTTTCTGGGTATATATATTCCCACTGCCGATTCCATTAAGAATAATGATCTGTTTGTTTCACCCGGTTTTAGGATAGGAAAGCAGTACAATGCAGGGTTTGGTGTGCAATTTCCTATTACGGGCCCATCAGACGATGTTGCCAAGTTTAGTTTTGTTATTGATCTGCAGGCAAGGTTCTGACTGCTTAAATACCCTCTCCACGCCTTCTTTGCACTTGCGTAATATGTTATAACTAAGGACAAGAAACTGGTATTTATTAAAATTGTATAGTAAATAATGACAACCTATCGATATGGTTTACAGAATCTATGTTTGCATATGCGTACAAAATTGTCATAAATTTCAAATAAAACAGAATGAGTTTGAATAGAGATTTTATAGGAAAAGAATTCCCCGAAGTAACGCACACAGTCACAGAAAAAGAGATACATGAATATTCCTGGGCAATAGGCGCAAGAAATTTAACATACTATAATTACAATGGCGCCCTAAGCTCGAATGCACCAAACGGGATGGCGCCACCCAGTTTTCCGGTGATTTATGAGCTTCCGATGCTTGAAGAAATATGGTCGATGCCAGAGCTTCACGGGGGTGTAGAAGAGGCTGAAAAAAATATATTGATGCTGGTACATGGTGAGCAGAGCATGACATTTCATAACCCTGTAAGGCCCGGAGACAGTCTGAAATTTAAAATCATAATTTCTGATATTGCCAGTAAAGGGATCGGAGAGTTACTTAAATTCAAAGTGACTTCTAAAAATCAAAACGGCAAAAAAGTTGTTGATTCTGACTGGGGTTTATTCATAAGAGGGACCGGAAAAGTCGATAAGAGAAACAGTGGTGTTAAAAGGTCTGAGCCAAAAATTGAAGAACAAAGGCAGTTAGTTTTTAGAAAGGTAATAAGGGTTGACGATGATATTACCCATAGATATTCAAAAGCTTCCAATGATCTAAATCCAATTCACACTGATGAAAATGCCGCAAAAAAAGCCGGCCTGGGCGGCGTAATAGTTCATGGGCTCTGTACTATGTCAATGACAATGAGAGCTATTATCGAATGTTATCTCGATAGCGATCCTTACAGGCTAAGGCAGTTGAGCGTAAGATTTTCAGCCCCGGTATACCCTGGCGATATATTAATTGCTGATGGTTGGGTAATTGAACAGGAACAGGGAAATACAAAAATTGGTTTTGAAGTTATTCGTAAAGAGGATGGAGTAAGAGTAATTTCAGCTGGTGTAGCAAATGTTGCTATTTAGGCTTGGTTAGTTTTTTAGATATTATTATTATGCAATCTTTTTATTAATCATATTTTCGGTGCCGTTTAACTCAGTTAATTTACTTTCCAATGACTTAAAGAAAGCCGCAGTTGTTTCTTTATGTTTTGCTGAAATTACAGCAGCGTTATATCGTTTACTTATATTATAAGCGATCTCTTTATTTACCCTGTCTGCTTTATTTAAAATAGTGATTCTTGGAATTGATTCATATCCCGTTTCTACTAATATTTTTTCAACCGATTCTATTTTTTCATCCAATAAAGGATCGCTTATGTCTGCAACGTGAATGAGCAGTGAAGATTCGCCCAGTTCTTCGAGTGTAGCCCTAAATGCATTTAAAAGTTCTTTTGGCAGCTGACTTATAAATCCTACGGTGTCTGTAACAAGTATTTGTTTGCCGCTAGGAAGTGTTAATTTTCTGGTTGTTGGATTTAGAGTAGAAAACAGCTTGTTTTCGACTAACACATTACTTTTAGTCAGTGTATTAAATAGAGTTGATTTGCCTGCATTTGTGTATCCAATAAAAGTTGCTGTACTAATTCTGTGAGACATTCTTTGCTTCCTGGTATGACTTCTTCTCCTGCTAAGCTCATCAATTTTTTTCTCAAGGGTATCTATCTGTTTTCTGAGGGTTCTTCTCTGTTCCTCTAATTTCTTTTCACCAGGACCCCTTGTACCTATACCACCACCCAGCTGTGAGAGTTCTATACCCTTTCCTACAAGCCTTGGAAGCGCATACCTGGCCTGGGCCAGCTGTACCTGAAGTTTACCCTCACTTGTAGTGGCTCTGCTTGCAAAGATCTCTAAAATAATCTGAGTCCGGTCAACAATTTCCAGGTTTGTTTCTTTGTTTATTGACCTTACCTGGCCAGGATTCAGCTCTCTGTTGAAAACGAGTGTGTCGGCGCCTATATGTCTTGCCCTTAGATTTATTTCTCTGAGTTTTCCCTTACCTATAAAATATTTTGGATCTATTTTTCTTCCTGTTTGTATAAACTTATCAAGAATTACCTTATTTGCAGACTTTGTAAGCAGTTCTAATTCCTTTATAGAGTTTTCGGCATCATATTGACCGTTTGTAGAATATGCAACAAGCACTATCCCCTTGCTGTCTCGTCTGCCTCCAATATCCATGTAATTTCTTTCAATCTCTCTTTCTAAATCCGAAATAAGCTGTTCAAAGTCGATATCGATTCTTCCAAGATCACTGTAGTTAATTATGCTCCACATATCTCCCTGAGGGTTGGGCGGCAGAACATGTGCGGTACAAAATCTTGCCGGAGCTGCACTTTTCACATTGAGTATGCCAATTAAGTCCAGTCTTTCATTCAGCAAGGTGGAAAGGTCAGACCTTGTAAGTTCGTCATTTTTGAGGCTTGAATAGATTGCTCTATAACCTCTAAGCCTGTAATTTGATTCTCTCGACCTGCCCAGGATGGACGCAAAATCGATTTCTTCGGGCAGACCAATACATATATGCTCAATTTTTCCCTTCCTGCTTATAATAAGAGTAATGTTTCTTTTAAGTTCACTTGTAATAGCAGATAAGGTTCTACCAAGCTCAAGGGTTATTATATCTCTGGGTGGGATCTTTCTTTTAGAAAGTCTTGATAGATTTTTTAGGTCGCTCTTTTTTAATCCCTTTATTTTGCCGAGTATTTTTTCTATGTCTTAAAACCCCTTGCAATTGGATGATATTTAAATATAAGTTATAAAACTTTAATTACAAAATATACAATACAAATGCACGAATTTGAAGATGAGCTGAAAGAGCTTGTTATAAATTATAAAAAAGATATTAACGCATCAGAATCAGACGCAGAATTTGGATTAGATAAGGCTTATAATATGAGCCCTGTTTTAAATAACGTTTATGAAAAATTTGAACAATCCATAGTTTTATTTAATAAAGAATTCGGCACGCAGGTCCTGTTTATTGAAAAATTATCTGTGGAGATTTTTAAACTTCTACTTAACTTTGAAGATATTAATTCCTGCTTTTTTTTGAGATCACAGAGCAAACTGGTCTTTATTTTCAACGAAGGGACGGATCAAATAACTTTTTTTGGCAGAATTAAATCAGCAAAAAAACCAAATGCAAACCCGAGATTCGTTCAACTTTTCAAGCTGGCAGTTATTTCGGCAAACAATAAAACTGAGTTCAAAGATAATACTGGCAGAAATATCAATATTGAAGAAGTAGTCGTACAAATAATAAGGTGGCTTGTTTCTTGAAAACTTTAGAGAACTACGTGTGTTAGAGCAACCAAACCCAGAATTGTAGCAACTAAACCAATTATACAAAGGATATATAAAAAGCCTTCAAATTCGTGTTCTTCCATAGTGAGCGGGATTATAATAAATTATTTAATTTTGTAAAGATTATATATTTCAATTTTTCTTGAAAGAATAGGTTAATTTTGTTATTTTGTTTATATGATTGAATATATTGAGCCTATTTTCAGGCCTCCTAGCGAAGGTAAGAGTTTTTTACTTCAGGCAACCATCGGATGTTCTCATAATAACTGCACATATTGCGCAATGTACAGAAAGGACGAACAGAAGTTCAGGGTCCGTTCTATGGATGAAATTAAATCAATAATAGATGAGGCTTCTGAGTTTGGTCATATAACAGAACGTGTATTTATAGCAGATGGAAACGCACTTGTTCTTTCTCAAAAAAAGCTTGTAGAGATAATGCAGTACCTAAATGAAAAGTGTTCCAGACTTAAAAGAATCAGGATGTACGCCAATGTGGGAGATATATTGAGAAAAGGCGTAGAAAATTTAAAAGAGTTAAAAAACCATGGCCTCGATATGGTTTATATAGGCTTTGAAAGCGGTGATGATGTAGTGCTTGAAAGAATAAAAAAGGGCGCCACTCATGAGCAAACTGTGCAAGCCTCCAAAATTCTTAAAGAAGTAGGTATAAAAAACTCGGCGATGGTGCTGCTTGGTATGGGCGGGACAGAGCGTAGTGAAATTCACGCTCGAGAAACCGGGAGATTGCTTACAGAATGTGACCCGGAATATGTAGGAGCTTTATCCCTTCAGATAAGACCCGGTGCCCCATTGTATAAAGAGTGGGAAGAAGGGAAATTTGAACTACCGGATAAGTTCCAGATGATAAGGGAACTAAAAATTATTGTTGAAAACACAGAGCTTACTGATGGATACTTCTTTGCAAACCATATCTCTAATTATCTTCCGGTAAAAGCCCGTTTCCCACGTGATAAACAAAAGGTTCTAAACGATATCAATGAAGTATTAGATAGCGGAGATGAGTCTTTGCTGCGCCCTGATTTTTATAGGGATGTAATAAATCAATATTAGAATCAATTTTTTAAAAGGAGCAATGATATGTCAAGATTAGCTGCAATTTCACCTGTTTGGGGCTGCAAAGTAGAAGATTTAAGAGCTTTAGCCAAGATTGCAGAGGATGGAGGATTTGAAGCAATTTTTTCTCCTGAAGTCGCTCCTTATAGTGCGATTTCAAATGCACAGGTATTTGCAGAAGCAACATCCAAGATTAAAGTGGGCACTTGGATAACCAATATTTATATGCGTCAGCCGGTTATTGCAGCGGCTACATCACTTACAATTCAGGAAATCACTGGAGGAAGAATGATTCTGGGGCTTGGCGTAAGTCATAAACCTATAAATGATAAGTATGAAATAGACATGGGAGATCCGGTTGAATCAATGAAAGATTATGTAACTGCGGTAAGATCATTTGCAGACGGCAGCAACCCCGCGCTCAATCTTAAGAGGGAGCTTCCTAAACTTCCTGTTTATATTGCAGGCCTTACAAAAGGAGCCGCAACACTCTCTGGAGAGGTTGCAGACGGCCTCATGCCCTATATGGCAACACCAGATTATATGAAAACTCTAAAGGGATATGTAGCAGAGGGAGCAAAAAATGCCGGACGTGATCCATCGGAAATAGACATAACAAACGGTATACCTTCATTTGTTTCAGATGATCTGGAAGCCGCTTTAAAATCTGCAAAAAGAGGGCTTTCTGCTTACGTTAGGTTTCCTTTCTATCAAAGACTGTTTAGAAGTATCGGATTTGGCGATGTAATAGATCAGATACAGGGAGGCGCGAAACCTGCTGAAGTATTTAGCGATGAACTTGTAGAGGCTTTCGCTCTTGTTGGTCCTGCAGACAAATGCAAAGCCAAACTACAGGAGTTTTATGATTCCGGTGTTGATCTTGCTATTATAGTTCCAAGTCCTGTAGGTAAACAGAGTAATGTAGAAGTGATGGAAAATACTGTAAAGGCTTACGCCGGCTAGATTTTAATAATTTCACCAATAATAATACAAATGCCCGATTACTAGATCGGGTATTTTTATATTATTTTTTACCTGTATAAGCTCTTTATATAAATTTCTAAATAGTTTATAATGATATAATTCTTATTGATAAGTGAGATATTGCTAGTTTTAGAAAATGCCAATAAGGGTTCATAATTAGGGGATGGATTTGCAATTCATTTATAAAATCTTTTATGTAATGATACTATGATTAAAATTTTCTATCTTGTTTTATTCTGTGCATTTTTTTTTATTATTTCTTGTGGAGATGATAAACCGCAAGTCACACCTCCCGATATACCTGTGTATAAAACAAAAGCCAGGGATGTTCCTATTTACAAGGAATTCGTCGGTGAAACTCTGGGTTTTAAAGATATAGCAATAAGAGCCAGAGTTGAAGGCTACTTAGAGGAAATACACTTTGAAGAAGGATCTTACGTAGAAAAAGGTGACTTTTTGTATACCCTCGAAAGCCAGCAGTACGATGCAGCAGTAGCCGAAAAGATGAGTTTGCTAGCCAGACAGATTACACTTCTAGCTAATGCAAAAAGTGAATTGGATAGGATAAGGCCTCTAGCTGAGGAAAATGCAGTAAGCCAGAGTGATCTTGATTCTGCTGTGGCTCGCTACAAAGCTGAAATTGCTTCTGTTGAAGCTGCGCAGGCTAATCTTGATGCAGCGGAAATTCAGCTTGGTTATACCAAAATTCATTCTCCTATCTCAGGAATTATTGGAAAAACAATGGCTAAAGTTGGCGATTTCGTCGGGAAAAATCCAAACCCAGTGATACTTAACATTGTTTCCAGAATTGATAGTATCTTAGTGCAGTTTTTTCTCACTGAAAACGAATATTTACAGGCTGCGCGTAGGATTATTGCGGAATCCGACTTGGCTGAGAAGGGAGAATCAGATAAAGAAGGTGATGATCTCGAGCTTATATTATCCGATAACACCACCTATAAACACAAAGGCAAGTTTGATTTCATAGACCGGAGTATTGACCCCACAACAGGCGCTATACTCCTTCAGGCATCGTTCCCAAACCCCAATAAGCTGTTAAGACCGGGGCAATTCGCCAAGGTGAGGATAAAAGTAAAAGTTGTAGAGAACGGAATATTAGTACCTCAGCGCTGCGTTTCGGAACTTCAAGGCCAGTTCAGTGTGCTGGTTGTTAACAGAGAAAATAAAATTGAAACCCGTCAAGTTAAAGTTGGACCTACAATCAAAGAGTTCTGGTTAATAGATGAAGGTTTAGAGCCGGGTGAAATGGTTGTATACGAAGGACTTCAAATAGTAAAAGAAGGTATGACTGTCAATCCCCAAATTGAAGATATAAAAATACCGGACCTGGAAAGCCGCTAAACACAATGGGCAATTTTTTTATAAACAGGCCTATAGTAGCCATGGTAATAGCCATCATCATGGTTATATTGGGTGTTGTGTTTATGGGAGGCTTGCCTATTGAGCAGTATCCTAACATTACCCCCCCGATTGTTGAAGTAAGAGCCACGTTCACAGGAGCAAGCGCCGTAAATGTAGAAGAGTCTGTCACAACTCCTCTAGAGCAGCAAATAAACGGCGTCGATAACATGATATACATGAAATCGACAAACTCCAACGACGGTACAATGCTGATACAGATCTCATTTGAAATAGGCACTGACCCGGATATGAATACCGTGTTCACGCAGAATAGGGTTGCCGCTGCAATGGCAAAACTTCCCGAAGAGGTAAAAAGACTCGGAGTAGTAACTGAAAAATCACTTCCCAATATTTTAATGATTATAACACTCACTTCTTCGGACGGACGGTATGATCAGAACTTTCTCGGAAACTATGCCCTTATAAACATCCAAGACATAATGGCACGTATCAAAGGAATCGGAAGAGTAGTCGTATTGGGTGCAAGTGACTACTCCATGCGTATATGGATAAAGCCCGACCGTCTTGCTCAACTGGGTATTACTGTCCCCGAGATTGTAGACGCAATTAGACAACAGAATGTCATCGTCCCAGGCGGAAAGTTTGGTGCGGAACCGGCACCTCCGGGAACGGAGTTTACATATACTGTAAGGTTGCCAGAACGCCTTCAATCACCTGAAGAATTTGGTGAGGTCGTAATTAGAACAACCGCGGGAGGCGCTCAGGTAAAGATTAAGGACGTAGCCAGGGTAGAACTCGGTGTAGAAACATATAACGCGTTTACTAGACTTAACGGTAAAGAATCTACAATTATAGCCCTCTACCAGGCGCCGGGATCAAACGCTACTGAGCTCGCTGCAATAGTTAAAAGAACAATTGAGGATATGTCAGTATCATTCCCCGAAAGTATGGTGTACGACATATCACTCGACACTACCCTAGCCATTACTGCAGGCATCAAAGAAATAGTTATTACGTTAATCATAGCTCTCATACTCGTAATATTTGTAGTATTTATATTTATTCAAGACTGGAGAGCGGCATTAATTCCTACAATTGCAATCCCCGTGTCATTGGTTGCGGCGTTTATGATATTCCCCCTTATCGGATTCACGATTAACGTTCTCTCTCTATTGGGGCTTGTGCTGGCAATCGGAATTGTGGTTGACGATGCGATTGTTGTGGTCGAAGCCGTACAGCTAAATATCGAAAAGGGTATGACATCCAGAGAAGCAACCTTACAGGCAATGAGTGTGGTAACTGCTCCGGTTATAGCAACCACACTAGTTCTTGTAGCGGTGTTTATCCCCGTTGCCTCAATGGGTGGAATTACGGGGAGCTTGTATCAGCAATTCGCTATAACTGTTGCGGTATCCGTAGTATTTTCCTCAATAAATGCGCTTACGCTTAGCCCCGCGCTGTGCAGGTTGCTTCTGCGCAAGCGCCAACCCTCCACTGGAATGCTTGGGAGATTCTTCGAGAAATTTAATGACGGCTTTGATAAGTTAACAGATAAATATGTAGGGCTTACACGAGTAGTAGCAACAAATATTAAAAAAGGAATAATGTTCATAATCATTGTGGTGATAGGATTAGCTGTGCTCGGGAAACTGATACCGGGGGGATTTATGCCCGAGGAGGACATGGGATATCTGTTCGTGAACATTCAACTTCCTGACGCGGCGTCACTCCAAAGATCTGACGCTGTGAGTAAAAAGGTCGAGGGTATTCTTGCAAAGTACGATCAGATTGAATATGTCACTGCGGCAACAGGATTTAGTATGTTATCGGGGAGTTTTACTTCAAACTCCGCTTTTCTTTTTGTATCGCTTAAAAGCTGGGATGAGCGTGATGAGACAGCAAATGAGATTGTGGGGCTATTAAACGCGGACTTCCGCAAAAATGTTAATGAAGCTCAGGTATTTGCGTTTGGCCCTCCTGCAATCCCGGGTTTAGGAAACGGCTCAGGCTTCACGATAATGATTCAGGATAAGGGGGGAAACACTCCTGAATATCTTGCACAAGAAACTCGTAAATTTATGCAGGCAGCTATGCAAAGACCCGAAATCGGAGCAATATTTACCACCTTCCGCCCTAATGTGCCTCAGAGGTTCATGGATATAGACACGGATAAAGCACTTAAAGCCGGCATTCCATTAAATAACATTTACGATACCGTAGGAGCTTTTCTGGGAGGCAGTTACGTAAACGACTTTACAAGGTTCGGCAGACTGTATAAGGCCTACGTTCAGGCTGAACCTGAATATAGACAAAACCAAGAGCAGGTAAATCTCTTTTATATTTTGAACTCTAACGGTGATAGCGTACCACTCGCGGCATTTGTGAACATCGAGGCTATCACGGGACCCGATTTTACAAACAGATTTAACTTATACCGATCCGTTGAACTTACAGGGGCTCCGGCCCAAGGATATACATCGGCTGAATCTCTAGGTGTACTGGAGGAAGTCGCTAGTGAGGTTTTGGCAGCAGATATGGGTTATGCGTGGAGCAATATGTCATACCAAGAAAAAGAAGCTTCCGGTGCAGCCGGCGTCGTATTTGTATTCGCACTAGTATTCGTATTTTTGATTCTCGCTGCTCAGTATGAAAGCTGGACACTCCCCTGGAGCATTCTTCTCGGAACGCCATTTGCCATCTTCGGAGCATTCTTCGCTCTTTTCATTGCTAGACTATTCAGCGCGAGCTACGAGCTTAATATATTTGCCCAAATTGCACTTGTAATGTTAATAGCTATGGCCGCAAAGAACGCCATTTTGATTGTTGAATTCGCAAAACTCGAGTTTGATCAAGGACTATCACTCTATGATGCCGCGATAAAAGCGGCGCACATTAGATTCAGGCCGATATTAATGACGGCATTCTCTTTTATTCTGGGTGTATTTCCTCTGGTATTTGCATCTGGTGCAGGTGCAGAAGCAAGGGTTGTTATGGGTATGGCACTGCTTGGAGGTATGATTTTTGCAACTGCATTAGGAGTATTCTTCTATCCCATGCTTTTTGTTTTTATAGGTAAAATTGGCAAGTACGAGGAAAAACGTGACTCGCAGTCGCTACTTACAAAAGGTTTAAAATGAATTTTTTACAATCAGCAATATATATAATCTTAATTATATCTGTGCTTCCGGCATTTCTTACAAGCTGCATGGTAGGTCCGGATTTTAAGCGACCTGTGATGGATCTTCCTGATAAATATAGATTCTCAGAAGAAAAATCAGCTGAGATTGTAAATTTAAGATGGTGGGAACTATTTAATGATCCTATTCTTCAATCTCTTGTAAATACTGCTCTTGAAGAGAATAAAGATATCCGCATTGCAATTGCCAGAATTGAACAAGCAAGGGCTTCACTGGGTTTTACCAGAGCTGATATGTACCCATTTATAGATATAGAAGCTGGGGCTAATAAGGGTACATTTTCAGGAGGCAGGAGGTCGGAAACTACTGATAATACAGCATTTGCTGCACCTATAGTTAGCTGGGAGCTTGATATCTGGGGTAAGCTCAGGAGAGCAACCGAGTCATCGAGGGCAGACCTGCTGGCTTCTGAATACGCTATGAGATCGATTCAGATAAGCCTCATAGCAGAGGTTGTAGGCACATATTTTTTGTTGTTAGATTTTCACAAGAGATTAGAAATATCGGAAAGAACGCTCGAGTCCCGAATTGAAAGCCTACATATAATTCAAAGGCGTTTTGAAGAGGGAATAATTGCTGAAATCGACGTAAATCAAGCAGAAATTCAGAAGGAAACTGCTGCGGTTGCTATACCTTTAAACAGGCGACTTATTGCTCAGACTGAAAACGCTTTAAGCGTTCTGCTAGGCCAATTTCCGGATGAAATAGAAACAGGGATTGATCTCTATAGTCAAGTTGTAACTCCTGATATACCTGTTGGACTACCTTCATCTCTTCTTGAAAGACGACCTGACATACTGGCTGCTGAATATTCATTTAAAGCCCAGACTGAACTTATTGGTGTTGCTGTTGCGCTTAGACTGCCTTCAATAAATTTAACCGGTAGTCTCGGTGCGTCTAGCAGTGAACTTGCTTCCATGACATCAGAAGGATTTGTCTGGTCTGTCGGTGCAAGTCTGTTTGGCCCTATTCTTAACTTCAATAAGAATATAAGCAGGGTTGAATTGGAGGAAGCACGAACAAGACAGGCATTATATGAATACGAACTTACGGTACTGAATGCTTTTAGAGAAGTATCGGATTCACTGAATGAAATTCAAACATATAGAAATCAGATTGCCGCAGTGGAACGCAAGTATAGTGCTGCTAAGAATGCTGAATACCTTGGTAAGATGCGCTACGATAAGGGTGTGAGCAGTTACCTCGAAGTATTAGAAACCGAGCGTGCTTTATTTGATGTAGAGTTAGAGCTATCCGCCACAACTCAGGAATACTATAATTCATATGTTAGATTCTATAAAGCGCTGGGCGGCGGCTGGATCTCAAGGGAAGAAGAGCAAGAGGCAACCAAACATGAAACTCAACAAGAGGGGTCAGAAGATTCAGAATAAACTGTAATATTATATAAAGCTGTGCTTTAGATTAAACAGTTTTAATAGTGGCATTTTATGATTCAAATAATTATTGGCATATCTACGGTTATAGCTACAGTTTTTATACAGTCTATAACTGTAATCCTAGTATTAAGATATCTGTTTTCTGTAGTGTCTGAGGGTAGAGTGGGGGGTGGTTTCTTCAAAGATGCAATGCTACTATCATCTTTAATGGTTATTATATTTTGTGGGCACTTAGTACAAATTGGATTATGGGCTGAAGTATTCAGGGCCTGTGGTGAGTTTGAGAATTTTTCTTCTGCATTTTATCATTCAATGGTCAATTTTTCTTCCCTGGGTTACGGAGATATTGTGATGAGTGAAAAGTGGAGGCTTCTTGGCTCATTGGAAGCGGTTAATGGAATATTAATGTTTGGTATTTCTACGGCTGTATTTTATGCAATAATAAGACGCATCTTTACAAAGAGAATAATGAAAATGATAAATTCCGATACTAACGACGCCAAGAAGTCTGAAAACTTGAAAAGCTTTTTTTCGGATGGGGGAAGAAATTAAAAAAATATTAAATGTTATCAATCTAGAGCAGTAATTACCTATATTACTCTGACTCAACATTTTAATTATTAGATAATGTTTTTAAAAAGATATTCATGTGATCATGAAAGACGGGAAGATTTATAAGAATATGTTGTAGTGCTCGATTGATTTCTGCGCAAAACGATATAAACAATAACTATAAAACTGGAGAAAGAAATATGTTAATACAACAAAGAAATAGGGTGTTCATTGCATCCATTACAATTGCTGTAGTGCTTTTAAGTGCAGCGTCATCCATTTTTGCGGCAGAACCAAAATAT
>Ga0209980_10000852_pt1 | contig 16669 bp, 15 predicted proteins | sample CR02metaG_FD_183611 | JGI IMG/M metagenome (GOLD analysis project Ga0209980, IMG submission 183611) | Deep subsurface microbial communities from Mariana Trench to uncover new lineages of life (NeLLi) - CR02 metaG (SPAdes) (version 2) | ecosystem: Environmental > Aquatic > Marine > Ocean trench...
AGTCGGTGACGTCGTGACCGAGGGCAGCTACACGTTGGTGGGCGTGCTCGAGAAGGTCAAGACGGTTCGGCTGTACCGCCGCCGCATGACGTTGGTGCGCGCGACATTGCGCAGCGCGACCGGGAGCCTCGCCGTGACCTGGTTCAATCGGCCCTACCTCGCGGGCAGCATTTCACAGAGCGAAGAATACCTCCTGCACGGTAGGGTGCGGCGCAGGGGTGAGACCCTGGAACTGTTGAACCCGAGCCTGGAGGCCAAGAACAGAGCCGGGCTCGGGGCCGCGATCGTGCCGATCTACCCGGCGATAGCCAGTCTGGGTCCGACGCTGGTCAGGCAGATCGTCCAGAACGCCTTGCAAGCCGGGGTACTCAGCGACATCGACGAGCCCTTGCCCGAGAACTTGCTCAGAGAGCACGGACTGCCGGCGCTCGGCGAGGCGCTAGCCGAACTCCACCGGCCTTCGCAAGATGGCACTGTCGAAGAACTCAACGCGGGTTCGACTCCGGCCCACGGTCGGTTGATCTACGGAGAACTGCTCGGTCTGCAGACCGAACTTGCGCTCGCTCGCCGGAGAATCCGTGGGCGGGAGAAGAAGCATCGCTACCGAAACCTGGCCGGCGTCCGCGAGCGACTGGTAGCCGGATTGCCGTTTCGGCTCACCGGTTCTCAGAATGCGGTGCTCGACGAGATTCTGGAAGATCTGGAGAGCCCATCGCCGATGATGAGACTGCTTCAGGGCGATGTCGGGTGCGGCAAGACCGTTGTCGCTGGCGTAGCGATGGCGGCGGCGGCCGAGAGCGGCCTCCAGGCCGCCCTGATGGCGCCCACCGAGTTGCTCGCGGAGCAGCACTATCGAAGCCTTCGGGAACTCCTGGGCGATCGCTACGGCTTGCGGTTGCTGACCTCAGCAACCGCGACGCCGCAGGTGCGGGAGGATCTGCGAACCGGTCGGGCGCGGCTGTCCGTCGGCACCCACGCCCTGATGCAGCAGGCTGTCGAATTCGATCGCCTGGCTTTGGCGGTAGTAGACGAGCAGCATCGCTTCGGTGTGACGCAGCGTCGCGAACTGCTGGCCAAGGGAGAGCGACCCGATCTTTTGGTAATGACCGCGACGCCGATTCCGCGTTCGCTCGCCATGACCCTATACGGGGATCTCTCCGCTTCGATAATCGACGAGCTGCCTCCCGGACGTCAGCCGGTGATGACCAGAGTCGAATCGGCGCGCGAGCGGGAGAGCGTCTATCGATGGCTGGAGGGAGAACTCGACCAAGGGAACAAGGCCTTTGTGGTTCTGCCGCTGATCGAAGAGAGCGAGCGTGTGGAGGCGGAGGCGGTGGAGGGGTTGGGCCGGAGGATCGCGGAGCGCCTGGGCTCCTACCGCCCCACCTTGCTGCACGGGCGAATGGATTCGGCGACCAAGTCGGAACTGATGAACACTTTTGCCAAGGGCGAGTCTCAGGTATTGATCGCGACCACGTTGATCGAAGTCGGTGTGGACGTCCCCGAAGCTACCGTGATGGTGATCGAGAGTGCCGAGCGGTTTGGGTTGGCTCAACTTCACCAGCTCAGGGGCCGAGTCGGCCGGGGAGCGCGGCCATCGACCTGCATCGCGATGTACGGTAGATTGTCGCAAGACGCTCGCCGACGCCTCGAGGTCTTTCGCTCGACCCTCGATGGCTTTGAGCTGGCCGAAGCCGATCTCGAGCTGAGAGGCCCCGGCGACCTGCTGGGAACTCGCCAGGCGGGCATACCCGGCCTTGGTCTGAGCGACTTGGTGAAGCATCGCCACTGGATCGAGAAGGCGCGCCGCGACGCTCGCGACCTGGTCAGGGATAGGCCATTCGAAGGCGAGTCTTTCCTGGCGGCACTCGAATCCAGGGTTGGTGTACAAGCCCACCTGGCGGGTGGATGAAGATTCTGCTGGTGGCAAACACCCTGCCCCCCGCCGACCTCTCGGGAGTCGGAGAGCAGGTATTGCAGTTGTCGCGTGCCCTGGCTGAGCGCGGCCACGATGTCCGGATCCTGGGCCGTGGGTCGGGTGGGGCACGCGGGCCGAAATTGTTTTTTCCACTGACGATCGTTGTTCCCTTCCTTCGTGAAATCCTTCGGTTTCGCCCGCAAGTGGTCCAAGTTCACGAATCCGACGGCGCCCTGGCCGCGTTGGCCCTCAAGACGTTGGGCTCGACCCTCGGCCCCGAGCCGGTGCTGTCGGCGCTGTTGCAGGTGAGCTATTGGCAGGAGTTCCGGGCGGTGCGACCGATCCGCCATCAGGGGCGGGTGCTGGGAAGACCCGGCGCGCAGGAACTGCGGTTTCGCTGGCTCAAGGCGCCGCTACAGATCGTCCTCGGTTGGCTGACCGCTTGGCTTGCAGACCGAGTTCTCGCTCCGAGTGAGACCACTGCCGGAGAACTCCGACGGGACTATGGCGTTTCGGAGGTCTCCGTGGTGCCCAACGCAACCGCACCGACCTCCGGGGCACCGCCGTCTTCGAATGATCTCCCGAGCCTGCTTTTCGTAGGACGCTTGCGCGTGCGCAAGGGGCTCGAGGTCGCATTTCACGCCCTGTCGTTGCTGCGCAGGTCCGGTATCCAGCCTCGGCTCGTGGTGGCCGGCGATGGCGAGCACCGGGCTCGTCTCGAGCAACTAGCCCGGGATCTCGCTCTCGAAAGCCAAGTGGAGTTCCTCGGCCGCAGATCTCGCGACCAGGTTCAGGCGCTCATGGCTACTGCCACGGTTCTTGTCGTTCCGTCACTCTACGAGGGTATGCCGCTGGTGATCGTGGAAGCCATGCAGAGCGCCTTGGCGGTCGTAGCGAGCGCGGTCAGCGGAATTCCCGAAGTCGTCGTTGACGGTGAGACCGGCTGGTTGGTTCCGTGCGAGGATCCGGTGGCCCTCGCTCGAGCGCTCGAGGAGGCGGTCGGAGATCCCCTCGAGGCGCGCCGTCGAGGTGCCGCCGGGCACCGGCGTTTCGAGAGGGAGTACGCTCCGGAAAAGGCGGCGCGTCTCTGGGAAGAGGCTGTTGGAACTACTTTTTTGGAACCTCAGGCGGAAGAGGAGAATTGAACAAATGATGGGACGCGCACTGTTGATGGTCGGAGCCTTTGCCACACTTGCCCTGATTGCCACCGGCGTTCTCGGCTACATGGTCGTCGACTCACCGACCGTAGACCGCCACGTGGTTCTCGGTCTGGGGGCGGGCTTCTTGCTGTTGTTCTCGCACTCCTGGATCATGTTCTACCTGATCGGCACCGGGAAGGTGCTCAAAGACGCGGTTGCCGAGCACCAGCTACCGCAAGAGTGGATCGACAAGACCAAAGAGTTCAAGAACCGGTCGTATCCGTGGCTGATGACCGCCATGGGACTGGTCATGGCCACGTTCATTCTGGGAGGCGGCGTAGAGACGCAGGTGCTGCCCAAGTGGATTCATTGGGGTTTGTTCTATCTGACGGTGGCCGCGCAGTTCAGGGCCTTGTATCTGGAGTTCCTGGTGCTGACCGAGAACGAGAAGTTGATGAAGCTCGCGAATCGCGCCGTGCGCGAACGTCAAGAAGCCGCGGGCTGATGCTCGAGCTGGGCCAGAACGGAGTCTTCGCCGGATCTATTCAGATCCTGGTTCTGCTCCTGGCGATCTCGATCCACGAGTCGGCGCACGCGCTGGTGGCGTTGCGCGCGGGCGATTCGACCGGTGCCGACCTCGGCCGGATCTCGCTGAATCCCATCCGGCACATCGACATCTTGGGTTCGATCATCGTGCCCGTGCTTCTGGTTGTTGCCGGCGGGCCGGTGTTTGGCTGGGGCAAGCCCACTCCAGTCAAGATAGGCAAACTCCGGCATCCGGATGCCGATCATCTGCGCGTGGTCCTGGCCGGGCCCCTTTCGAATCTCCTGGTGAGCGCGGCGGCTCTCTTGACGCTGTCGGGTGTGATCTCGGTTCTGGGCCCGGACGCAGCCGGCACGGCCGCCCTTTGCCTGGTCGGTGACATTGAGCATGCGGCGCAGGGCGCTGACTTTCCGATCCTTTTTACGCTGGTACAATTCACGTTCCTGAACGGCTTCCTCGGCGTTTTCAACATGATTCCGATTCCGCCTCTCGACGGCGGACAAGTGGCGATTCATCTCCTGCCGAGAGCCTGGGCGCTGAAGTATTCGGCAATCCGGCCCTATGGCTTTATGATCGTGCTCGCGCTGGCCGCGCTCAACGTGCTGTCCGTGATTGTGCTGCCGGTCTATCTGGTCATCGCTCTGGCAATTCAACTTTCAGGCTAGCTTGGATTATTCACCAAGGTTGGACTAATCCAAGCTGACGAGGTACTTAGTGGCGCAGGGAAACGTCGTGCTTTCAGGAAACCGGGCGACCGGAAGGCTGCACCTGGGTAACTATTTCGGAGCCGTCAAGAACTGGGTGGATCTTCAAGACAAGTACCGGTGTTACTACTTCGTCGCCGACTGGCATGCTTTGACCACCGACTACGACGACACCACCCACATCGCCGACAACTCCCTCGAGGTGCTGGCCGACTGGCTGGCCGCGGGCCTCGACCCCGAACGCTCGGTTCTTTTTCTACAGTCGTTAGTGCCCGAGCACGCCGAATTGCACCTCCTACTCTCGATGATCACACCGCTGGGCTGGCTCGAGCGGGTGCCCAGCTACAAGGAGCAGATCCGCGAGCTCAAGAATCGGGATCTTTCGACCTATGGCTTTCTCGGCTATCCCGTACTGCAGACTGCCGACATCCTGTTGTACCGAGCGGATTTTGTTCCCGTCGGGCAGGACCAGGCCAGTCATCTCGAGCTCAGCCGCGAGATCACCCGGCGGTTCAACAGAAGGTTCGGTGATGTTTTCCCTGAGCCGAAAGCGTTGTTCACGCCGACGCCGAAAGTGCCGGGCGTCGATGGGCGCAAGATGTCGAAGTCCTACGGCAACGCGATCGATCTCGCGGATACTCCGGACCAGATCCGCGCCAAGTGCAGGAGTATGTTCACCGATCCGACCCGGCTACGTCGGACCGATGCGGGGCATCCGGAGACCTGCAATCTCTTCGCGTTCCACGAACTCGTCTCGTCGCCCGAGATCAAGGAGCGGGTGGCGCGAGAATGCCGGCTGGCCCAGATCGGATGTGTCGACGACAAGGAGCTGATCGCGGATCAGCTGATCGCGTTCCTGGATCCGATTCGTCGGCGACGAGAAGCATTCGCTGCGGACAGGGGCGAACTCCTCAATATTTTGCGAAAGGGCAGCGAGCAGGCCCGGGAGAGAGCTGCGGACACCATGGCGAGAGTTCGGGCCGGGATGAGGCTCGACTACGAGTGGCCGGAACAGGAACGGCTCGGCGAATGACGGAGACCGCTACGCTTCCCGCGGACTGGCGAGTCAAGCTGCCGGCTTTCGAGGGTCCGCTCGACCTCTTGCTCCATCTGGTTCGGATCAACGAGGTCGAAGTCACCGACATTCCCGTTGCGCTGATTTGCGATCAGTTCCAGGCCTACCTTGGGCTCATGGAGGAGCTCAACCTCGACATTGCCGCCGAGTACGTCTACGAGGCGGCGTTCTTGATTCACCTCAAGTCCAAGTTGCTCTTGCCCGCCACCAAAGATGAACATGGCGAAGAGGAAGATCCCCGCGAGGACCTGGTCGAGCGGCTTCTGGAGTATCGCAAGCTCAAGGATGCCGCCCAATCGCTGGCCGAGATTCACGGTGTGCGCCGGGGCATCTGGACTCGTCCGGAAGAGAAACTCTCTGCGGGTGACGAGGACGCCGTAGACCTGAGTGAGGTTTCGCTCTACGACTTGCTCGGAGCGCTCAAGTCCGTCCTGGTTCGCTACGACCGGGAGCATCCTCCGACCCTTTACCTGAGCGCAGAGAGTTTCGCGACCAGGGACCAGTTCGAGCGATTGCTAGACCTGCTCGGGGGAGGTCGTCCGGTGGATTTGCTCGACGACCTCGGCGGCAGGAGCTGTCGGGCTGAGGCAATCGCCGCCTTTCTCGCAGTCCTCGAACTGTCACGACTCAACCTTATTCGCCTGCATCAGACTGCAAATGGTCAGGTCTTGATGTACCGTACAGACCGGCAGCTCGAGGCCCACGAACTCGAGGCGATCATCGGATAGGAAGTGCCAAGAGCACGACCAGACGACATGACGGATCCCCGGGAAATCGAAGCCGCGATCGAGGCGGCGCTGTTCGTGACCTCGCAGCCGATTAGGCGGCGGAAGCTCCTCGAGGTGTTCGGCAGTCGCGATCGCGAGGCGGCGCAGGAGGCTCTGGAGCGTGTCCTCGAGCGCTATCAGGCGCACGCGAATCGGGGTGTGGTGGTGGAAGAAGTCGCCAGTGGGTTGCGCCTGGTTACTCGACCGGAACTCCATGGCTATTTGCGCGAGCTTTTCGAGATCACCGGCCAGAACCGGTTGTCGATGGCCGCTCTCGAGACCCTGGCGATCGTTGCCTACCGGCAGCCGATCACCGGTCCGGAGATTCAAGAACTGCGCGGCGTGAGCCCAAGTGGTGTTCTGAGGACGCTCTTGGAGAGAAGGTTGATTCGAATCGCGGGTCGCAAACTGGTCGTCGGGAAGCCTTTTCTATACGCGACAACTCGGGAGTTTCTGATCCATTTCGGTCTCGAGAGCATCGAAGATTTGCCCCCGCTCGAGGAGTTCGAAGAGACCTTCGGACCAATGGCCAGCGCCGAGGCGGACGTTCTACCCTTCGAGGAATCCCCATCTTCGCCCGACCAGGTTGCCGAGAAACCGCCGCAACCCGGAGTCGCGACGGAGCCAGCGGCGGAGACGGTAGCGGCAACGGAAGCCGAGGTTTCAAAGACACCGTGAGCGCCAAGTCCGTGGAGACGGAGAGACTGCAGAAGGTGCTTTCCAGAGCCGGAGTCGCGTCGCGCCGCGCCGCCGAGGAGATGATCCGGCAGGGACGGGTGACGGTCAACGGCGAGGTCGCGCAGATCGGACAAAAGGTCGATTTGCGCTCCGACTTCGTCAAGGTCGACGGTAAGCGGATTCAGAAGCCCGGTCGCCACCGCTACGTGCTGCTCAACAAGCCGGCGGGGTATATGACCACGAAATCCGACCCCGAAGGCCGTCCCACCGTCTACGACCTGCTGCCACCGCAGGTGCGGCGGGGTCTTTTCGCCGTTGGCCGGCTCGATTTCGAGACCGAGGGACTGCTGCTCTTGACCGATGATGGCGACCTGGCGCAACTCGTAAGCCACCCCCGGTACGGCTGTACGAAGTCCTACGAGGTCAAGGTCAGAGGCAGACCCTCCGAGGATACGATCCGAAGGCTTGGGTCCGGGATCACTCTCCATCGCACGCGAACCCAGCCGGCTCGCATCACGCCTCTCAGAGGCAACCGGGGGCGTCGGACACTGGAATCCAACACCTGGTGGAAGATCGAACTCAAAGAGGGGAAAACGCGGCAAATACGCGAGATGTTCTTCCGAGTGGGGCACCCGGTCATGCGCTTGCGGCGGGTATCCATCGGGCGGGTCGGAGATCGCGATCTTCGTCGCGGGTCGTTTCGCGACTTGTCCGAGGAGGAAGTGCGCCAGCTTGCCGCTCCGGGAGCCGGTCCAGGCCGAGATCCAAGCCCTGCTCCAAGCAAACGCCGAGCGCCGAGGGCCGACCAGAAAACCGGCAAGCAAACAGGCAAGAAAAGGACTCGAAGCACGCAATGATCATCGCCATCGATGGACCCTCCGGCGCCGGCAAGTCGACCGTTGCCCGCGCGGTAGCCCGCGAACTGAATTTGCCCTACCTCGAGACGGGAGCGATGTACCGGGCGCTGGGTCTAGAGGTCGTCGAGCGGGGCATCGATCCGGAGGATCGTGCTTCGGTGGAGGAGTTGGCGGGCGTCCTCGCCCTCGATCTCGATCGGCGCCCCGACGGGTCGTTCGCGATTCTGGTGGCTGGCGAACCGGTAGGAACGCGAATCTATGGCCTGCGAGTTACCGAAGCAACCTCGAAGATCTCGGCCTATCCCGGCGTCCGCGAGCACATGCGAGAGCTTCAGCGAGTTTGTGCCACGGAATGTGGCGGCGTCCTGGAAGGCCGCGACATCGGCACCCGGGTGGTACCCGAGACGCCCTTCAAGTTCTTTCTGACTGCCGATCCCGCTGTCCGCGCCGAGCGCCGCTGGCGCCAGCTGCGAGAGGCGGACGGCGCGTCGCCCCGGCTCGCTGATATCGAGCGTGAAGTTCGGGAGCGCGACGAGCGCGACAGCTCGAGGGAAGATTCGCCTTTGCGCTGGGACGAAACCTACCGGGTCATCGACACCGGTGAGCTTTCGGTCGACGAAGTCATTGCCGAGATCGTTGCTGACATCGGGTCGCGGCAGAACTCCGGCGAATAATCCAGGCGGCTTGTCAGCTCCTTCTGGGACCTCGATCCTGCTTCCCGGGCCGCAGGCCCTCCTCGGCGTGGCAAGATGAGTCGCTGTGGAGACGCTCAGTCTAAGATCGGCGCGGCGGCTGGCGCTATGTCGCGCGGGCCTTCTCAAACCGCAATGGACCGGATTGCCAAACCGGGCCAACCGAGCCAGGGGGCGCGACAAGCAGGCACGTGACGCAGCGTACTCGGTGGTCCGCCGCTTCGGCTACCTCCAACTGGACACCGTCTCGATAGCCGGCGCTCGAAGCCACACCATCGTCTTGCTTTCGCGACTCGAGGGCATGGATCCGGCTCTGGGCGAGCAATTGTTGCAACCCGGCGAACCGGTGTTCGAATACTGGGGGCATGAGGCGAGCTGGATTCCGATCGAGCTCTATCCGGCCTTCGAGTTTCGCCGCAAGGAGTTCCTGGGACTACATCCCTGGTGGGGCAACGTTGTGGCTCGCAATCGCGAGGTGGCTTTGCGCTTGCGCCGGCGAATACGGGAAGAGGGCCCGCTGCGCTCGGTCGATATGGAGGGCAAAGGCAGCAGCGGCTGGTGGGACCTCAAGGTAGTCAAGAGGGTGGCCTTGGCGCTCTGGTCGAGCGGCGAACTGGCGATTAGCGAGCGCAAGAACTTCCAGAAGACCTACGACCTGACGGAGAGGGTGATTCCGGAATCGGTGCGGTCGTGCCCACTCGCCAAGCACGAGGCTCTCGAGGTTCTACTGCTCAAGGCGCTCGATGGGCACGGCTGGGCTCCGACCGGAACTTTGGTTCAGACCTGGCGGCTGGTGAATCGGAAGAAGGAGATCGCTGCGACCCTCGATCGGCTGGTGGAGCGAGGTGCGATCGTGTCCTGCGCGCTCGAGGTTGCCGCCGGCCGGCCAGTGCCGGGATGGATCCGTCCGCGCGACCTCGAACTGGCGGCGCGCCTCGAACGGATCAGACCGCGAAAGGACCGCGGCGTCCTGCTGTCTCCGTTCGATCCACTGCTCTGGGATCGTCAACGAGTCAAGCGCCTGTTCGAGTTCGAACAGATGCTCGAGGTCTTCAAGCCGGTTTCGAAACGCGTTTACGGCTACTACTGCTTGCCGGTGCTGGCGGGCGAGCGCTTGGTAGCGCGCTTTGATTTGAAGGCGGATCGCAAGAGCGGAGCGCTGCGGGTGCTCTCGTGCCGCTTCGAGGGCACCGGGAGCCAGCGCCCGGCATCGACCGCAGACGGTGAGGCGGCCCATAGCGCTCTCGAGCGCTATGCCAAGGCGCTTGGATTGCGGCCGCGAGGTTGGCATTTGCGGTCGCCGAACTGAGCACGCAAAGAAGTAGGTTGATCTCCGTTGAGCACCATCGCCATGACTCGAGCCCAGAGCCTCAAGCGCGCTGCGGAGCGCGTCGGGTTCGATCGCGCGGGTATCGCTGCGCTTGCTCCTGCCGAGACCGGAGCCGCCTTCGTCCGATGGCTGGAGAACGGCGAGCAGGCAAGCATGGCGTACCTCGAGCGCCGGGTCGAGACGCGGCTCGATCCGAGGGAGCTGCTGCCCGGTGCTCGGAGTGCGGTATGTGTCGCGTTGCGTTACTGGCCCCTGGCACAGGAGGCGACGGCGATCGGCTCCGAAGAGGACAGTGTCGAGTTCAGTGATGGAAACGATCTCTGGCCGAGAGTCGCACGCTATGCGCGCGGGTTGGATTATCACGACGTCATGCTCGAGCGCTTGAAGTTGCTCGAGGCCGAAATCATCGCGATCGTTCCTGGAGCAAAAACCCGACGCTATGTCGATACCGGACCCATCCTGGAAAGGGACCTCGCGGCCAAAGCCGGCCTGGGCGCTTTCGGCAAGAACTGCAATCTGCTGGATCCCGAGATGGGGTCTTACTTTCTCTTGGGAGAGGTCCTCACCACCGTAGATCTGGAGCCCGACACGCCGATTTCCGATCTCTGTGGCACTTGCAGCCGGTGCCTCGATGCGTGCCCCACCGGCGCTCTCACCGGCCCCTACCGACTGGATAGCCGCCTGTGCATAAGTTATTGGACCATCGAGCATCGAGGGCCTATTCCTGAGCCCATGCGAAAGGAGATCGGCGACTGGGTGTTCGGTTGCGACGTTTGCCAGGAGGTTTGTCCGATGAACGCCGATCTGGCACCGGCGCGGCATCCGGAACTCGAGCTGTCTGGCCTCCGGCGCGAGCTTTCGCTGGTTGATTTGCTCGGACTCGAGCGCGAGGACTACGTCGAGATATTTCGCGGCAGCCCGATGAAGCGCGCAAAGCTCGAAGGTCTCAAGAGAAACGCGGCCGTAGCTATGGGGAATCGGAGGAATCACCGGTATCAAGGACCGCTCATCGAAGCGCTGGGCGATTCGGACAGCGCCGTGCGCGGGCAGGCCGCCTGGTCGCTGGCTCGGCTCGAACTCCTCGATGATGGCGCCGGCCAAGAGCGACGGCGCTCGCTCGAGGCGGCGCTCGGAGTCGAATCCGACGTCGATGTCCGCACCGAAATTCGGGCGGCACTAGCACTTACCGCCGATGGCCAGTAGCCAGGTTCGGGAAGACTCGCATGACCAGGCTCCACTTGGGTGTGCAACGAATTCTTGACACTCGTTCGGAGGGGTGTCTATACTCCCAAATTCCGAGTTTCCAAGCGCTTAGGCGTAACTCGGTCCCGCCGAAACGGTGGGCGACGGGCCATCGGCCCGATCAAATCGCACTAGGAGGTAACTGTTAGATGAACCCGACGGAAGAGCGGCAGGAAGCGTCCACGGAGGCCGACGTCCCCGCCGTTGCCGACACTCGAGATGAGATGAACTACGACGAGATGGTCGCGCTCTATGACGCGAGCATGCGTCACCTGAGTGAAGGCGAAATTGTCACCGGCAAGGTGATCGACGTAACCAACAATCACGTCATTATCGATGTCGGCTACAAGTCCGAAGGACTTGTGCCGATTTCAGAATTTTCAAAACAAGACGGCAAGCTAGAGGTGACGATCGGAGACAATGTCGACGTGCTTCTCGAAAAGGCGGAGGACGTAGAGGGCCTCGTGCTGCTTTCGAAGAGGAAGGCGGAGCGGATGAAGGTCTGGACCAACGTCGAACGCAGCCACGATACCGGCGAGATCATCCAAGGCCGTGTGCTCGAGAGGATCAAGGGAGGTCTGACCGTAGATATCGGAATTCGGGCGTTCTTGCCGGGCTCACTGGTCGATATCAAGCCGATCAAAAACTTGGAGTCGCTTTGCGGCGAAGAACTCGAGTTCAAGGTCATCAGCATCGACCGGCGCCGGAACAACGTTGTGTTATCCCGCAAAGCGGTCCTGGAGAAGGAGTTTGCCAAGCGGAAAGCGGAGACGCTCGATCGGCTCGCCGAAGGCGCCCGGATTCAGGGTGTGGTCAAGAACATAACGGACTACGGCGTCTTCGTTGATCTCGGCGGCATCGACGGCCTGCTCCACATCACGGATATTTCGTGGGGAAGGGTCAATCACCCTTCAGAGTACTTCGCTGTCGGGGACGAAGCGGAAGTCGTCGTGCTCAAGTTCGACCCGGCGTCGGAAAGGGTTTCGCTGGGCTACAAGCAGCGTTTCGAAGACCCGTGGAGCGTGGTCGAGAAGAAGTACCCGCTGGGCTCGCGAGTCCGCGGCAAGGTTGTCAGTCTGGTAGACTACGGCGCGTTCGTAGAACTGGAAGACGGAGTGGAGGGCTTGATTCACGTCAGCGAGATGTCGTGGACCAAGAAAGTCGTGAACCCGGGCAAGACTCTTTCGGAGGGAGACGAGATCGAGGCGATCGTCTCGGAGTTGGACCTCAACCAACGTCGGATCAGTCTCTCGTTACGGCAGGCCGAGCGAAATCCTTGGGAAGAGCTTTCGGTATCTCATCCGGTCGGCCACGTCATCGATGGTGAAGTCAGGAATCTCACCGAGTTCGGAGCCTTCGTGCAGATCACCGACGAGATCGACGGCTTGATCCACGTTTCGGACATGAGCTGGACCAAGCGCGTCAAGCACCCTGCCGAAGTGCTCAACAAGGGCGACAAGATCAAGGCCCGCATCACCGGGATCGATGTCGAAAACCAGAGGGTGTCACTTTCGATCAAGGAGTTCATGCCCAACGAGTGGGACGACTTCGCATCGGCTCACGATGTCGGCGACAAGGTCACAGGACGGATCGTGAACGTCACCGATTTCGGCCTGTTTGTGGAGATCCACAAGGGGCTCGAGGGCTTGGCACATGTGAGTGAGATCGACCTGGATGGCGATTCGCTGGTCGAACTCTACAACGCCGGCGACTGGGTGTCCGCTCGGATCCTGCGAATCGAGGAGGAAGACAAGAAGATCGGTCTGACCATGCGGGGTGTCGATCAGCCGACCGAAGACGAGATCGCCGAACTGGAGTCGCAATCCGCAGGTGACCGCGAGGCGGTCGAGACGGTGTCTCAATCCCCCGAGGAGGAAGCGGTGGCGTCCGAGGAGGGAAGCGCAACGTCGGCGGCAGAGGTGTCGTCTGAGGGTTCGGCCGAGGCCGAATCGGGGCCGCCACCGGAAGTCGAAGCCGAGCCGGAAGCCGACGAGACACCGGTGGAAGTCGCCGAAGTCGAAGCCCCAAAGGAGGAGCCAGAAGCCGAGGAGCCAGAGGCCGAGAAGTCCGGAGCCGAGGGGCCCGCAACTGAAGAGCCAGCAGATAAAGAAATTGCAGCTGAAGAGCCCGAAGCTACCGGTGAGGCGGAAGAGCCCAACAAGAAAGACGTGGCCTAGCGCGAGCGTACCCTTTGCTCGAGTAGTAATGAAATCAGAATGAGAGGGGAGCCTGTTGGTATGACCAAAGGAATGACGAAAGCAGAATTGGTCGAAGAGGTGGCGAAGACCACACAGTTGACCAAGAAGCACGCCGAACTGATCGTAAACACCGTGTTCGAGAGCATCGTCACCTCCCTCAAGGAAGGCGACAAGATCGAACTTCGAGGGTTTGGGAGCTTTCGGATTCGTCATCGAGGCCCTCGAATCGGCAGGAACCCGAAGACCGGCGATCGTGTGGACGTCCCACCCAAGCGGATTCCGTATTTCAAACCCGGCAAAGAGCTCAAAGAACTGCTCAATTCGAACAGCTAGCACGACCTCGAACACGCTTTCGTGACACAACTATCTGAGGAGATCGGCGCCCGCGCCCACGCGGGTGGCTTGGTGCGAGCGGCGCTGTTCGCGTGGGCCGTTCCTGGCGCCGGGCACGTCTATTTGGGCAAGAAAAGGCGTGGCGCGGTTTTCGCCACGCTGGTTCTGGCGGCTCTCTGGATCGGGTGGAGTCTCGACGGGAATCTCTATGCGGTGGTGACGAATCGGCCCTTGACGCTCCTGGCCACCCTGGCCTCGATGGGGGTCGGCCTGCCGTATTTCGGACTCCGCTATCTGCTTGGCTACGCCGGCGAAATAACTGCGCCCGGTTACGAGTATGGGAGCGCCTTCATCTTGACCGCGGGGTTGATGAACCTTCTTTTGGTGCTCGATTGCTGTGATCTCGCATCGGGTCACAAGGAATAGCTCGAAGGACCAAGTCTCTCAAAGATGCCGGTAGATCACGTCCTGCTAATGACGGTATACGCGCTCATTGTGAGCACTTTCTTTGCGTTTCTCTGGCGCGCAACGCCGCCGGATCGGGTCCGCCTTTTTCTTCAGCTGTTCGTTGGATTGATGGCAGGAGGAATTCTTCTGGCCTGGTTGATGTATCCGTTCCCGGCCGGGCCGCCCGTAGGCTAGCTCCGGGCGACTCGAGCCCGCGTGGCTTTCAGATGAAATGCCAAAGCGCCTTCTTATTGTCGCCGGTGAAGCCTCGGGGGACCATCACGGAGCTCGGCTACTGCGCGAGCTTCGCAATCAGGTACCAGGGCTGATCGTGTACGGCCTCGGGGGCGAGAGGATGCGGGAGCAAGGAGTCGAGCTGGTTGCCGATGTCTCGGCGATCTCGGTCATCGGGCTGGCCGAGGTGGCGAGAGTGCTTCCCGAAGCGCGCAAGATCTTCAAGAAACTGGTGGCGCGAGCGACGGCGGATCCGCCCGACGTCGCGGTTTTGATCGACTTCCCGGAGTTCAATCTCCGCCTGGCGCCTGCACTGCGCAAGCTTGGCGTGAAAGTCGTCTACTATGTCAGCCCTCAGGTCTGGGCCTGGCGCAAGGGCCGAGTCAAGTCGATGGCGCGCTCGATCGACCGCATGCTCGTACTCTTTCCGTTCGAAGAGGTTTTCTATCGCGGCCGACTCGAGGTGAGCCATGTTGGACACCCGCTCGTCGATGAGGTGCCGATCAGGCCTCAGGTCTGGGACTCGGGGTCCGAGCCCGGTCCGATCCGGATCGTTCTCCTGCCCGGTTCGCGTAGCAGCGAAGTGAAGCGCCTCTTACCTGTACTTTTGGAAACCGCGCAAAGGCTCGACAAAGACCGTCCGGACATGAAGGTGACACTCATAGAAGCTGCAACCCTGGACAGCAAAGAAGCCGACCGCATGATCGGGGACTCCGGCTTGGAGGTCGAGCGAGTTGCCGAGGCGGATCGCTTCGATGCCATAGCGTCGGCCCACCTGGCGCTCTGCGCTTCGGGAACCGCGACCCTGGAGGTAGGATTGCTGCGGACGCCTATGATTGTCGTGTACCGAGTCGGTCTCTTTAGCTATTGGCTCGGGCGCATGATCGTGAAGGTGCCGTTTATCAGTTTGGTGAACCTGGTGCTGGGCAGAGCCGTAGTGCCCGAGCTGATTCAGAAGGAGGCCGAGGCTCGAAAGATAGGTGCCGAAGCCCTCGATATTTTGAACAATTCCGCTCGGCGCGAGACCATGCGGTCCGCGCTTGGCGAGTTGAGGCCGGCGCTGGGGGCTTCGGGCGCGAGCGCCCGAGCCGCGTCCGAGGTCGCCGTCTTTCTCGGAGGCGGCGCGGTATGAGCGTACTTGGGTTCCTTGGGGGCTACTTCAAGCGCTACTGGTGGTTGATTCTTTTCGCGGTGGCCAGCGCAGGGGCCTTCGCTCTCGCCACCGGGGCACTTGTGGTGCTGATAGAGCCGGTCTTCGGAGATGTTCTTCAAGCCAATACGCAGGACATCGAGCAGACAAGTGGCCTCTTGGCCGGCGCAGGGGAGAAGGGGAGCGCGGTCCGGTCCGTGGCGGCCGAGGCCTACGCGCAGCTCAAAGAATACTGGGGCGTCACCGAGAAGACGGTCGTCTACTTCGTACCACTGTTGGTGATCGCTGTTTTCACCTTCAGAAGCCTTGCCGCTTTCCTGAGTTCCTACACCTTCCAGCACATCGGGCTCGGTGTGATGACCGATATTCGCAACAGCCTGTACCGTCGAATCCTCGATCAAAGCAGTGCGTTTCACGCTCAACATCCGTCCGGCGAGCTGACCAGCCGCATCGTCAACGATATCGCCGTGATGCAGATCGCGGTGTCGACACGGGCCGTTGACCTCGTGCAGCAGTCGATGACGCTGATCGTCTTGATGGTCCTATTGTTTCAAAACAATTCCAGCTTGGCCTTCGTCTGCGCCTTCGGGATCCCGGCCGTCCTGTACCCGATCGTCCGATTCGGTCAAGGGATGGGCCGCACCAGTCACAAGAGCCAGGAGCACATGGCGGATCTGGCCAATCTGGTTGGCGAGGGAGCGCGAGGACAACGGGTGGTGAAGGCCTTTGGAATGGAGGATTTCGAGCAGGGGCGATTCACCGAAGCGACTCGAAAACACTTGCGGGTGAATCGCCGGGCAGCGATGCTGAGTAGCCTGTCGAGCCCGGTGATCGAGACCATGAGTGTCGTCGGCATGTGTGGGCTCCTGGTCTACGCTGGACTGCAGATCCGCCAGGGCTCGATGTCGGCCTCCGGATTTATCGGGTTCTTGGCCAACTTGGTGTGGATGTACGAGCCGATTCGGAAGCTCAACAAAGTGAATCTGGTGCTCCAGCAGTCGTTGGCCGCTGTCCGGCGGGTCAAGTCGCTGGTTGACCTCCCGGTGGAGATCGCCGATCGGCCCAATGCCCAGGTCATCCCCAACGTGGAGGCCGACCTGACCTTCGAGAACATTTCCTTTGCCTATACCGAGCAGGTGGTGCTGCGGGGTATCAATTTGCAGATTCACAAGGGGGAAGTGATCGCTTTTGTCGGTCCTTCGGGGGCCGGCAAGAGTACGCTGGTCAGCCTCCTGCCGCGCTTCTTCGATCCCGACTCGGGCTGTGTGCGTATCGATGGGATCGACATCCGTGACTTTACGCTCGAGAGCTTGCGCAGTCTGATCGGCTTGGTTACGCAGGAGACCGTACTTTTCAACGAC
>Ga0209980_10000853_pt1 | contig 16660 bp, 18 predicted proteins | sample CR02metaG_FD_183611 | JGI IMG/M metagenome (GOLD analysis project Ga0209980, IMG submission 183611) | Deep subsurface microbial communities from Mariana Trench to uncover new lineages of life (NeLLi) - CR02 metaG (SPAdes) (version 2) | ecosystem: Environmental > Aquatic > Marine > Ocean trench...
GGCTCGCGGTCAGGTACCAACGACCGGTCATAGCTTTCATCGAATCAGATCGGGAGCTCCCCGGGTTGCCGGACAGCGTCTCCATCTCCAGCAGCTTGGAGGGGGTACTGACGTTCGTTACGACGCAACTAGGGTTATCCGCCTCACCGGGAAAGTCGTTCTAAATCCTTGCATTTACGACGCTTGATCACCTGATTTAAACAGGGCACTCAATCATGTGGTTTCGTCGTTCTTCCCGCTGAAGTGGAAACGAGTGAAACCCGCAGGGTGGCGGTCGGCAGGCACCATTAGCCCGCCAATACTGGACAGGCCGCCGGTATTCGACAGCTACGACAGCTCAAGAAGGGACTATGATCACGCTGGGATTCTTGTTTGCCACTCCTACTGCGGCCGTGTTTTCCAACACGCTCACGCAGGGAACGGGCCTTCTCCTAGGGATTTCAGCGTTCGACAACCTTCCGTGGCGAGAAATCGGGCTCACGGCCGGGGTAATACTCGGTGGGTGGCTCATCCGCAGGGTCGGCCGGCAGATAATTTCCCGGGCAGTGGAAAATCGGGTGGTGCAGTACCGGTGGGGGAAGACGATCGCCTACGTCACCACCGCTTTTGCTACGGTTTTTGTCATCGGTATCTGGGTCGATGGCCTGTCTCAGGTCGGCACCTTCTTGGGGTTGGTTTCCGCGGGTGTCGCGATCGCGCTGAAGGATCTCCTCGTCGATTTTGCCGGTTGGATGATCTTGATCACGAAACCACCGTTCGAGGTCGGCGATCGCATCCAGATCGGTCCTCATTCCGGCGATGTGGTGGACGTATCGGTATTACATTTCCATCTCCTGGAGATCGGTAACTGGGTCGACAGCGACCAGAGCACAGGACGGCTGATTCGGATACCAAACTCGAAAATCCTGACTGACCCGATTGCGAACTACACGTCGGAGTTCCCGTTCCTGTGGCATGAGGTGCCCGTGGTGATCACGTTCGAGAGCGATTGGCGGAGGGCCAAGACGCTCTTGATGGAGATGGTGAGCGACGCGAGCGTGGAAACGAGCCAAAGGGCCGCTGAATTCCTACGAAAACGACCGAGCCGGATGTTGATCTCATACGCCACGGTGACGTCGACCGTTTACACCTCGGTGCTCGACCACGGGATCTGCTTGGCGATGCGCTTTCTCACGGATCCGCGACGGCGCAGGGCCTTCGACCAGGAGCTTTGGGAGGGTGTTCTCGACATCATGTCGAACGAGCCGAACATCGAGCTGGCCTACCCGACCCAGCGCATCGTCGGCGTCGGGCAGCAGGACCAGGTTTCCTCCGGCGACCCAGCCCGGGTTCATGGAGAGTGGATGGAGGGCCGAGGCTGACCCTAGGCGGTGGTCGGTGGTGCGTGTCCCAGCGGCTCACCCGGTTGTAAGCTTCGCCCCATCCCGGTAGTTTTTGGCCATGTGCTCGACCCCCTCCTCGGATTCCGCGTTCCGGCCATGCGTCTTTTCGTAGCCCTGAACCTCCCCAAAAAGGAGCGCGACCGAATCTACCGGGCTTCAAAAGTGTTCCGGGAGTGCAACCTTCCCGTGCGTTGGATAGAGCCTGAGCACTTCCACGTGACCCTGAAATTTCTCGGCGAGGTCCCGGAGGAGCGCATGGAGGGTATACAGGATGCCCTCATTCATGTGGCCTCGGCGACGACCCAGCTCGAGCTTGCCGTGGAGGGTTTTGGCGCCTTTCCGACCATCCGCCGCCCGGACGTGATCTGGGTCGGCATCGAACCGAGTCCGGCCCTGCGGTGTTTGAAGCAGGATGTCGAATGGGCTCTCATGGCTTGCGGCTTCGAGCGTGAGACGAGGGCGTTCCACCCGCATCTCACGCTCGGGCGAGCGAATTCTCAGGATGGTGCCGGAGCGTTCCGTGGGCTGGATGAGAAGGCCGCCAATTTAACCTACAAAGGCCACGTGAAAGTCCGAAAGCTGGATTTGATGCGTAGTCAACTGTCGAAGGGCGGGGTCGCTCGATATACCCTGCAGCACAGTACCTCCTTCGGGGGCTGAGCCGTGGCCGGAGCGGGTTGTCTCAAAGGGTGCGTGGCAAGGGCGTGGCTCATGGGCTTGCTCTTTGCTGCCGCCTTTGCGGGGTGGAGGTGGGGCCCAGCGGTGTTCCCACGGGTGGAGCGTTGGTTCGCCCAAGAGGAACGGACGGTGGAAATTCTACCGTCCCCGGAGTTGGCCGACGCCGCGCTCGATCGCTTCGAACGCTTCCGCCGTGGTGATGGGGGGAATCAACTCAGTCTGAGCGCCAACGAGGTCGCTTCGGTAATTCGGTATTCGGCCCCCGGGATGGTCCCTGGGGGCGTTTCGGCTACGGCGGTGGAATTCCAGGATGGGTTGGTGACGCTGACCGCGCGAATCGCGGTCGTGGCTTTTCCTGGCCTGCCTGCCCTGGATGGGATACTGGGCTTTCTTCCCGACACGGTCTCAATCTCCGTCGAGGGTGCCCTCGCTCCGCTCGAGCAAAATGGTGTTGCGCTCGTCGTGCACGGCGTGCGTGCCTCCTTCATTCCGGTGCCGCTCCCCGACGGGATGACCCCCAGAATTTTGACGGCCTTGGGCAGAAGGCCCACCGCTGGGCTCCCGGAGGATGCACTTGCATTTCCCCTTCCCGATGGAGTGGGGTCGGCCCATGTGCTCCGCGATCGCCTGATCCTCGTGCGGGACGGTTGAAGGCCTGCTTCAAGGTGAAAGCATGCCCCGAATCCTGATCGTCGATGACGAAGAATCGATCCGCGGTGCACTGAGGCAGGTCTTCGAATACGAGGGCCACGAGGTGGCCACCGCTGAAGACGGGCCGGAGGCTTTGGAGTCTTTCGAGTCCTTCCACCCGCACATCACGTTTCTGGACGTAAAGATGTCGGGGCTGGACGGCTTGGAGGTGCTTTCACGGATCCGCAAACTCGACGCGAATGCTTGCGTGGTCATGATCAGCGGTCACGGGACGATCGATACCGCGGTGGAGGCGACGCAAAAAGGGGCGTTCGATTTTTTGGAGAAGCCACTGGATACCGGCAGACTGCTCGTGACTCTCCGAAACGCCCTCGAGCTCCGGGGGCTCACCGAGAGTGTCCAGTTGCTGCGAAGCGAGGCCGGCACCCGCCACGAGATCGTCGGCTCCTCCCAGATGATGCGCGATGTCATGGAACGCATCGATAGGGTCGCACCGACGGAGGCGCGGGTGCTCATCACGGGTGAGAACGGCACGGGAAAGGAGCTCGTCGCTCGTGCCCTGCATAACGCTTCGTCAAGGCGCGAGGGGCCTTTCATCGAAGTCAACTGTGCGGCAATCCCCTCTGAACTGATCGAGTCGGAGCTGTTTGGCCACATGAAGGGATCGTTCACCGGAGCGGTGGGCGACCATGCCGGTAAGTTCGAGCAGGCTCAGGATGGTACGCTCTTTCTCGATGAGGTCGGCGACATGTCTTTGGAGGCGCAGGCCAAGGTCCTGCGGGCCCTCGAAGAAGGGGTTGTCACCCGCGTAGGGGGTTCGAAATCCATTACCGTGGACGTTCGCGTATTCGCGGCCACGAATAAGGATCTGTCCAAGGAGATCGCCGAAGCCCGGTTTCGGGCGGACCTCTTCTACAGGCTAAACGTTGTCCCCATCGTCGTGCCCCCACTCCGTGAGCGACGGGAGGACGTTCGCCCTCTCGTCGCGTATTTTGTCTCGCAGGCCGTCGGATCGAACCATGGCCCGCCCAAGACGATCGAGGAGGGAGCCTTGGCACGGCTCGAGGCCCTCGATTGGCCGGGCAACGTTCGCGAGCTCCGCAACACGGTAGAACGGCTCTTGATTCTTTCGCCGGGCGAGGCAGTTCGTGCAGAGGATGTGGACGCGCTGGCGGCCGGTACCGCCAGTGGTGACACGCTCGGCGCTGCCCTTCTCAACGTGGAGGCCTTCAGCGAGTTCAAGGAGAGCGCCGAGATGGCGTATATCGCGCACAAACTTCGCGTCAACGATTGGAACGTGAGCGAAACTGCCCGACGGATAGATATGCCCCGGTCGAATCTCTACAAGAAGATAGAAAAATACGGTCTCAGTCGGGAGAATTGATGGCGCCCAACGATGGGGCCTACCGGGCCTTCGGAGTATGTTTTATCTCCGCTCCGTTGGGCAGACGATAGAGCGCATGGAGGGTCCGAAAGTCCCGGTTGGAAAGGCTGTGGGCCGTGTTTGTCGGAAACATGACGTCGCGCTCCGAATCGCTGTGCGGCAATCCGAGGGCGTGGCCCATCTCATGGGCGGCCGTGAGTAATACCTGGTTCGGGGTTAGCTCGTCCCTCCGGCCGATCGGGCTGCGTACCGCAAGCGCGAGCCCCAGGACTTCAAAGCTGGGGTGCCCCTTTTCGAGAACCCACCGAACCCGAGTGAGGCCGAGTTGAGACCCGGAGAGACCCGCTCCCCAGGAGATCTCGATGTCGGCTGGGGCCGAGGAAGTGGGGTGGGTGTCGATCACGAGTTCGAAGGGGCGTCTTTGCCAGTATTGTATTCCCCGCACAGCCGCACTCTGAAGATCGCGGGCGCGTGCAGCGCTCATTCCCGAGGGAAGAGGAACCCGAATTCGCAGGCGGCCGGTGTCCTCCGGCCACCGGAGGATTCGCTGGGAACCGGACTTTTTGAGTTGGGCACACAGATACCCCACGTCGACACACACCGAGGCCGCACTGAGCACCAATTCATCGACGCCATTTCGGACGGTAGTGCCTTCGCCACAGGTCTCCAGCATGACTTCCGGGCAGGGTTCGACCTGGCGAAGCGCCGAATCCGTGCTGTTGGCCGCCGACACCGGGGCACGATCCTGAAGCCAGGTGAGCAGAAGGCCGGCCACGATCACCAGGCAAAGGAGCGAGAAGGGAGACCGGACTCTACCCACTGTGAATGTTTCCAGTCCGTCCTGCGGCCCGAGGGCATACCACCATGTATCCAAACCCCTGTCAGGTGAGGGTCCCGCTCGCTTGGCGGGCCTCGATCACTATTACAACATTAGGACCGGAACCCCTTGGCAGGGAAGCTTCTCCTCTCGGGCCCTGGAACCCGCGTTTACCCATGTGTGTACGCTGCTATGCGCCCGCCCCGCGGTGAGCCGTGTGAGCGGGTGGTTGGCAACGAATCGTTTTTCGGAGGTGCCGTTCGGGATGGTGAGGGGTCAAAAAGGCGCGTCGGGAAGGTTGGGGGGCCATACGCGGGTCACCTGGGAGTGGGCGCGATCGATTATTATCGCCGGCGTCCTTTTCTTGGGTGTGCGTGCTTTCCTCGTTGAGGCATTCAAGATTCCCACCTCTTCAATGGAGGGGACACTGCTGGTCGGTGACTATCTCCTCGTCAACAAAGCAGTGTATGGGGCCCGGGTGCCGTTGTTGGGCCTGAGGCTGCCGGCCTGGCGGGACCCGAGCCGCGGCGAAGTCGTGGTGTTCCACCCCCCTCATGAACCACTCAAGAACTACGTCAAACGGGTGGTGGGCGTGCCTGGTGACACGCTCGAGATGAGGGAGAAAACCCTCTTCGTGAACGGACGTGAGGTGCAGGAGAACTACGTCCGTCATATGGATCGTAGCAGCGATGCGACCCATTCGGACATGAGGTGGCAGCGGAGCCATTTTTTGGCCGACCGTACCGTTCGCGACCAGCTCTACGGGGAAGGCGTGGGCGCTTTTGGGGACGATGGTCGCTCTTTCCGGGACGACTATCGTCCGTCGCGCGATAACTGGGGTCCGCTCTTGGTCCCGGAAGGCAGCTATTTCGTCCTTGGAGACAACCGGGATAACAGCGAGGACTCGCGTTATTGGGGCTTCGTGGACCGAAGTTCCATCCGGGGTCAGCCCTGGCGGCTTTACTTCTCGTACGACCCCTCCGACCGACGGGGGGTCCCCTGGCTCCAGTCCGTACGGTGGGAGCGGGTAGGTCAGCTGATCCGCTGATCGCGGACGGGAGGTGGGACGGTGGGACGACACGTACCCACGGCGTGAATGCCGGAGTGTCCTTTCCCACCTCTGTTGCGCGGATGATGCCTTTCCTTATCATCCTTTGGGTTTGGCGCCCCCACCTCGGGGTCGGCCCCATCACACGTACGCTACACATCGGGGGCTAGATGGGCTTTTCTTCCCGTAAAGGTGCCTTCCGGGAAGGGTCGCTTGATCAATACCTCAAGGAGATCAGCCAGTATCCTCTGATCGACAAGGCCGAAGAGGCACGCCTTGCCAAGGGTATCAAGCGTGGAGAGGAGGAGGCGCTCGACAAGCTGGTCCGCTCAAACCTCCGCTTCGTAGTGTCGGTGGCGAAGAAATATCAGAACCAAGGGGTGCCGCTATCGGACCTCATCAACGAGGGCAACCTCGGTCTCATTCGCGCCGCCCATAAGTTTGACGAGACCAAAGGCATCAAGTTCATCAGCTACGCCGTGTGGTGGATTCGGCAGGCCATTCTGCAGGCCCTCGCCGAGCAGAGCCGCATTGTCCGGGTCCCCCTGAATCGGGCGGGCGCCCTCCACCGTATCGGACGGAGGAGCTCGGCACTGCTTCAGGAACTCGGTCGTGAGCCCACGGTCGAGGAAATTGCCGACGATCTGGACATCTCCCAGCAGGAGGTGGAGCGGACGTTGGCCATCTCACAGTCGCATCTTTCTCTGGACGCGCCGATCACGCCCGGAGAAGATCACAGGCTGCTCGACTACCTGCCCGACCAATACGCGCCTGGCCCCGAGGACGAGGCGTACGACCACGCTCTCAAAGACAGCGTGGAGGGCGCGCTCTCTTCGCTAAAGGAACGGGAGGCCAAGATTCTTCGACTGTACTTCGGGTTGGACGACCAGGAGCCGATGACCCTCGAAGAAATCGGAGCGCTCATGGGCATCACCCGGGAGCGGGTTCGGCAGATCAAGCAAAAGGCCTTGGTTCGTCTTCGGCACGCCTCACGGGCCCGTTTTCTGGAGACCTTTTTCTAGGCCCACACCCCGTCCCCTCCACAGGCGAATCTCCGGGCCGGTGACGCAGGAATCTCCGGGGTCCAAAACCCGTGAAATTGCTGTACTTTACCCCGTTGACACTCCGAAAAGGCTCCACTATCCTTCTTTGCTCTGTAGTTGATTTATCTGCGGATAATCTGTGAAGACCTACACTCCAAAAGCCGAACATATCGAGCGTCGTTGGTGGCTCGTCGACGCCGAAGGCAAGACCTTGGGCCGGCTGGCCACACGTGTCGCGGGAATCCTCATTGGCAAGCACAAGCCCATGTATACACCGCACTTGGACGTGGGGGATTACGTCGTGGTGATCAACGCCGAGAAGGTGGCGTTGACGGGGCGCAAGGCCGACCAAAAAACGTACTTCACGCACTCCGGTTACATGGGGCACGAGAAGCATATTCCGTTTCGGAGAATGATTGAAAAGCACCCCGATCGTGTGATTGAGCTCGCTGTCAGGGGGATGCTCCCGAAGAATAAATTGGGTCGCCATATGAGGAAAAAATTGAAGGTATACGCGGGTGCTGCTCACCCGCACCAAGGCCAAGAGCCGCAACACCTGGACGTTTAAACAAGGATCTATGGCGAAAGCGCATATTCAGACGGTGGGCCGGCGAAAGACCGCCGTTGCCCGCGTCATTCTCAAGCCCGGCAAGGGTGAGTGGTCCATCAACGCTCGCTCCCTCGAGGACTACTTTCCCCGTCCCACTCATCGACAGAGGATCGGACAGCCACTCCAAGCTGTGGAGATGGAGGGGCAATTCGACATCCGTGTCCGGGTCCGCGGTGGAGGTCCGACCGGCCAGGCCGATGCGGTCCGCATGGGGGTGGCGAGGGCCCTTGTCGAACACGACGAGGATCTACGTCCCGTAATGCGTGCCGGCGGTTTTCTCACGCGGGATGCAAGAAAAGTTGAACGCAAGAAGCCGGGTCGCCCCAAGGCGCGCAAGCGGTTCCAATTCTCGAAGCGTTAAGAACCCGAGACGACGAAATTTATGCAGGAGCAGCAGATTGGCCTGAGTGAGCTTCTCGAGGCCGGAGTCCATTTCGGGCACCAGACTCGCCGTTGGAACCCGAAGATGCGGAAGTTCATCTTCACGGAGCGCAACGGGATCCACATCATCGACCTGCGCAAGACCCTCGACCGGCTGGTGTTGGCGAAGGAAGCCGTGCGGGAGGTCGTTCTTGCGGGCGAGCGGGTCCTTTTCGTCTGTACCAAACGGCAGCTCCGCTCGATCATTGAGCAAGAGGCTGAGAAATGCGGTGCGTTCTATGTGACCGAGCGTTGGCTTGGGGGCATGCTCACGAACTTCCAGACCATCCGGAAGCAGATTCGACGGCTCAAGGAGTTGGAGCGAGGACAGGAGGAGAGCGCCTTCGAGTTCTATACCAAGAAGGAACGGCTTCTTTTGGACCGGGAACGGCTGAAGCTCCACAAGTACCTGTCTGGCGTAAAGGACATGACCCGTCTTCCGGGCGCGATTTTTGTCGTCGACGTGAAGCGCGAGGCGATCGCGGTTCGCGAGGCTGACCGTCTGGGCATTCCCGTAATCGCGATCACGGACACGAACGCCGATCCCGATCTTGTGGGGTACCCGGTTCCCGGCAACGACGATGCGATCCGCTCGGTTGGACTGATCACACAGGCGATCGCCCAGTCGGTGCTAGAAGCCAGTGCCCAGGTGCCGGAGGAGCAGAAACGGAAGGTGCAGGATGCTCAGGCCACGACCTACTCGACTGAAACGGGGGAGGTGACAGAGACCCCGAGTCGCCCGGCAACCCCGCGCAGGAAGCGGGTGCCTCGGCCCGGGATCCTCGAAAAGTTTCGCGGGACCGCAGGAGCTGAGGCCTCGGCTACGGATGAGAAGGTGAAGGACGAGAAGGCTGAGGTAGCCAAGGCCGAGGACGAGAAGGTTGAGGCAGCCAAGGCTGAGGACGAGAAGGCTGGGGACGAGAAGGCTGAGGCAGCCAAGGCCGAGGACGAGAAGGCTGAGGCAGCCAAGGCCGAGGACGAGAAGGCTGAGGCAACCAAGGCTGAGGCCAAGAAGGCTGGGGCCAAGAAGGCTGGGGCCAAGAAGGCCGACGCTAAGAAGGTGAAGCCAAAGAAGGTGAAGGCCTCCGCCAAGGAGAAGGCGGTAGCCAAGGCCGAATCGGGCGAGGCCGAATCGGGATCCTGACGACCGCAGTGTTTATGCCCTTGTGCCGGGGGCTGAGAGAGGCGGAGCAGTTGGGGGCTCCGGCCTCTTTTTTGTAAATGGGCCCATCAATCTGAGTGAGTGACGAATCACACGATGTCGATTTCTGCGAAAGACGTGAAGGCCCTCCGGGACCGTACCGGAGCCGGCATGATGGATTGCAAGAAGGCCCTGACCGAGACCGATGGGGACATCGAGGCCGCGATCGACCTGCTTCGGGCGAGGGGGGCCTCAAGAGCCGCAAAGCGGGCCGAGAAATCAGCCAATGAGGGTGCGATCGGGTCGTACGTACATTTTGATAAGCGGACCGCGGTCATCGTCGAATTGAACTGCGAGACCGATTTCGTAGCCAAGACCGACGACTTCCAAAGCTTGGCCAAAGAAATCGCGTTGCACATCGCGTCTCAGGCGCCGCTCTCCGTGAGTTCAGAGGATATTCCGGAAGATATCGTAGCGCGCGAGCGCAAGGTGTATGAGGAGCAGGTGAAGGAGCAGGGGAAGCCGGACAACATTGCGTCGAAGATCGTGGAGGGTAAGCTAAATAAATTCTTCAAGGAGACCACGCTTCTTGCGCAGCCCTTCGTAAGAAATCCAGATCAAACGGTCGGGGAGTTGATCACCGAAGTCTCCGCCAGAACCGGAGAAAAAATCGAAGTCGCAAGATTTATGCGTTTCAAGGTGGGTGAGTGAATCCGAAGAGCGGGAAGGACCTGAACCAACCTCCTAAGTACGGAAGAGTTCTACTCAAGCTGTCTGGCGAGGCGTTGGCCGGAAAGCGGGGGTTCGGCATCGAGCCGTCTGTGGTGGACTCGCTCACCAACGAAATCATCGCTGTACACGAGATGGGCGTCAGCCTTGGCGTGGTCATCGGTGGAGGCAACATCGTCCGGGGTGCGCTGGCCAGCCAGAAGGGGATGGATCGGGTCCAGGCGGACTACATGGGGATGTTGGCCACCGTTATCAACGCCCTGGCGGTTCAAGACCTACTCGAGCACAAAAAAATTGCTACCCGGGTCATGACGGCAATCCGCATGGATGAGGTCGCGGAGCCCTTTATCCGGCGGAAGGCTCTTCGGCATATGGAGAAGGGAAGGGTCGTGCTTTTTGCCGGAGGCACGGGCAATCCGTATTTTTCAACCGATACTGCCGCCGCGCTCAGAGCGATCGAGATGGGCTCCGAGGTCGTAATCAAGGCCACGAAAGTAAAAGGGGTCTATAGCGCGGACCCCGCGCAGGACCCCTCGGCAGAGTTCATCCCGTCCATTACGTTTCAGGAGGTCGTCCAGCGGGAGCTGGCAGTGATGGATGCTGCGGCCGTCTCTCTTTGCAAGGAAAACAACCTTCCGATTATCGTACTCAATCTGGAGGATCAGGGGGCTGTTTCCGCCGCCATTCGGGGAGAGCGGGTCGGCACGTTGGTATCATAATCTCCGGCAGGGCGTCCCGCTCCGGAGGCAAACCCGATGCAATGGGGTGGTCATGTCCCTGAATCAAGCGAAAACACGGATGGAAGAGGCGGTCGACGCGGTACGCCGGGATTTCGCGACGGTGCGCACGGGGAAGGCTTCACCGGCGCTGCTCGATACCGTCAAGGTCGATGCCTACGGATCGAAAATGCCGCTGAATCAGGTGGCCACCGTGTCCACGCCGGAGTCGTCACTCCTGGTCGTCCAGCCTTTCGACAAGACGCTACTGCCTGAGATCGAACGGGCAATTTTGACCGCCGATCTCGGATTCAATCCCGCGAACGATGGGAACATCATCCGGATCCCGGTCCCTCCCCTTAACGAGGAACGGCGGAAGGAGTTCGCCAAGCTCCTTCACCATATGGCCGAGGAAGGCAGGGTTTCGTTGCGCCATGCCCGAAAAATCGGAAACGATGAAGTGAAGAAGGCCATGAAGGAGCATGAGGCCGGCGAAGATGAGGGTCACCGTCTCCTGGATGAAATCCAGAAGCTGACGGACCTCTGCTCGAAACGCATCGATGACATGCTCGAGCAAAAAGAGAAGGAGGTGTTGGCCTTCTGACGTCTTCGGACATACTGGACCGAATCCGCCTTAACGGGCAGATTCCGCGTCACGTAGCGATCATCATGGACGGCAATGGTCGGTGGGCCAAAGCGCGTGGCCTTCCGCGCGCCGCGGGGCACCAGCGGGGCATGGAGGCGGTCCGAGAGTCGGTCGAGGGCGCGCTCGACGCGGGCATAGAAATTCTGACGCTGTTCGCGTTTTCTACCGAGAATTGGCAGCGCCCTCGATCCGAAGTGCTTGGGCTGATGGGGTTGCTCCGGCGCTACGTGGCGAAGGAGACCCAAAAGCTCAAGGAGCAGGGCTGTGAGGTCCATGTCCTGGGAGACGTGGATGCCCTCGATGCCTCCACGAGAAAGTCGGTAGAATTCATCATCTCCGGGACGGCCGGAGGCTTGAATTTGCGTCTCAATCTCATGATTTCCTACTCGGGACGGGAAGAGATTCTGAGGGCGTGCAGGAAGATGATCGAACGGGTGGTTTCCGGGGACCTTTTACCGGAGGAGTTCGATGAGGCTTCGTTTGAGGCGGCCCTTTTCACCAAGGGCCTCCCCGATCCCGATCTGTTGATTCGCACCTCTGACGAGTTCCGTCTCTCCAACTTCATGCTCTGGCAGGTAGCGTACACCGAATTGTACATCGCTTCAGTTCTGTGGCCCGATTTTTCGAGGGAGGACCTCTTCCGGGCCGTCCTGGATTTCCAGGAACGTGATCGCCGTTTCGGTCGTGTGACGGTTGGGTAGGACCGCCCAGTGCCGAGGCAAGAGCTAACCAGCCGGCTCACGGTCGCCGTTGTCGGGATTCCCCTGGCGGTGTTCATCATCTATTGGGGTGTCTGGCCTCTCGCAGTCCTCATGGCCATAGTGGGGGTGCTCGGAGCTCGCGAGTATTTCAGTTTGGCGCCGCCGCCAGGTGAGACCGTGGCTTTCGGGTGGCTGGGAGCCGCACTTGCCGGGGCACTTCCTCTGGTCGCGGCGCTCCACTCCGACTACCAGACCTTCGCCCCCTGGGCGTTCGCCATGGTCCTTGGGACGGCGCTGGTGGCGCTCGCCCTCTCGCTCTGGCTTCGCTGGCCGGAGGGCCGCCCGCTTGATGCTGCGGCCCGGACGATCATGGGCGCGCTCTACATCGGGGGGACGCTGTCGTGCTGGGTTTTGCTTCGTGCGTTGCCCGAACAGGTTTCCAGCGGGGCGACCGCCTTCCACGGTGCCGCATTGCTCATTTTTCCACTCTGGGTGACCTGGTTGGGAGATACGTTCGCCTATGGCTGTGGCTCCCGGTGGGGTCGGGCGAAGCTCATCGAGGTCGTGAGTCCCAATAAGACCGTCGTCGGGGCGATCGGGGGGCTTTTGGGTTCCGTACTTGCGGGCGGCGTGTTCGCTTGGCTCTGGCTTTCGAGCATCCCTGAGTTCGCCCTGTCTTGGCCGGTTGCGGCAGCAATGAGCCTTCCGATCGCCATCGTCGGCCAGGTCGGCGACCTCGCGGAGTCGGTGATCAAAAGAGGTGCGGGGGTGAAGGACTCGGGCCATCTGCTCCCCGGCCATGGCGGCGTCCTCGATCGCTTGGATGCACTGTTTTTCACCGTACCGTTCACCTATGCCCTCCTCCTGCTGATCCGCCCGTGGCTTTGACCAGGGTGGTCGTTCTCGGATCGACCGGCTCCATCGGCCGAGCCACTCTGTCGGTCATCGCTCGCCATGCGGATCGATTTCAAGTCGTTGCGGTTTGCGCTCACAGCTCGGTGGATGAGGTTGCCGCACAGATAGTCGAACACGACGTACCCGTGGCCGTGATAGCGGACTCCGAGATCCTCGACGGTGTCACCGATCTCCCCAAGGCTGATTGGCGAAGTGGGCAAAGCGCGGTACTGGATTTGGTGGCGGATGAAAATGTGGACGTGGTGGTGAACGCCATCGTCGGGGCCGCGGGGTTGGAGGCGACCCTCGCGGCGCTCGGTGCAGGCAAGCGCCTTGCCTTGGCCAACAAAGAGTCACTCGTGGCGGGCGGGCCTCTGGTGGTCGAGGCGGCTCGCGAGGGCGGTGGGGAGCTCATCCCGATCGACAGCGAACATTCGGCCATTCTACAATGTCTGGCGGGCCACGACCCCGAATCGGTGGCGCGTCTCGTGCTCACGGCCTCTGGGGGACCCTTTCGTGGGCTCGAGCGGCGCGAGCTCGAGCACGTCGGGCCGAAAGATGCGCTCCGTCACCCGACGTGGAATATGGGCGCGAAAATTACGATCGACTCCGCCACTCTGGCCAACAAGGCCCTCGAAATCATCGAAGCCCATTTTCTCTACGGTATCGGCTACGAAAAAATCGAAGCCATCGTACATCCACAGTCCATCGTCCACTCCTTCGTGGAGTTCAACGACGGGTCGGTGCTCGCGCAGCTGGGATTTCCGACGATGGAGTTACCCATCCTGTACGCCCTATCCCATCCGGAGCGTATCGCGGATCCGTTGCTGAGGACGTTCGATCCGGTCCGTTCGTCGCCGCTGACCTTCGAGGAGATCGACCGGGAGCGTTTCGCACTCTACACCATCGGAGTAGAGGCGGGAATTCGTGGAGGTACCGCACCCGCCGTGTTCAACGCGGCGAACGAGGCTGCTGTACAGGCCTTTCTTTCGGGGGACATCCGCTTCCTCGAGATGCCGGAAATGGTGGCGCACGCCTTGGAAACGGTTCCCGAACGGAACGTGGAGACGGTGGATGACGTAATGGAGGCAGATACGGCCGCACGCATCGCGGCCCGCGAGTTCGTTTGCTCACGTCGGTCGCTGGCGAATGGTTGAGGCATGGATATGCTGAATGAGAAGGAAAATCCCGTGAGAAAAATGGAACCGGTGGGTGGCTCTGGTCGCTCCACCAGAGGGATATCGGAGACCGCATGACGATTCTTGCGACGATCGTCGTACTCGGCGTTCTCATTTTCGTCCACGAGCTCGGCCACTTCATGGCGGCGAAATCCGTGGGCATCGAGGTGCAGCGCTTCTCGATCGGTTTGCCACCGAGAATGGTCGGTTTCAAGAGGGGCGAAACCGAGTATGTGATTGGCTGGGTGCCGCTAGGCGGATACGTGAAGATGGGTGGAATGGACGACGAGGTGATGGAGCGGCTCGAAGGGGGCCCTGACGAAGGGGCGGTCCATGAACCTCGTCAGCCGAAACCGAGTGACTTCGACGGCAAACCCATATGGGCCAGGACGTGGGTGATATCCGCGGGCGTGATCATGAACATGCTGTTCGCCTTCGTAGTGTATACAGGGGTGAACGCTCGGTGGGGGCGCCAGGAGCTTGCCGAGCATCGGGTAGGGCGGGTCGTGGCCGAGTTGTTACCCCCCGGGGCCGAGGCGTTGGCTCGGTTGCCCTCGGGAGCCCTTCTGGTCTCGGTCGGTGGCCGCGAGGTGAACCATTCGGGCGATTTCCGAGACGAAATTTTAGAGGCGCCCGCGGGGCCCCTCACGATCCTCACGGAGGCGCCAAGAATGGAGATCGAGATCGATCTCACGGCGGATCCCGAGGAGAGGGCCAAGATTCTCCAGGGTCTCCGGTTTTGGGTCGATGCAGAAGTGGGCGTCCTGACTCCGGGGTCGCCTGCGGAACGCAGTGGGCTCGAGACCGGTGACCGGGTTTTGATGGCGGGTGGCGTACCCCTGACCAACTGGTACGACTTCGTGGAGGTCGTCGAGGCTCACCCGGATATTCCGATGGACGTTACGGTCGAACGGGAGGGCCGGTCCCTCACGCTCTCTGTGACGCCGAACGCCACCTCTGTAGACGATCCGGTCACGGGCGAGACCGTCACGGTGGGAAGAGTCGGAGTCTACCAGCCGATCGGACCGTTGGTGTCTCGGAAGGTGTCGCTGGCCCAGGCAGTGCAGCTTGGATTCATGGATACGGTGGGCATCAGCCGACTGATCCTGGGTTTTCTTCGTGACTTGGTGACGGGCGGAGTGTCACCACGATCGCTTGGGAGCATCGTAACTATCGGTGCCGCATCCGGGCAGGCTGCCCAACTCGGGATAGAGACCTTTCTGCGGTTCATGGCCCTGTTCTCGGTGAATCTCGCAATACTCAACTTGCTTCCGATTCCGATTCTGGATGGCGGCCACCTTGTCTTTCTCGGCATCGAAGCCGTGCGCGGCAAGGCTGTTTCACTCAAGCAGAGAATGAAGTGGAGTCAGTTCGGATTCGTGGTCCTCATGGGGATCATGCTTTGGGCCCTGTCCAACGACATCCTGAGGCTCTTCGGGATTTAGGGGCCTAGGGCCTTTAGAGTAGGCTGAGCTGCGCGGGGCCGGTCCGCCGTCTCACTTCCTCGATGTCGATGAATTCGGTGGGCCGATCCTGGAGGGCGACCTCTAAGAATCCCTGGAATCCGGCTCCGCGTAACGCCTCCCCGACCACCGCCGAGGCCAACTCCGGGCGGTTGCATTCCTGAGAAAGGTGGGCCAGGAGAACACCCGCGAGGCGTGGGTGGAGAAGCTCACAGGCGAAGCGAGCCGCAGCGTGATTCGACAGGTGTCCGTGGCTCGACGCGATTCTCTGCTGGACCGATGCGGGATACCGGCCCCTACGAAGAAGCTCTTCGTCGTGGTTTGACTCCAGGATCAAGAAATCACTGTTCCCGAGCGCGAGCCGGATCTGAGCATTGGGCCGTCCCAGGTCCATCGCGATCCCGACGCGTGTGCCGGTGTCTCGGTCCACTAGGGCCACGGCTACCGGATCCGCTGCATCGTGCACCGTCAAAAAAGGCTCCACGCGGATCGCGCCAATTTCGAACATCCTGCCCGCCTGATAGGGCCTCAGGGGCTCGGTCCCGCGGAAGATTTCGGAGCAAGCTGCCCGTGTCCGATCCGTGATGTAGACCGGCGTGCCATGACGTCGGCTGAAAATTCCGGCGCCATGGGTGTGGTCACGATGATCGTGCGTGATGACGATGGCGTGGACCGATGCGGGGGTCACACCGATCTCGCGGAGCCTCCGCTCCATCTCCCGGCCGCTGAATCCTGCGTCGACGAGAACTCTGGTCCCGCCCGCTTCGACGAGCGTAGCGTTTCCGGCGCTGCCAGTTCCGAGCACGCAGACCTTCATTCGCGTTCTGGGCGGGTGAGGTCCCATGCCCGTCGAAGAAGCGCCCGGTGGCCCTCCTCGAGCGACATCTCCCTACGAGACATGACGATTGCAGCCGTATCCAGGAAGCGCCCGATCTCATATTCCTCGAGTGAGTCCCCCGACCCCCAACTGAATGGGGGAACCAGCGGCGGGGCCATGCCGCCACCGAAGAGGCTGCTACCCGTACCTATTACACAGCCTGTGGGCAGCAACGTACCAATGCCTGTCTTCACGTAATCACCCAAAAAACATCCGACCTTGATGAGTCCAGTATCAACCGGCCCGTTCGCCGTGTGGACCCGCACATTTCCATAGGTGTTC
>Ga0209980_10000855_pt1 | contig 16640 bp, 16 predicted proteins | sample CR02metaG_FD_183611 | JGI IMG/M metagenome (GOLD analysis project Ga0209980, IMG submission 183611) | Deep subsurface microbial communities from Mariana Trench to uncover new lineages of life (NeLLi) - CR02 metaG (SPAdes) (version 2) | ecosystem: Environmental > Aquatic > Marine > Ocean trench...
GCAGTCGCGCTGATGCAGGCGCCGTTCGAAAGCTCACGGCCAGTCTCGAGCGCTTGCGGGCAATCTATGCCGACTCGTACAAGGAATTGCTTGCTGATCTCAGAAAGCCGCCGATCTTTCTCTGGCCGATGGCGTCGATCGTTGCCGAGCGGTCCGGTTACCGGCAGGCAGTAACGCTGAATCGCGCCTTGTACCTGGCACAAACTGGCGAAATCGGGACAGCGCGCGTCATGCTCGCCGGTCTGAACGCATCCGTCGAAGACCCCGGCGTGCTTGCCACGATCTATTACACGCTTGCACGGCTGCAATTCGAATTGTTTCGGGCGACGCCTGAAGTCGACTACTATACGCAGTCGATTCAATACCTGCGCCAATCCCTGATAGCCGATCCTGACTTGCAACTTGCACAGCGTCTGCTCGATTTCCTGCTGTCATTGCCACCAACGGCGGCGGCTCCGCAGGCTGCGGACGGACGGCCCGAAACACCCTCGGAAGGAGAGGGCGCGGCGGTCTCCGCGGAAAACCGGATCTTCTGAGCACGGCCTATGTTCGCTATGCTCGCTTTGCTAATTCTAGTCCTGCTGGTCCTCTACTGGACTCGTATTCGCGTGTGGGCAGACGCGTCACGACAACTGCATGTGCCGATGCTGCTGATTTTCATGCTGGCGTTGCTTGCGTACACCGGACGCAGCAGCGAAGAGACGCAAGGCTCCGGTGCACCTGTATTACTTGCACTGGCCGCCGACGTGTCCCTGAGCATGGGCACAATTCCGGAGCCAGGCACGAATGACGAAATTGGTACCCGCCTGGCGCGTGTGCAACGGGTGCTGTTGCCCGTACTTGCCAATCTCAGTGCCGCGGCGCGACCTGTGCTGGTCAGCGTTACCGCATTCACGTCGAAATCGGAAACGATCCTGGCCTGGGATGACGACCTTTCGTTGGCACGCGAGATCATTGAGTATGTATTGACGACCGGACTGTTGACGGAAGCCGGTTCCGACCTGGGCGTGGCTCTCAATGGCGTCGTTCCTCATTTTGAGAGTTTGCCGGAACAGTATCGAAGCTCACGGCACCCTAAATTCCTGATCATTATTTCCGATGGTGAGCAGACCGCAAGTCGAGCCAGCAGCGAAGTGGCGTTGACCAGGCTGCGCGAACTTGGCGTGCGCATCATCACACTGCACGTAGGCTTGCAGGATGTCGTCGAGGGGCTGCCTGTGTATGACGAAAACGATAACTTCCTGGGATTCGAGGAAGTCAATGGGCGGATTTTTTCAGTGCCTGATCCCGAGTTAATGCGTTTGCTCGCTGGAAGCGACGCTGCGGAGGGACTCTTCGTCCGCGCTGAAGATCGTGATGCCGCAGCGACAATTACAGATTACATCGGTCTGCAAAATAGTGGACCGGCCAACACGGCGCTGCGTCTGTGGGCAATACTGCTATTGTGGGCGTCACTGTTGTATGCATTGTTGCGATGGTTTTGAGGAGATGCAGATGGAATCGGCGCGGCACCTGATCACAGGCTTGTTCGCCGTTGCCGCATGCCTCGCCGTGATGTCGTCTGTGCAGGTTCGGGCACATGGTGGCGGTAATTGGGAGCCCTTCACAATTGATGGCGTTAACGATGATGCGCGTATTGAAGTCTCGAAAGTGCACGCACTTATGGCCACAGTGATCCGTGGGCGCAGCGGAGCTGACGACTGGCCTGTCGACGGTATGAAGGAAATGCGCGATGCGTTGCTTACGATCAAGGAAATGGTTGACGAGGTTCTCGAGCATTACGTAATCGATGGAGTCGATGTTCAATCTGTTGCGACGCTGCACGACCATCCACGTGCCGGACGCACAGTTGCTGCGAGCCGGGCGCTGGCTGCAGGCATTGCGATCATTGAGCACGCAGCGTCACTCGACAGCGCGGATGAATTCATTACGGAGTTTTATGCTGGCGACATGACAGCGCGATTATTCGAGTTGCTCGAAGTGAATGCCGATCGCATGGAATTGTATGCAGCGATGACAGAAAACGCGGAACAGTTGCGCGCCCCCGATTCATTACCGGAGTAATCGATTACTTGGTGCCTTGTTATCTAAAGCACTTACGCGCGCAGACGGCACCACGACTGACGCCACATTGCTTCGCACAGACCTTTTGGATGTAATTGCAGGCAACTCGTGAATTGTGCCTGGGGGATTGCGGTGAGAAATCGGCGGCTAAAAATGACCACACTGTTACCCTGGCTTGCTTCCCTCGCCATGCTCACCGGAAGTCATGTCAGCGCGCAGGCGTTGGTTGAAAACCTGCCGCCGGAAATTCTGTTGTATGCGGATAGTGTGTACATCAACGCCAGAATCGTCACTCTGGATGAACATGAAATGACTTCGGACCCGGGCACGATTGCGGAGGCAATGGCCGTGCGTGGGGAAATCATCATCGCTCTGGGCACAGACAGCGAAATGCTGGCCCTGGCCGGTCCGGAAACCAGGATTGTTGATCTGAAGGGCAAGACCGTCTTACCCGGCATTGTCGAAAGTCACGTTCATCCGATGTCGGAATCGGAGCGATTTGCGAGAGAGCAGTACAATTTACGCATGACGCCCGAGGGCTATGTACTGATGATGGAAATTGGTGCAACGCCGGATGATACGATGGCGAGAGTTGCACGGGCGATGGATCTGCTACTCGCGCATGCCACGCCAACTCCCGATGAGTGGCTCAACATCGAGCTGTTGCATGCGCCGGCATTGGGATTTGCTACGCCGGCGTCGGTATCGACGCTGATGAGCGCGCCCAAGCTTACAGATGTCAGAATTACCAAAGCAGACATTTCCGAGATAGTGCCGAACTACCCGCTGGTGCTGTCGAGCGCCACCGGCATCCTGGACGCGCCTGAAAAAAACATCTGGTTTCACGTGACGGTCGACCCCAATGGCCGTCCGATAACCGAGGAAGTGGTCGCCCTTGACGGGAGTTTCGACCAATGAAGAGCAATCGTTCCAAAATAGTCGTAATCCTGATCGCCGCAATCGGTACTCTCACGGTTGGCTCGACCGCGATGGCCAGCCATCGTGTGATGCTGTTCAATGAAAAAGCGATGGAGAAGATCCTCGATGTCTGGCCCGACTTCGTGGAGTCTGTCAATAACCAGGCGCGAGGCATCGATGATCCTGGCGGCCGTGGAATCATTTTGCAAAGCCCATTGCGCGCACATCTGAACCAACTGCTGCGCGAGCAACCAACACCTGAGCAATTCATTTTCGGATTCAAGCGCCTGGTGGCGGAGTATTATCACCGCGCCGGCATGACAACTTTTGGCTCGCGCTTGAACACCAGCGAGCAGGTGACCGCTTATAATTACCTGTTGCGGCTTGACGGTAAATTACCAATTCGCTTCGCCTACAGCTACGATCTCGCGCGCCAACCAATGGCTCGTGTATCTTCTGCTGCATTGTATGAGTCGATCGGATCGCTTTGGCAAACCATCGATTCGAATCCGTGGCTGTGGATGCATGGCATGTCGAGCGAGGGTGACTGGGATGCCCCGAATCGAGCCTGCCTGGGGGAAGATCTGCCGGTCAAGCCAGGTGTCGATGAGCGGCGCGTTAAAGAAATTCTCGAGATCTGCCCGGACTTCAATTCGGCAACTGTGCAGGCGTTGATGCGTGGCCTGCGCTCCGGGTGGCGTTTCGCGGGTGTTCACGGCGTCGGCAGCAAGGCACTCAGAATATTCGTCGAGCAACTTGAAGAACAAATGCAGAAGAACCCTGGCCTATTGAGCATGGAGTACGTGCTAAACATGCGCAACGGGTTCGCGCACGGCACGATGACCGGTGCGCTGCCGGACGTAGTCGCGGATTTAATAAAATACAATCTCTATTTGCCGATTAACGTGCGACGCGCGCTCGCCATTGAACCGGCCAACATCGAACAGCATTACGGTGAGCCTGGCTACGCGTTTCTCGCGCCCGTCAAGACCCTGCTCGAGCAGGGCGTCAATGTCGTTGGCGAAGCGGAGATCGTGCTGCCGAATCCGAGTACGTATTTAGGTCTGCTGCACATCTACGTCAATCGCGAGATCGGCGACGACGGTCAGGTGCCGGAGGTTGCGGGCGCCGGCACTGTATACGGTGCGGATGAAGGGATTGATCGGGTGGTCGCTTTGAAGCTGTTTACGCAAAAGTCCGCCGAATTCCTCTATGCGGAATCCATGGTCGGGAGCCTGGAGCCGGGTAAATACGCGGACTTTATCGTCGTCGAAAACGACTATCTGTCGGGTCCGGACGCGGAGATAAAGAACAACAAGGTGATTATGACCGTGCAGGCTGATAAGACAGTCTATCTGGATGATGAGTACCAGCCCGAAGTACGCGAATCCCGCTAATGTTGCAGAAGCCACCCTCCGTTTCTGTGTTGCTCGTTGCAGCGCTGACGATTGCAGCGGCGCTGCCGGCTGAAACGTATGGCGGGAACGCCGACCCGGTCGTCATCGAATTGGGTGACCAGGTCATAACGCGCACGGAAGTCGACGCTCGCTTTCAGGTTGCGATCCAGCTGCTGGCGCGCCGCCAGGGAATTTCGCTGGCCGAACAGGATCCATCCGTGATCGCGGGTTTACGTGACCAGTACCTGGACAAGTACGCAAGCGAACTGGTTTTTTTGCAGGAAGCTCGGCGCCGGCAGCTCGAAGTCTCGGGCGAACAGGTTGAGCAGGTGCTCGGCCAGCTTATTGCCAGCGAAGAGGGCGAAAACGGGTTCCTTGACGATGCGCTTATGAGCCGTGTGGTACGTGATGAGCAAATCATCGCGTTGCTGAGCGAAGCCATGCTGCAGGAAATCCGCGTTCCTCCCGGCGACGTCATCACGATGCATCATGACGTGAAGGATAGTCTCGCGACACCGGAAGAAATTTGTGTGCGACATATTCAAACGGGTTCGGTCGCCGCTGCGAATGACGTCCGTGCAGAGCTTGAACTGGGCGCAGATTTCACCGAGCTTGCCATCGAGCGCAGCACCGACGCGGCATCAGCCGGTAATGGCGGCGATCTCGGCTGTTTCGAGCGCAGTCACTCGGCATCGCGATCGGAATTCGAAAAATCGGCATTCGCAGCCGAAGAAGACCAGCTCGTAGGGCCGGTCGAGTCTCGCCTCGGCCATCATGTGTTTATCGTCTACGAGCACAGAATGCCGCGTGCGCCGACGCTTAACGAGGCGTATGCACAAATCGAGCGCGAACTGGCGCTCGAACAACTGCCGCAGCGCTTGCAAGCGCTCGTTTCCGATAGCGGCATCCGCGTCCACCCAGACACGTTTAGAGTTTCCACGGACTAATGGAATTGCCATGAATAATCGAGTCAGACATTTGCGTGCCACCGTCATCATTCTGCTGGCATCGCTTGGATTAGCAACTATGGCTGCCAGCCAGGAATCTTTTCCGGACGGGCCCGGCCGTGACACGCTGTTGCTTGTCTGCACGCAGTGCCACTCGCTTGGCAAGATGGTTGCCGCGGAGTTAACGGCGGAAGATTGGCAATTCATCGTCTACGATATGATCAGCCGCGGTGCGCCCGTGCATCAGGAAGACATTGCGGCTCTGACGAAGTACCTGCAGGACAATTTTGCGATCGGCAACAAATAGCCGCGAGGGCGAATAGCATGCGCAGTCTGATCAACGAACTCATTAGTGGAAAAATCTCCCGACGCGGCTTTCTTGCGGGCATGACTGCCGCGAGTTTTGGAACGACGGCGGCAAAGTCAGCATTGGCCGCTGTTGAACCGTTGGTTCCAGGATCTGTGCTGCCTGACGGATTCGCCCGCTCCGTGACCGGTACCGGTGCGGACTTGCTGGTCAAGCAGATGATTGAAGCCGGCGCTGAATATCTGTTTGTTTCGAATGGGTCGGGCGTAGGACCGGTGTGTGACTCGCTGGTCGACAATCCCGGGTTACAACTCATCCAGGCAACCCAAGAAGGACAAGTCGTCTCGATCGCCGACGGCTACGCCAAGGCATCCGGTAAAACCGGCTTCGGCATGTTTAGTCGAGTAGGGCTGCCGCACTCCAGCTCCAATATGTACAACGCGATGAAAGATCGCACACCGCTGGTGCTGTTTAGCGACAACGCGGACACGGATCGTGAAGGCACCGACAGTCACGAAGATATTGACTATTGGGAAGACGCCGTCGCCCCGTATACAAAATGGCGCTGGACGGCGCGGCAACCTGAGCGCCTCGCAGAATGGACTCGCAAAGCCTACAAAATTTCCGGCGTGCTGCCCGGCGGACCCACGTATGTCCGTGTTCCCCGCAACGTGATGTATACGCCCAATGTCACTGCCGACATCTATTCGGCACAAGCGCTGAATATTTCGATGGATCTGCAGCCGGATTCTAAAGAAATCGAGCGTGCGGCACGCTACATGCTCGAGGCAAATTCACCGTTGTTGTACGTCGGGCCTGAGGTGACGCAGACAAACGCGCGCGCGGCCTTGGTTGAACTAGCCGAATTGCTCGCCATACCGGTGACCCAGCATCGCAGCTTTTACTGTGATTTTCCCAACATGCACCCGCTTTATCTTGGCGAGCTTCGCGCGGTGCGTAGCTACCTAAGTGTGTATCCGCAGCCGATAGATTGCTTCATTAACTTTGGTGCACGCTTCCCGGTTCGCGACAAGAGTTTTGTAAATGGCGTACCCGTCATCCATGCCAGCGTCGATCCGATGTCGATAGGTCGCAACACGGCGCTGGTGAGCGCACTGCTCGGACGACTGGATCTGATCGCTGAAGCGCTTGTCGAAGCTGTGCGCGGCATGGCGACGCCGCAGCAGTTGCAAGCGCGCAGCGCCGAGCGCATGGCGAAATGCGCGGCGCACACGGCGGCCGTGCAAAAAGCACGCGAGGAAGCCGGCCGCAACATGCAGGGTTCCCCCGTCCCCTGGCCGCGAATGATGTATGAACTCAGACAGCAGATGGAGAAGGATGCGATCGTCGTCGAGGAACTCGGTACCCAGCACAAGACGCTGAGCTTTTTTCCATTTGCCGATGGCCAGATGACCAAAATCGGTCGCACCGAAGGGCGTGCACTGGGCTGGGGCGTCGGCGCGTCAGCCGGCGTCAAGCTCGCGCAACCCAATCGACAGGTCGTGGCACTGCAAGGTGATGGCGGTTTCCTGTTCGGCCAGACGGATTCCTTGTGGACGCTGTCTCGTTACGATATCCCGGTTATGGTGGTGATCGCGAATAATCGATGCTACGAAGAAACGCGCTGGCAGATGATCGGCCGCGATGGGCGTGCGAGCAAGGCAGGCCGTGACTACATTTGCAAGCTCGGCGATCCGGACGTCGATTTCACAAAACTGGCGGCAGCCTACAATATCCCGGGCGCCGTCGTCGAGAATACCGATCAGCTTGCGCCAGCCATCAAGCGCGGCTTGCGCACACTGAAGGATGGGCGTCCGTTCATGCTTGACGTGCGCACACGAACGTTTGGAGCAGGCGCCGATATCGATTGGTATCCCGACTACTCGGTCGCAGAACAGCGAACGCGTCGTGTCTGATTACAATCATCTGGATTGCTCGTGAGCGACACAAAGAAACCCCAACCAACAAAGCTCGTGCTATCGATCGCGATGGGCGATTACGATCGTACGCGGCCGATTTTTGACAGCCGCGTGCTAATAGATGGTGTCGATCCGGTGTGCATGCTGTTGTCGCCCGAAGAGATGTTCTTTCGCGCGTTTCGGCATCAGGACTTCGATGTATCCGAGCTGTCACTTTCGAGTTATTGCGTAACTGTTGCAAACGGCGATCCTCACTACATCGCTATTCCGATATTTTTATCGCGCGCGTTTCGGCACACGTCGATTTATATACGCCTGGACCGCAACATCGATAAACCCGAGGATCTGATTGGTAAGAAAATCGGCATCGCCGAATACCAGTTAAGTGCGAACGTCTGGGTGCGCGGCATTCTCGAGCAGGATTATGGTGTAAAACCGGCGGACATAAACTGGGTGCGAGGTGGTATGGACACTCCGAGCCGGCCCGAAAAAATCAAACTCGATTTGCCCGATGACGTTCGCATCGAATCCGCGCCGGCGGGCGTCACGTTGAACGATATGCTCGCATCCGGGGACATTGATGGTTTCATCGGCCCGCGTTGGCCGCGTTGTTTCGACCAGGGCCACCCGCAGGTCGGAAGGCTGTTTGAGGATTCAATAGCCGTTGCGGCCGAGCATTTTGGTCGCACAGGCCTGTTTCCGATCATGCACCTCGTCGGCGTGCGGCGCTCACTTGCGGACGCTCACCCGTGGTTGCCGGGCGCACTGACGAAGGCATTTACTGTGGCTCGCGACATGGCGGTCACGGCACTCAACGATACGTCGGCAACCAAAGTGACGATGCCGTTCGTGGAGGACAATCTTGGCACCGTCAAGAAACTCATGGGCGAGAATTACTGGCCGTACGGTGTCGCCGATAATGCTGCCACGCTAGCCGCGTTTTGCGAAATGCACTATCAACAAGGCCTGTCAAAACGACGGCTCGCCGTCGATGAGCTATTCCATCCGGCAACCTACGAGGCCTACAGTCTTTAAGGAAAGGCGGCCAGGAATCGCACGACATGGGTGAAGCATTAGCTATCCTGTCGATGACGCTATTTGCGTTGACGAATATTACAATCGTTCGCGGCTATGACGGCAAAAGTCGCAGCAGCGGGGCGTTCCTGTCAATTGTCATTACCTTCCTGATGTCGACATTGATCTGGTTGCTCATGGTCTTGCGGAACGGCTGGCCCGACGTCAATGCCACTGCGGTAGGCTGGTTTGCGCTGGGCGGGTTCCTGACGATTTTCATTGGCCGGGTCCTCCTGTATGCATCGATTCAGCAGCTGGGCGCGATCAAAGCCTCGGCGGTCAAACGACTGAACCCGTTCTTCTCGGTGCTGCTGGGGGTGTTGATACTGGGCGAAACGATCAGCCTGCCGATGATGGCCGGCATGCTATTGATCGTCATGAGTTTTGCTGTGCTCGTCCGGCAGGCGGTGTTTCTGACAGGCGAGACAAGCGAGGGCGTCAAGCCACACAGCGCGTTCGATCGCTTCCTGAATCTCGGTTACCTGTACGGACCGGTCTCGGCGCTTGCCTATGCGGCGGGTTACGTGGCGCGTAAGCAGGGCATGATGGTGCTTCCGGATTCGGCGCTCGGTACGATGATCGGCGCGTTAACCGGGATAATTTTTTTCGTCATAACGTCACGTTTCATCGACAGCTATCGGGACGACTTGCGGAAAACATTTACCGAATTCAACAAGTGGTTCCTGATGGCCGGGTGTTTGAGTACGTTCGGTCAGATCGCCTATTTCACCGCGCTGAACTACATTGCCATATCGAAAATAGCACTGATCACCTCGATGGAGGTGTTCGTGACGATGATCCTGTCCACCGTATTTTTGCTCAACAAAGAGAAACTGACGGTCGACCTGATCGTAGCAGCGGGCCTCGGATTTCTGGGCACAGTTTTTGTGATTTTGTACTAGGGCCACTCGAGCGAGAGGGTTTCAGCCCACTCCGCGGGCAACAGTGCCAGCACGATATCAGTGCTTATCGTGAGCGCGAGCCCGCCGACAAGCGAAATTCCGATACCGGCGAGAACTTTGCCGGTAAGCACTTCGTGGTCGCGATTGATGAGCCAGCTGAATATTACGCGGAACACAACCGATAATCTTTGAATCGGCACTACGATTGTGACCGGTGCAACGGCAAGCGCCATGTAACGGAGCATTTGTGACACGCATACGAACACGCCTGATACGGCAAACCAGTTGCGCGCCTTTCGATCGAGATCGCGCATGAATGCGATGCCGCCTGCGAGTGCTACGATAATAGTGATAACGATTGCGGCCGCGGTATACGAAACGAGTCCTGCCGCGAGACTGTCAAGCAGAACGCGATCCGGGCCGAGACCCTTAACTATAAGAAGTGGACTGGACCCGTAGCCGACGGCGCAGACGGCGCCCCAGAAAATACCTTCGCCGAACTGTGGATGAAAGTGATTGTTTTCATTATGTTTTTTTCTTCTGCTTTGCCCCCGCACGGCTACGAGTGGGCCAGTCATGACGAGTACGAAGCCGATCAGGCGCAGCGGCGTCATTACTTCGTCGAGAAAGATTAGCGCGAGAGCGAGTGCAATCGGTACGCTGAGCATGTGCATCGGGCTCGACAGTGTGGAACCGAGTGCACGCGTTGCCCGGTAGTTGCCGTAACGCCCGATGACGAAATGTACAACGCCCGCGAGTGCGAACCACGCCCATGACGGCAGCGAAAATTTACCGAGCGAATCAAGGCCGCCGGCCAGGACATTGGCAAGCAGGAATAAGGGCACGCCCAGCGGCACCGTAATCGCCATCGCCTGCAAGACGCCGCCGGTCAGGACACCGCGGCGCAAAGCCGCGCTGTTCAAGCCGAAGGTTGCGGCCGAGGCCAGGGCGAGGAGTGCGCCTAACACTCGTCAGGGCGTTCCGCCACGTAACAATGACGTCACGTAGTCGACCGTCAGTTTGATGCCGGGCTGGTACTCCGGGGCATCCTCGATTTGCTCGAGGTTATTCAGGCCGCAATGTTTGAAAATACGATTGATTGAGGAAATCAGGCGTGCAGGTCGATCGCAGTCTGCATTGAAGTGTTGATGAATCGTGTTCGGCGGCACGTAAATGACGTCGCCGGCCTCCCAATCGAAGCGCTGCACCGTCTCCTGCGGTTTCCAGTGGAAGTCGTCGGTGATTTCTACGTCACAGTCCTGATGCAGATCGTAACCATGGCCTTCGAGCACATACAGGCATTCTTCAGCAAGGTGACGGTGTTTGCCCGAGCGGCTGCCTGGCGGAATAATTTGCATGTAAGCGTCGACAGTTTCCATGCGCGTATTCATCTGCTCGTTGATCAGGTGCTTGAGGATGCCCTGCCGCGACATTTCCCAGGGCATCTGCGTGGGTGTAATGATCTTTTTGCGTTTGGCATCCCGATCGGGCGCGGTCTCCGCGTCATCGAGCATGTTTTGGTAGAGGGCATCATTATCGGTGCCATCGAGCCAGACAGACGTTTCTCCCCAGGCCACGGTCAGTAACCTTTGTCCGGGTGATTGAAGTCATCCTCTTCCTCGCGCGCTGAGAAATCTTCGCCACCGGGGGCTGGTGTGGTCGGGCGCGGAATGAGCTGCTTCTGAAACAGCATGTTCATGAACATGTACATGGGCTTGGTTTTGATGACCAATGCTCGTGCCGGCTCGGTGTCGCTGGCGTTGAAATGCTGATGCACACAGTTGTTGTGCACGATCGCAATGTCGCCCGCTTTCCAGTCATAGCGCACACCGTCGTGAATTTCGTAGCCCTTGCCATCAAGAATGTAGAACGCTGCTTCGTTCACGTGGCCGTGCTTCTGCGATCGGGCTCCAGGACCATATTCTTCAAGGTGCAGGTGAAATGTCTGGGTGACACCATCTTTTGGCTCCACATAGTGGCGGCTGTACGTCTGCGGGCCGTCAACAAATTTCAGGTCCTTCGCTTTACGCACACGCGGCATCGATCGCAGGCGCTCAAGTTCTTCTGTGAGGTTGTAGGCACCCTGAATGGGCCTGACAAAGATGCGGTCTTTCTTGCTGTGATAGTGCCCGACGGGCTCGAGCTCGGATGCTGGTTTTGCAGGTTCTGTCATCGCATGGGTGCTGTCTTGTTGCAGCCATTCGGAGGCCAACGAGGATAACAAATATCCGATTCAAAATCGCAGCCAGAGAAATTATTAGTAGATGGGATAATTAATTTCACACGACATCGTTTAAATTGTAGATGTTGTTGTAATCACCGTAGCCGCTGCTGCATACTTTTCTACAGGCTTCTCCAACCGAGAACAGGCGATGAAAAGAACAAGAACGGCCGACGAATACGTGTCACGTGCTCAATGGATGGCCTCGGTCATGTGGGTGCTGGTCGCTGCTGCTGTCGTGGGTTGTCAGCCGGCCCAAGACGAGGGTCCGCCGAAAGAAGGAGTCGCCGCTTTCTACGACGGCCGTATCATCCGATGGATCATCCCGTACAGTCCCGGCGGTGGCTACGATGAGTACGGGCGTATGATCGCGCCGTATCTCGAGAAATACACGGGTGCCCGCGTCGATATTTTTAACCTTCCAGGCGCAGGCGGTATGCGTGGCGTCAACGAGTTGTTTCACTCGCCGAATGATGGCCTGACGATCGGCATGATAAACGGCAGTGCGCTGGTTACCAATGAGATCGCCGGGATGCGTGGCGCCGATTACAAGATTGCCGAGTTCGAATACCTGGGACGCGTTGTCGCCGATGCTCGTGTATTCGTCATTGCGTTGGCAAGTGGTTACGACTCGTTCGAAGAGATATGGAAGCTTGGCCAGGCAGTGAAGATCGGTGCGACGGGTCTGGGTGGCAGTACCTATGTTGATGCCGTGATCGCCAACGAGGCGCTGGAGATGGATCTCGACATCATTCATGGCTTCGATAGTTCGTCTGTTATCCGGCAGGCAATGCTCAGGGGCAATATCGTCGGTACCTGGGGCTCCTGGGGCAGTGCGCTCGATGCCGTGGATCAGGGCAGGGACAAGATCGTTTTACAAAGCGGCAAACTGAGAGGTCCCGGTCTATCCGACGTGCCGACGGCTTTTGAAATGGCGGAGAAACTCGACAATCCCGAGCGCGCGATCGCGATCCTGATGGCCTGGGATTCATTGCACGCGGTCGGCCGGCCCGTTGCGGCGCCACCCGGAACCGATGCCGTTAAAGTGCAATTCCTGAGTACAGCACTGGATAATGCGCTGAATGATCCGGAACTGCTTGAAACGGCGAAAAAGTTCGGTAGGCCGATCGACCACGTGTCGGCCGCAGAGATGCGCCAGATTGTCAACGACGCGATGGTCCTGCCCGACGATATTCGTGAGCTGTTCGTGCGCGCCATACGGGGCGAGCTCTAGTACATGGGCATCATCGAGGGACTGATCAGCGGTTTTCTGCAGGCGATCAGCCTCTCCGTGTTTCCGTACCTTCTGGTCGGTGCGACCTTCGGGCTCATTATCGGTGTCATACCGGGCCTCAGCGGCCATTTCGCGATGGCCATGCTGATACCGTTTCTGTATACGATGGAGCCTGCCGCCGGGATCGCGTTCTTGCTCGGTGCGCACTCGACCGTAGCCCAGGGAGGCGGACTGACGGCGATATTCTTCAGTACGCCGGGGACGGGCCAGAACGCAGCGACCCTGCTCGACGGTCCGCCGATGCGGATGAAAGGTCAGGGCGCGTTGGCTGCCGGGGCCGCGCTGACCTCCTGTTTCCTCGGCGCGACTTTCGGTGCGGTTGCCCTTGCACTGTTATTACCCATCCTGCAGAAAGTGGTGCTGTTCTTCGGTCCGTCGGAAATCTTCGTGCTGGCGTTTCTCGCGTTGACGTTTGTGGCCGTGCTCGGTAAAGAGGACATCACGCGCAGCATGATCGCGGCATTGCTCGGCTTGTTGCTCGCCATGGTCGGCGTCGACAACGTCACGAATCAGGAACGCTTTACGTTCGGCCTCCTGGAGCTTCGCGATGGACTCGGGCTCGTTCCCGTCATTCTCGGCTTGTTTGCCGTCGCCGAGATGTTTGACCTGTGGGTATCAGGACGTTCCCTGACGGGATCGCAAAGCAAACCACTCTCGGCGAGGGAGACGCAACGTCAGGTGTTCCAGGGAGTGATGGAAGCGTTCAGGCACTGGTGGTTGATCGTGCGTTGCAGTGCGATCGGTACCGCCATGGGCCTGATACCCGGGCTCGGCAGTGCACCGGCAGCGTTTATTGCTTACGGTCACGCTAAACAGTCGTCCAAAAGCAAAGATACATTCGGCAAGGGCAATATTGAAGGCGTGATCGGTTCAGAAGCGGCGAATGATGCCGTGGAAGGCGGCGCGCTGGCGTCGACGGTCGCGTTCGGCGTGCCCGGCAGCTCGTCGATGGCCATCCTGCTCGGCGCATTGTTTGTCCTCGGTCTGGAAACCGGGCCAAGTTTGTTGACCTATCACGTCGATGTCGTTTTCGTCATGATTTTCACGATCATCATCGGCAACTTGATCGGCATGCTCGGCGGCATGTTTCTCGTCAATCCGCTCAGCAGGGCCACGGGGGTGCGCAGCTCCGTGCTCGTGCCTGTGCTGATCGTCGTTGTGTTCACGGGTGCGTTCGCAGTGCAGAGCGCGTGGTTCGATATGTTCATCGCACTGTTATTTGGCATTATCGGCTATCTGATGAAGGTGCTCGATTATTCGCGTGCCGCGATGCTCATCGGCTTCGTACTTGGTTTCGCCGTGGAAAAAAACCTGTATCTGGCGACACAGCTGGATGGACCGTATTTCATCTTCAGGCCCATTCCGCTGACGCTGGCAATCATCACAATTGTGTTCCTGGCCTATAACATCTGGGGCATCGTCAAACATCGTCGGGAGGCAGACGACCATGTCGGATGATCCGCAGGACTCGGGTAACCACGACGAGGCAGCGCAGAAAAGTGTCGTACTCGAGCTCGTGTTCATTTCGTTCGTGGGATTGGTCGTCGGCGGCGCGCTCATTGCGGCGCTCAACTACGATTTTGTGTCGGCGCGGGCACCACTGGTCATTATCGTGCCGTTGTTGATCCTGGTTGCTATGCAGTTCAACAAGACGCGCAGGCAGGCGGAGCATCATGACGTGCTACAGCAGCTATCGCACGCGCTCGAGGGTCGCGACAGCAAGTTCAACACCGTGCTCCGCTTTATCGCGTTCATGACTTTTCTGCTGCTACTGATCTATGTCGCGGGTCACTATGTCGGCATCTCGGTCTTCATGTTCGTGTTGATGCACTGGGTTTCGCGCGAGCGCACGAGACTTGCATTACTTGTCTCGGTCGGCGTGACGGTGCTGCTCTACTTCCTGTTTGAGCACGGCTTCAACATTGAGCTTTATCGCGGCTACATCCCTAAGCTGCTGGGCCGCTACGGGCTATTCTGAGCAGGAAACGGAGACGGGCGGCATTATCACAGAGCAATCCGTTGGGCTTCTCAGGATTGTGCCGCCCTTAATGACGTAGCGAATGTCGCGGCTGTTGCGTATGTTGGTTGTAGGATCTGAGCCCAGCAATATGATATCGGCCTGTTTGCCTTGTTCAATGGTGCCGATCAGCTCGTCCTTGTAGGTCATTTCAGCCGGCCACCGGGTTGCTCCCAGCAGTATGCGATAAGGTGCGATTCCGGCGTCCGCCAGCATCTTCATCTCCCTGTGCAGGTTGATACCAACCAGCTTGTCTTCACCTGAATCTGTCGCTACCAGGATCTTGCCGCCGGCCTCACTGAAAAGCCGCAAGAAGCCCTCCACTTTCTGCAGACTTTCTTTATATGTCTCGGTTTGATCGGCATCCAATTCATTAGCCCGAGCCCACCAGGCGCGCACACCTTCTTTGTCATGTTCAGGCATATCACTGTATAGCCCACCAAATTCCATGGATTGAATATCGACAGCGGCTTCACCCTGCATTGAAGCGGCAAAATAGCCATAACGGCCCAGCATCGTCGGATTGACGTAGACACCGTTCTCCAGCATGGACTGTACGAGTTCGGGCGCCTTCCCAAGGTCCATCAAGTGATCGTGTTGTGGAGATCCAAATTTGTCACCGGGAATGCTGGCGGCAATGGATGACGTAATCGGCCACATGTGCTCGATGAATTTCATCCCCGCAGCAATGGATTCATTGGCATCCCTGGAATGTCCAACGACCGGCAGTCCCCTGGCGTTTGCCTCTTCCATGACTATTGTGCGCAATTCGGCAGACAGGCTGGATTCTGCTTTGATGCCATCCACGCCCAGTTCCACGAGACTATCCAGGTAGGTAGCGACCTCGCTTCGATTGCTCAGCTTGACGCCCAACGGGTGCGTACCGTCCAGCCCCTGGATGCGCCGGCCCGTCATAAACAATGTTGGACCGTCGGGTATGCTGGACGAGTTCATGAAATCTTTGTAGGCCCTGATCCATTCGTTCGGATCCTGACCAGTCTCGGCACAATGGTCTCCACAAGGTCCGGTATCAAACAATGTCGTGATCCCGTAATAGCTGCTGGCGCGTTTCCAGATGCTGGCATCGGGTAACCAGGGTCTAAAATGCACGTGCGCGTCAAAATAGCCTGGCAAAATATAGTTTTCGCGGGCATCGATCGTGATCGTTGCCGCCGGGACGGACGCAGCAGAATCCGCCGCGATGATCCTGTCTATTATTCCATCACGGACGACCAGGGCTTTGATGCGTACAGGATCGGGTTCGTCTGCAACCATATCCAGTAACATGCCACCCAGTATCACCAGCTCCGGCTTGGAGGCAGTTTGGGTTGGATCTTCTGAAGAACACGCCGGTAGCAATGAAAATATCGATAGCGCGAAGAAAACGGATGCCGTGCGTAGTAGTTGATTCATAGGCAGGCTGCTACTCCTGGCGCGGCGCAGCGGGTAATTCTCGTTCGAGGAAGTCACCCATAAAGCCGACCATTTGTGGGTGAAAGTAACGAATGTGGTGTGAGTGTCCTAACCGCGGATAGATCATCAACTGGCTTTTCTTCGCTGTTCGATGCACGAGTTCAGTT
>Ga0209980_10000856_pt1 | contig 16628 bp, 11 predicted proteins | sample CR02metaG_FD_183611 | JGI IMG/M metagenome (GOLD analysis project Ga0209980, IMG submission 183611) | Deep subsurface microbial communities from Mariana Trench to uncover new lineages of life (NeLLi) - CR02 metaG (SPAdes) (version 2) | ecosystem: Environmental > Aquatic > Marine > Ocean trench...
GTATTGTCGGCCTTTCGTGGGCGTATCTGTATGTGAGCGCCATCGAAATGGAAACGATGATGATGCTCAAACCATGATCCTTGTGGTAACTGACGGTTAGGCCTAGCGTTTCTTAGGTCCCGCAAAATCCCCGCAAGGAGCTTTGGCAAAGGAATCGATGTGTTGCAAGTCATTGTTTTTAAGGGTGGCCAGGGGCGGAATCGAACCACCGACACGCGGATTTTCAGTCCGCTGCTCTACCGACTGAGCTACCTGGCCATAACAAAAAGCTGTACATGCCCTCCATGGCGTGACTGTGTGTCATTACTCACACCGGCCCGGCCTTTCTTCGCTCTCGCTGTCCTGCTTCGCTCGAAAGACCGGGGCGTGCCGTCCGTGGCACGCCCGTTCACCGGACAAAGGGTCCACTGGACCCTTTGTAATGCTCCGGTTCACCCATGCCCGAGCGTTCGACCGGAAAATCCATACGCTACGCGGTCCCGGCTTCGCTACGGCACCGGCCCAAGCCCTCCGTGGCTTGGGCGTTCGGCGGGACAAAGGTCCGCTGGACCTTTGCCTTCTACCGCCTCACCCACTGGATTTTTCTATTTCGGTCTTACCCGACCGAGCTACCTGACCATAACGGCAAAGCGCGCATTATAGGTAACCGGCTCGGGGCTGAAAAGCGACCCCACGTTTCAGGACTTTCTCGGCGGCGGCACAAACCCGGCCGGCAGTTTCGAGCCCGGCCCGAAAAAATAGTTTTCCATCTCGCCCTCGATAAACTTGCGCGCTTCCGGGTCCAGTGGATTTAGCCTGTTTTCATTGATGAGCATGGTCTGATGGTCCATCCACATCTGCCACGCCTTTTTCGACACGTTTTCCCAGATGCGTTTACCGAGATCGCCCGGGTACGGCGGGTAATCAAGCCCCTCCGCTTCTTTGTCCAGCTTGACGCATTTAACGGTTCGGCTCATAGGTTTCTCTCAACTTTCCCAGCAAGTGTTTGACCGGCACAGGTAGTCCGCGTTCGTCAGGTTTGTTTGGGTTATACCAAATCACATCGGGGTTCTCCATGGCCTGACCACTTGCGCCCAAAACATGTGCATCGATGGGCGTAATATCCAAATGAAAATGCGTGAAGGAATGGCGCAGCGGCTGCCAGCGATCGTCGAGCCTTACCGACAGACCCAGGGTATCGCGACACCAGGCCGGCACGTCATCGTCGTTACATTCCGGGAATGTCCAAAGACCGCCCCATACCCCGGCCGGTGGACGTTGCTGCAATAACACCCGGCCGCGTTGGTCGCGGATCATCACCATAGTGACTGCCTTCACGGGCAACGATCGTCGCGGGGCTGGGCTTGGATAGTCCTGTGGATTACCTTGGGCAAACGCCTTGCACGATGTTCTTACCGGACAACGCTCGCAATAGGGCCGCACGCGCCGGCACACGGTAGCACCGAGATCCATGATCGCCTGCGTGTAGTCGGCTAGCCGCTTGTTGGGTGTATGCGCGTCAGCCAATGACCACAACTGATTTTCGACTGCGCGTTCACCGGGCCAACCGTCGAGGGCGTGATAGCGCGTGAGCACGCGTTTGACGTTGCCGTCCAAAATGACTTGGCGTTGATCAAACGCGAGGGCAGCTATGGCCGCAGCCGTCGATCTACCGATGCCCGGCAGTGCTTGTAACGCTTGAAAATCTTGTGGCAACTGACCATTGTTTTTTTCGACCATGATTTTGGCGGCCCGATGTAAATTACGCGCACGCGCGTAATACCCCAGACCCGTCCATAGGTGTAACACCGTGTCCAAGTCGGCTCTAGCAAGCGCAATGATGTCGGGAAAGCGTTTGGTGAAACGGTGGAAATAAGGGATCACAGTACTGACCTGGGTCTGCTGTAGCATGATCTCCGAGATCCATGTGTGGTAGGGGTTACCGGCCAGGCGCCAAGGCAGGTCGGGGCGACCGTGTTTGTCATACCAGCGCAGTAATCGACGGCTGAACCGTGACCGACTCATGGTGCGGCCAGCGCCTCCGCCTTTTCGGCTGCCCACAGCAGTGACCGGCGCAGCTTGTTTTTGAGCAGCCACGGACCGATTAACGGCACCGAATTAAACTCAGGCACAAGCTCGGCCCGGTATTGCACGCGGGTATCTTGCTCATCACCGGCCAGATGCCAATGTTCCCAGCCGGATTCGAAATACCTACCGTCCGGGACGATGCGGGTGAAGATATCGCTACCTTGCCGTCGAGTGACGTCTTTAACTTGCAAGATCTTTCGGCAGATAAACCATACACAGGAGCGAAACGTGAGCCTTATACGTTGCCGTCCATCTGCGAAGGTTGTCACCAGCTGGGTTTTTTCGAGGGTCCTAAAGAATAGTGGCCACTTGCGATAGTTACTGACGATCTCGTAGGTTTTTGCCGGGTCGGCGGCGATCAGTACGTCGAAGGCAATATGATAACGACCTCGATCGTGCGTGACATCGAGACTGTGAATGGTAACGGCAGCCGCTGGGGTGGCACTGACCAGACTGGCCATCAACGCCATACACATTTCCCACCATGCAAACGCGCGCATGGGATAAGGACTAGTCGAGCCCGAGTTTCTTTCTGAGCTTCTCTTTTAGCTCATCCTTCTTCTTTTTCTTCTTTGCCTCGAGCTTGGCCTTTGCTTCCTCCTTTGCTTTTGCTTTCTTTGTCTCTAGTTTCTTTTTCGCTTGTGCTTTTAGCACTTCATTCCATGCAACCTTGTACTGCGGTTGGGTCAACGTGCCACCGATGTCGATGGGTACCGTGCTACCTTTTCGCGACGCATCTTCAGCCAATGTGACATACAAACGATAATCGATCTTTTCGTTCGTGAGATTAGCAGTACCCTTGCCGGTGGCGCGCATATTGGCACCCTGCAGGCGCAAATCATCATTGCGTGCCACCCCATTGGTGATATTGAAAGTCGCATTAAAACTTGAAAACAGACTCTCATCTGTGGCCTTCGGTGTAACGTCTACCGGCTTGCCCCTGAGCTTGTCGTACTTGGCCTTGGCATCGTTGATCGATTGCTGCAGGTTGATGCCCTTGATCTTGCCATCGCGGACCGAGACCACGGCTTTACCGGTCAGGGTTTTTATTACCGCGTCGGTGCTGGCACCGCGCGCGGTCACATTTATACTGAGGTCACCGGTACCGCTGAAGTTTTCATAAATCTGCGCGTCTTTGAGAAACGGCTCTAGATCGATACCAATAAGTTTTTCGTTGATAGTGAACTTCGGCGTTTTCTGCCGGGCGTCGACCTTGGTTTGGCCACTATAACTTCCGCCGTAGAGTTTCGCCTGGCTTGGTCCCGCCGTGACCAGACCGCCGTTGGCCGAGAGTTTCATAGAAACGTTAGAAGAACGCAGCCCGAACGCTTTTAGCTTGTTAACCCGCAACTGCCCCTTGAGATTTAGGCCACGCAATGTATCCAACGGTAGGGCCGCCACCGCGTCTTGTGCGCCAGTGGCATCCTCGGCCGGGGCCAGATAGCGGTCGAGATCGATTTGATCAATCGTAAGATCAAAGGTGTAGCTTGGTTTTGAGAAATTGCGGATTGCGAGCGAGCCTCGCAACACACTTTCATCGAGCTTGGCGTCGAGTTTCTTTAGCGCTAGGTGATTGGTCGACGCGTTGAACTCCGAGCTTAACCCGAGTTTGCTGAGGGCACTTTTATCTGTCGTTTCGTAGGTGACGCCGAAACTCTTCATGAGCGCGCGCAAATCAAGCGACGGAATCGTGACCCGACCACTGGCTTGGGGTGCTTTGTCGAGCTGGGTGACCTTGATGTCAGCCGTCATCGCCAGCGCGCCGGCCTTTAGAGAGAAGCCCCTCAGTTGTAGTGTCTGCCGAGCCAAATCGACACTAAAGTCCGTCTTGAGGGCGACATCGGCGAGCAGGTCTTCCGATCCCGGGGTAACCTCAATCGCTAGCTTCTTCATGAGTGGGCGCGCGTCAAACGAACCGATATCCAGACTCCCTCGCAGTACCGGCGCATCGATGATTTTACTGCCCGTTACTTGACCGGTGAGTTGCATTGTATCTAGCGACAGCGCGAGCTTCGGTATATCCAACGCCTGACTTGCGAGATCCAGACTGGCGCGCATGTTCAATTCAATCGGGATCTGTTTGGGCGGTTCTCCGGTTTCGAGGTCGAAACTCGCACGCAGGTCAACCGGTTCACCGGGCACGATCTTGCCGGACGTAAGCCGCAGCTTATGCAGGGCATACCGGCGGCGTTGTTTGTCGTCGCGCCAACTAATCTCGCCATCGCGGATATTGATACCACCGACCGTCAGCGCCGTGATGCCGGGGCCTGATGATCCACCCGATTCGGTTGACGTACCGGGCGCCATGAGGTCATCCCAGTTGGTCTTGCCGGTACGGTCCGTTACTAGGTTAAGACGCAGGCCATCCATGTGTATCGTGTCCACCACTACCTCCCGGCTTAGTAGCGGCAACACTTTAACTTTCACCCCAGCCGATCGCACTTGCGCGAAGGGTTCCTGGCCGAACCCGGGGGCATTGGCGAACGAAACCTGTTCCATCTCCACCCCCAGCCAGGGAAACACAGACAGACTGATGTCACCTTCCACCTTTAATTCGCGGCCGGTATGTTCTTTAACGGCCTGTACGAGTTCATCTTTATAATCGTTGGGGTCAATCAGTAACGGTACCGCGATAGCGAGCAATACAACGCCGAGGATCACGATCCCCACCAAGATCGCGACAATCTTTATGGCTTTCTTCAAGACAATCCTCCTGCGGTAGGTGGAGCGGGTGATGGCAATCGAACCCACGCCATCAGCCTGGGAATCCTAGCCGCATTAGAGACCGCAACAAGTGACAATACACCACGACCAATAAATTCACGCACTTAGAGCAACGTCTTTGTTGCCGTTATTTTCCGCTTATTGTCATTTTTTGTCACCAAGTGCCCCATGAGTGTCCTACAGCACCATAAGCCAGAGTTCATTAGTGCCGTGGACCATTACACGCCGCGGAGGTACTGGTGGGACTGTCCACGTGTGGACAGGAAAGAGTGCTCAGCCTAATCGTCTGCCTCATACTTGCGGAAAAACTGTTCCCAATACGCTAGAGCCTCGGTAGCGGCCCGGTTAGATAATCTCACAAGAATAAAATTTGGCTGATCTCGGTTGCCCGAGCACCGTCCGCTTTCAGCGCAGCGGAAAAACTATCTGGTGGAGCACCTTGTTATCCCCTCTCATGCCGCCGCGTTCTCATAGTACGGCGATGGAACCGTGGGGTACGCCCGGAATACATGGCGGAAGACATCTTCCGCCCTTAGGTTCACGTCATCTTCTGAGTAGAGGGCAACGGGAAGCCCGGTCTTGTCGCTCCAAAGGAAATCCCGAAGGGTTACCCGCACAGCGTCACGTGTCGCCTTCTTATCGCGCCATTGATCGACTCGGAGTTTCTCCGCTTTGAGCTTCGCCAGCAGACCGACGGTAACAGCCTTGATCCGATTGCTGCCGGATGGGCCAAGGTCTTGCTTCTTCAGCTACAACGCGTGGGAGTGTCGGTGTTGAAATAGACCCTAATAGTCACAACTAGGATTACTTTGCATCTATTTCCCTGCATTGCCGTAGAAAAACGTTTCCGCTTTCCTCATCAATTGGTGTAGTAATACGCGTCTCGTGGAGATTTTCGAACGCTCCTTGGTATTCCGGCGCTTGGGCTGGCCTCTGAGATACTGATCACACTCGCCTTCGATCCACCTTTCGTTTACGCCGGCTCTTCGACCGCCGCGGCCGTCTCACCGGTGCTCATGCGATCCCACCATACACCCAGAGTCCCCATTTGCCAGAAAAGCCCTGCCGCCAGTAAAAGCACGACCAGCGCGAGGAAGAGCTTCCAATACTTGCGCTTCACGGCGAACGGATCCGTCAGCGAATGTTCGGCGCCCTCAGGAAGCTTGGCGATGCTAGTGAGCGAGGCGCCGAAGGCGAGGTTGATCACGACGCGCGCATTCACCGCCCAGCCGTTCGCGTCGAGGATGGGAGCCAGGTTGCGTTTACGCAGGCCCAGGTAGGCGGCGGCCATCGAGGGTGCGGAGATGATGACGAACAGACCCATGACTGCCAACGGCATCTGCCACCACGTGAGCTGTAGAAAGCCTGTCACCGTGGCGACGATGGCGGTGCCGATGGCGCCGATGGCAAGCCCGATAGCGGCGAAGATCCCCGCGAACTTGGCCACGTCGAACTTCGGCTCGGCCTGCTCCAAGACAGCGCTGACGCCTTTTGCCGCCCCCGCCTCGACTTCCTTTTCCCGAGCGGCTGCGAACTTCTCGACTTGAGCCGCGACCATTCGCCCGAGGCGCCGATACGGCGACCAGAAGGCTTCGCGGACGCTGATCGGGTTCTCAATCACCTTGACGATGGTGGCATGCCAGTCTTGCCCCTGGCGGTCGTAGAAGACACCGTTTCGGCCGACCCGCAGGTTGTTGCCGTCGCCATTCGTGAACGCCGCGGCAATGTTAATCCGCTGCTCGGCGCTACCCTGACGCACGCAACTGCAGTAGACGAGGTAAGTGCGGCTCAGGGCGGCGAGCCTCGCGTGCTTATCCACGTCGTCGACCCTCACGCACAGCTCGCAGCTCCGCCCATCCAAATAAAGGGTACCCGCCTGGAAAATGGCTTTGGTCTCGGGCGTGTAAAAGTCGTGGAACGACACGAAGTTGTTGACCAGCGTGAACAGATCGCGATGATAGCGGATGAGCTTGTCTAACGAGGCGATGGCGTTTGCCTCGGACTCGAGCGCCTTGTCCTTCTCGATGAGCGCGGCGACGAGGGCCTTGCCGTCGCTGGCCAGGATCTCACGCACACGCCCAAGGCCCAGCCCGTCGACGCAGGGCCCTTCCTGCTGGTTCAACCAGTCCTCGTGGGCGGCGAACTTGCTGCTCAGGCTGATCCATTGTTCGGCGTCCACGCTGACCGTGTCCCCGAACATCGGCCGCACAATCTCGGCGCGCAACTTTGCTACCCTGGTGACCCAGGCTGGGTTGACGCCCTCCTCGAGGGGGAGGGCCCTTCCCGGTGCGATGTGAGCCAGCGGGAAGGCGGCTATCTCTTCCGTTGCGGCCGACAGCTCCGTCGACAACAGCGCCTCGTACTGTGCTTGGCGCGGATTTAGCGGCTCAGCCGCCTGCGGGTCGAACTGCGCAAGGCGGCAACGGGTGAAGTAATCGCCCACCTTGGATTTCACGGCGCTGAAGACCGCCGCGGCCCGGGCCGTCGCGTCACCGAATGGGAGAATGTTGTCCGAATCGTTCTCCGCCTTCTGCCTCCAGTCCGAGTAGGCCTGGGCCTGGGCGAAGAACTCATCGACTTTTTCCTGTGAGACCCCGGGATCGCCGCCTCGGTCTTGCTCTGAGCCCACGCATTCCATGATCGCCTCGATCAGGGCCTTAGTCGCCGCATCGTCCGCTGAGGCGACCGGAACAATCCCGTCGCCGTTAAACTTGGTCTCGTTGAGGCTCCGTTCGATGTCTGCCGTGTCTGCCGGGGTAATGACCGTCGCTTCGCCCTTCCCCAGGTTCCGCAGGACCCGTTTCGCCGACGCCAGCAATTGCCTGCCCTCCTCAGTGCGCTCGTCAATGGCGTCGAGCGGCAAGGAGCTCGCCCCTCTAACAAGGTCATCTGGATCCCTTAAAACAGTACCGGCCCACTGCACCGCGGCGATCACTTCGGGTACGCGAATGCGTCCGTCTCCATCGGTGTCAATCAGCGCAAGGGTCTTGGCGTCGATTTCCAGCCCGTGGGTGGGGCACCCGAGTGCTGCCCAGAGCTTCTGATCGAGCTGATCTAACGCCATCAAGTCCAGGCCGGTTTCCAGGCGGACCTGATCGAAACCGCCCAATCGGCTGAAGCGCCACCGGTGCGGACGATACGCGGACTTGATGTTCTCGGCGCTGTTGGCGGACATATCGGGCGAAGGCTCTAAACGCGGGTGGAAGGCCCGCTCTGTCTCCGATTCTACACGCTGTGGCGAATCAAGCCTCAAGCGCCGACGGGCAGATAACTGGAGCGGGTGATGGGAATCGAACCCACGCCATCAGCTTGGGAAGCTGAGGTTCTGCCATTGAACTACACCCGCGTTGTCACAGATTCTATGCGGAGCAAAGCTCACTGGCAACGGCGCCATAATACCGGTAGCTGCCGACGAGGTCACATGACGGCATCGCCATGTGGGTTGTTAGTCCTCAGAATTACCCCTACCAACAGCAACGTCTTCGATAGGCGCCGACGGGATTGCTAATGCGTAATTGGTGACAACGCCTCAATCGCAAGGTCATAACTCAAGGACCGAACGCCGTGTCTCGAGAATTTCGCGCAACGCCGCCTCGAGCCCATGAGTATGGTCCGGCAAGAATGCGATGGGGTCATCTAACGATGATCGGAGTCCGAGTACACCCTCCAGCGTGGCATGCAGACAATAGGCGGCGTAGCTAATCGAGTACCCGCCCTCTTGGACCAGTACCAACTTTCCATCGGTTAGCTCGGCCGCGAGTTTGCGGGCACGCAGCCCGAGTCCGTGGAAGCCGGCCATAGTGACATTTTGGCGCCCATTCGGATCGAACTGATTGGCATCCTGGCCTGCGGCAACCACGAGCACCTGTGGCCGGAATGCCTGCACCGCCGGGGTGATAATTTCATCGAAGGCCCGGAAATGGGCGCTGTCCCCGCTGCCATAGGGCAAGGGGATATTTAGGTTTGCCCCTTTACCTGCGTCTATGCCCACTTCGTCGGCGGCGCCAGTCTGTGGGTGTGAATCTCCCCAAGCGCCATGGTCCATGTGCATAGAAATCGTCAAGATATCTGGGTCGGCGTAGAAGCCCGCCTGCGTTCCATTCCCATGGTGCACGTCCCAGTCGATGACCGCCGCGCGTCGCAAGCCCTTGGCGCGCAAGACTTCAATGGCCACGCCAATGTTATTGACGAAACAGTAACCATCCGTGCGGGCCGGTTGCGCGTGATGACCCGGCGGGCGACAGAGTGCGTAAGCGATCTTGCCCTTGCCCAGCCACACATGCTCCGCCGCACCGACCGCAAGCCCGGCTGACACGCGCACGGCGTCATAGCTACCCGGTCCGAATGGCGTCGTGCTTGTGCACCAGTGTTTACGGTCGGCTGCAAGAGCAGCGAGCTCTTTTAGGTAGGCATCATCGTGAAACAACCCCATCGCCGCTTCACTCGCTACCGGTGCATCATGCCAATCGATGTGATCCTTTATCGGCCCATTGGCCAATATACCGTGCATATTGCGCACCCGCTCCGCGTTTTCCGGATGACGTTCCGCTACCGGTAGATACGGTGATGCGTTGCCATCGAAAAATCCATGGTCGGTATCGTGATCGAAGATCCGCTCATCAAAGAAAACCGCGAGGCGCTCACTAAACTTTCTCATGGTTCGTTGACCTCCGATGCATAGGACGAATAACCTACCCCAAACATACCATTGTTAGCCGGGAGTTACCCATGGGCCGCAACCGTGACCTGGTTTTTAGCGAATGTTATCCCCCGAAAGAACTGGCTTTCTCTCTCGCGGAGTATGGTGAACGACTAATGCGGATTCGTCAGCGCATGGCGAAAGATGACATCGACCTACTGTGGCTGATGGCGCCGGAGAGTCTTTACTACGTAAGTGGTTACACCTGCGAGTGGTATCAGGCCCAGAGCCCTAAGCAATGGCCGGCCACCAGCGGTATCGCTGTGCATGCGGACCATGACAAATTCATTCTGTTCGATACTCCCAGCGAAGCAATCATGTGCCGTTTCATGACGTGCGCTCAAGACATACGCATTTTCCCGATGGACAGTCGTCGTGATGGCGTAGCTTTCATCATTGATGAGCTGAGAGCCGAGGGGTGGCTCAAAGGCGCGGTGGCGATGGAGTTTCATAGTTATCGTCCGAACCCTGCCATTAGTGCACGGTTTCGTGCTGCCTTCAGCGAGGCCGGTTGTTCAGTGACTGATGGCACCGACGTGCTTCGCGAGGCACGTTGGCGGAAGTCGCCGCAAGAGATCGCATATATCGAAAAAGCGGCCGCGATTGCCGACGTTGGACTGAAAGCCGCGCAAAACGCCATCCGTCCCGGCGTCACCGAACTGGAAGTGTATGGAGAAATAGTGCAAGCGATGGCAAAAGCGGGCGGTGAGAATCCCGCTATCACGCTGCCGGTGTTGTCGGGCTTAAAGGCCAACACCGGCCATTCCCTTGCCTCGCGAAAAATGATCGAGGCCGGTGAACAGGTGAATGTGGATGTGTGTGGGGTCTATCACCGATACCATGCCAATGGTGCCCGTTCATTCTACGTCGGCGAACCGCCGTCTGATGTGCTGGCGTATCACGACAAGTCATCGGGCGTGTTTAGCGTGATCGAAGACATGCTTAAACCCAACCTGCCTGTGGCCGAACTAGTCAGGAGGACGCGTGAATATTATGAAGACATGGGTATTTGGTCTGACGCTGGTTGGGTCGGGGGCTATGAGCTCGGCATTGCCTTTCCGCCGGATTGGGTCGGAAACTTTGTGTATGAAATGTCTGATGTCGATTCTGATCGGATTTTTGAACCAGGCACCGTGGTTAATTTCGAAAGCCAGTTTTTCTCACCGCGCATGTCCGGGATAACCTATTACATCGACACGCTACTCTTCAAGCAAGGGTCTGCGACATTACCGATAAGGGCACCGCGACGTTTAGTATCTGTCAGCTAGGTTCCGTTGTCGGCCACGAGATGAAACGAAGTTCTAGTTGGGCAGTCTCAACCCTTATGATCGTGAATTCTCGGCACACTCGGGCGCGGCCGTGACAGAATCCCCCTTATCTAAGGCTACATCGACGTTGGCCGGTAATTCACCTTTCTACCCGTGGTTGCGGCGATTGGTCGATGTTGAGCCTGCCGAAGTTAAGGCCTTGTTATGGTCATTCGCATATTTCTTTTGCCTATTGTGCAGCTACTACATTGTCCGCCCTATGCGCGACGAAATGGGCATCGCCGGTGGCGTCGAGAATCTCCAATGGTTGTTCGCCGGTACGTTTTTGGTGATGTTGGCGGCGGTGCCGTTGTTTGGTTGGGTCACATCGCGCTATCCGCGCCGGCAGTTCTTGCCCTATGTTTACTATTTTTTTATCGCTCAGGTCTCGATCTTTTTCGTGTTATTCAAGTCTGACATTACCCACGCCTATGTGGCGCGGGCATTTTTTATCTGGGCGAGTGTATTTAACTTGTTTATTGTTTCCGTATTCTGGAGTTTTATGGTCGATACGTTTAGTTCAGCGCAAGCGAAACGATTATTTGGGTTCATCGCTGCCGGCGGCACAACGGGGGCGCTCATCGGTCCGGTGTTGACGGCGGCGTTGGCGATCCACTTAGGCACAGCCAATCTATTGCTAGTCTCCGCTATTTTTTTGGGCTTGGCTGTTCTGTGTGTGAAAAAACTGATCGCCTGCCAGCACACGAATGTTGTCCAACCGAACGCCACCGCGAAGGACTTACAGACCGATGAAGACAAGGCCATGGGCGGTGGTCTCTTAGCCGGGTTGCGTTTGGTGTTGAGTTCGCCCTACTTGCTGGGTGTTTGTCTATTGATGTTCTTGTTTACCACCCTCGCCACATTCCTGTATTTCCAACAAGCGACAATCATCCGCGACACCTTTGTAGATTCAGCCCAGCGCACGGCCGTGTTTGCGGCTATGGATTTCGCGGTCAATGCCTTGACCATTACCATCCAGGTTTTTCTGACTGGACGGTTGGTGCGATTCCTGGGTTTGGGTTTGGCATTGGCGCTAATCCCGGTCTTGCTCGGTGTCGGTTTTTTGGTACTCGGGTTTTCGCCCGTATTAACAGTACTCGTGGTGGTACAAGTATTACGACGGGCAGGAAACTACGCCATCATGCGCCCAGCCAGAGAGATGCTGTATACGGTCTTGGGTAAGGAAGAGAAATACAAGGCCAAGAACTTTATCGATACCGCTGTCTACCGGGGTGGCGATGCGGTTAGCGCGTGGGCGTATGCGGGCCTAACCGCACTCGGCTTGGGCCTGTCCGCCATTGCCTTTGTAGCGGTGCCGTTGGCCGGGATTTGGGCCGGCATTGCCTATATGCTTGGCAGAAAACGCGAGACCATGGCACAACAACCCATCGCATTACATACCGTGCCTGCGAAGGGGTTTGCATAAAGCGGAGGTAAGAATGATTTCACGACGGGATATGATCAAGACATTATTCGCCGCCAGCGCCGCCGCCTTGACGTTTCCCGCCAGGCTGTCGCTGGCTGGACAGGCTAGTGCCATTAAACGCGTAATCCCGAGTAGCGGCGAGATGTTGCCGGTCATGGGCATGGGCTCATCAGGCACCTTCGATGTTCATCTCGATGGCGCAACGCGCGCACAGCTTACCGAGGTGTTACGGCATTTCTTCGACCAGGGCGGGGCGGTGATCGATTCTTCGCCGATGTATGGTTCGGCCGAGAGCGTGTTGGGCGAGTTGCTAATCGGTGTCAACAACCGGCAGGGGTTTTTTTCCGCCACCAAGGTGTGGACCGATGGCAAGGCGTCCGGGATCCGACAAATGCGTCAGTCGATGGCGCGCATGCGCGTAGATCGCTTTGACTTGATGCAGATTCATAACCTTAGGGATTGGAAGGTCCACATCGAGACACTGAAGGCCTGGAAGGAGCAAGGTGAGGTCCGTTATTTCGGCATCACGACCTCTCACAACCGCGCCCATGACGAACTCGTAAGGGCACTAAAGGCTGAACCTTTCGATTTCGTTCAATTCAGTTACAGCATCGGTAACCGCGAAAGCGAAAAACGGCTGTTACCGCTGGCTCAAGATAGAGGGGTTGCCACGCTTATCAACCGCCCCTTCCAGCGGGGTCGATTGTTCCATCACGTAAAGGGGATGCCGTTGCCCGACTGGGCGCGCGAGTTTGACTGCGCGACTTGGGGGCAGTTTTTTCTCAAGTTTACGTTGTCGCACCCGGCCACCACGTGCGTAATTCCAGCCACCTCTAAGCCTCACCACATGGTGGACAACATGGCGGCTGGATTTGGACGTCTGCCTGACGCGGCCATGCGCAAACGCATGATCGCCCATGTGGAGTCGTTGTAGCAGGGTTCGAACTGCACCCACGTGCGTTTCGTCGCACTTCGCAATAGAATAGGGCACTCGTTGATAGCACCGGTTTTTGTATGAGCGATTCCGAAATCACAACTATTTTTATCAATGGTGAACAAAGACCCATGGTTGCGCCACAGACAGTGGCCCGATTGCTTGAAGAGCTGGAGCTGGCCGACAAGCGCGTCGCAGTTGAGGTGAATCAGGAAATCGTGCCACGCAGCCGTTATCAGGCGCATCAATTGCATAATGCCGATCGAGTGGAAATCGTACGTGCAATAGGGGGAGGCTGATGAGCATAGGCGTTGAGGAAATCTCCCAGGCCGGCACGACCGACGCACCGTTAGTGGTCGCGGGTGTTGCCTATCAGTCACGCCTGCTGGTGGGGACGGGTAAGTATAAGGACCTGGCAGAAACGGCACGTGCTATCGAGGCGAGCGGTGCCGAAATCGTTACCGTCGCCATCCGACGAACCAATATCGGCCAAACACCGGGTGAGCCAAATCTGCTCGACGTGATTTCGCCGGAGAAGTACACGATCTTGCCCAACACCGCCGGCTGCTACACGGCGGAGGACGCCATTCGCACCTGCCGGCTAGCGCGTGAATTATTGGATGGTCACGACCTCGTGAAGCTCGAAGTCCTTGGCGACGAGAAAACCCTGTTTCCACATATACCGGAGACGTTGAATGCGGCCGAGGTGTTGATCAAAGAGGACTTCAAGGTCATGGTCTACACCAACGACGATCCCATTGTGGCCAAGCGTTTTGAAGAAATGGGGTGCGTAGCGGTGATGCCGCTGGCGGCACCTATCGGTTCCGGCCTGGGGATCCGTAATCCCTACAATATCCGGTTTATTGTCGAGGCGGCTCGCGTTCCGATACTGGTTGACGCTGGCGTCGGTACCGCCAGTGACGCCGCTATCGCCATGGAGCTCGGCTGTGACGGTGTATTGATGAATACGGCCATCGCCGGCGCCCAAAACCCGGAGCTCATGGCATCGGCCATGCGTAAAGCCATAGAGGCTGGACGTGAGGCCTATCTTGCCGGTCGTGTGCCTCGTAAACGCTATGGGTCTGCTTCATCACCCATCGACGGCACCTTATTCTAATCCAGCTTTGTATCCTCGGCTCCGTGGATGGCACGTTCACGGACTATTGTCGCGCCGCATGGCCTTATAGATGGTCAAAGTTGAAAGGCCCACCCGCGCCGCTCGCAGCTATGTACGCCGCGAAGGGCGTATTACGAAGGCGCAACGACGGGCGCTACGTGAACTCTGGCGCCGATATGGTGTTGACCTAGCGCAAGAACCGATTGACTTTGCCGCCCTGTTCGGGCGTCGAGCGCCGGTGATGCTCGAAATCGGATTTGGCAACGGTGAGGCATTGTGCGAGTTGGCGCGCACCCACCCGCAGAATGATTATGTCGGCATTGAGGTATATCGGCCGGGCATTGGTAGTTTGTTACTGAAGTTAGAGACACTGATGCTGCGCAACGTGCGTGTGATTTGTGGTGATGCCGATGAGGTATTTGCCGAGCATGTACCGGCCGCGTCACTCGACGCCGTCTATCTGTTTTTTCCCGATCCGTGGCCAAAGAAACGCCATCACAAGCGCCGCCTCATACAGCCAGATTTCGTCGCCTGCGTGGCCAGGAGTCTACGACCCGACGGCTGTGTGCATATCGCGACCGATTGGCAAGACTATGCTGAACACGCATTAGCGGTGGCCGCGCAGACACCTGAGCTTGAGAACACGGCCGGCCAGCATGATTATGTGTCGCGGCCTGACGAACGTTTGTTGACACGATTCGAGCGTCGCGGCCAGGCGCTCGGGTATCAGGTATGGGATCTTGTGTTTCGACGGGTTGTCTGACTATCGCGATTGCGGTCATGGGGCATCGTCAGGCGCGGGTCTTTGTTGCTAACTCTTTGATCCACATGGATATGTATCGTTGTTTGTGGCGCCGCTAGATCATCCGCCGGGTACCCATATTGCTGGCGCAGCATTCGCCCGTGTGCGCAAGACTGCTACACTTGACCCTTATAGGCCGTTGTTTTTTTTAGGCCTCCCGTACGGGGGGCGAAAAAGAAACGACAGGGAAGCTAGGGATAAAGAAAAGAGGAGAGACCACCGCAATGGCGCCAACCTATCACCATGCCCTCAGTCCGGGCACGGTAATTGAATCCTACGAAGTCAGTCGCGTGCTGGGTGTCGGCGGGTTTGGGGTCACCTATCGCGCCTTCGATCGCACGTTACAGCGCGACGTGGCCATGAAGGAATATCTTCCGACTGGGCTCGCCATCCGTACTCCAGATGGGACCACGGTGAGTCCGAAATCGGACAACGATCTAGAAAACTACCAATACGGCCTGAAACGTTTTCTCGACGAAGCGCGGACACTCGCCAAGTTTCGCGAGCCCAATATCGTTCGTGTTATTCGCTACTTGGAGGCGCACGGTACCGCCTACTTCATCATGGACTATGAAGATGGTGAGTCGTTGAGCGGGCGCCTAAAGCGGGTTGGCACCATGGCCGAGGATGTCATCAGTGCCATCATGCTTCCCATTCTCGGTAGTCTTAAGGCAGTCCACGAGCAGGGATTTCTGCACCGAGATATTAAGCCCGGAAATATCTATATCCGGAAAGACGGTTCACCGGTGTTGCTGGATTTCGGGGCCGCGCGGCAAGCGCTCGGCGAACAGAGTCGGGCCATGACCGGTATGGTGACGCCGGGTTATGCGCCGTTCGAGCAGTATTTTTCGAGTGGCAAGCAAGGCCCGTGGAGCGACATGTACGGCATCGGGGCGACGATATATCACTGTATGGCCGGGTTCGCCCCGGTGGCGTCGACCGAGCGTATCGCCGCCATCCAAGACGGTGAGCCAGACCCACTGCGAAAAATCACAAAACTTGTGACGCGACAGTATAGCGAGCGTTTTCTGCAAGCCGTGACCTCGATGCTAGCGCCCAACGCCAAGGATCGACCACAGACGGTGGACGAGGCGCTGGCCGCGTTCGGGTCGGATGGGCCGCGAGCGGCTGTTTCACCGGCGGCAGACGAACGGCTATCCACCGAGTTTCCAGAAACCCAGCGCATCGATCAGCTCGCCGATAGCCAGGCGACATGGCAACCGGGCGTCTTGAGCACGGTAGAACTCAACCTGGAGCAGCATATAGGCCCGCTTTCGAAAGCGTTAGTGAGAAAGGCGTCCAGAAAGGCTGCCAACATAGAGCAACTGACTGAGCTGGTGTCGAGATTCATACCGTCGGAGAAGGCCAAGACGGTTTTTCTCGCCAAAACTCAAATCATTGGTGAGACCGAGATACTTCCGGTGGCGACCGAACCGGTGGACGCGATTCTCAAACCACGAATGCCAGCGGATATCAGTCAGCTGTCACAACCCAGTATCCGATCACGGCCCAGTATCCGATCACGGCCCAGTATCCGATCACGGCCCAGTAT
>Ga0209980_10000857_pt1 | contig 16626 bp, 16 predicted proteins | sample CR02metaG_FD_183611 | JGI IMG/M metagenome (GOLD analysis project Ga0209980, IMG submission 183611) | Deep subsurface microbial communities from Mariana Trench to uncover new lineages of life (NeLLi) - CR02 metaG (SPAdes) (version 2) | ecosystem: Environmental > Aquatic > Marine > Ocean trench...
TAATCGTGTGGTCGAGATCTCCTGTCAGGGCTCCAACCTGCAAGTCCTCGATGTTGATAATTCGCGAGAAGCGACTGACGCGCTCGAAGAACTGCGCCAAGTTGTGGTACGTGCCCTCGAGATTCATGGCGATCGGCCACTCACTATAGAAGTCCTGCTCCACAAAGGCCCCGGGTGTGAATCGCAGCAGGTTGAAATCGCCCTGCTCAGCCAGCGACCTGATCCTGCGCATGAGTTCGGGAGTATTGCGCCGGGCTGGAAGAATCCTCAGGAGCTTGTCCAGCTCGAGCTCGAGCTGGCGAACCTCTTCGCGGAACCGCGGCAGTTGCTGCCGAGCGGCACGACCTTCCTGAATCCGGGCTTGGAGGCCGGTCAACTGGGTTTCGAGCCCACCGATCGAGACCTTCTTGGGCTTCAGCAACATTTTGTGCGCCCCGACGTAGACGAGCGTCCCCACGACCAGACCGGCAATGAGACCGAAGTACCAGGGTTTGCCTTCGAGTCCTGTTTGAAACGCCATTCTTCCTGTTCCTCAGCCGGCAGCCGGTGCCCGGTCCCGCCCCTCGGCATCAGAAAGTTGAGTAAAGCCGAATCGAATCACGAACGAGTATGTTTGCCCGACCTGCGACGTGTCTTGAAGAACGGGTTCCTGAAACTCTTGAACACGATCCAGATTCTCCAAGAAGTTGGCCACCGCGTTGGTGTTGAACGCTCGTCCGGAAAGCGTGATGGTCTGGCCTGAAACACTCATTCGGTCCATCCACAGCAGCTCCGGCAGGGCGCGGGAAATTTCGTCCATGATCTGAACCGGCCCCTGCTGGTTGGCCTTGAGCTGCGAAATGATGTCGACCTTGTTTTCGAGTTTGGCCTTCTTGTTCTTGAACTGATCGACCTCGGCGATGATCGGCGCAAGCCTATCGACTTCCACCTGGGCTTCGCTGACTTCGGCTCGAATCCTCTTCACGCTGCGCCCAAGCAAGAGGTTGTGCCCGAGGGAAACCAAGAGACCGAACAGGATAGCGCCCACCAGCGCCGCGCTGCCGGCATCGAGTCCACCGAGGTCGAAGCCGCCGCGCGGAGAGGACTTCTTCCGCGCGGTAACGGGGCGACGCCCTTCGGAGAGCAGGTTGATCCTGATCATGCTGAGCCTAGTCGTCTACTTTCCTGGCGGCCAGACCGACCGCCACCGCCAGCATCGGCGCCACCGATTGGAGCCAGACACCGTCGAAGTCCGTTTCACGATAGTGAATCCGCCGTAGCGGATCCAGGACCTCGGTCGGAACTTTGAATCGATCCTGCAGCACATCGCGCAGATTGGGGGTAAGGGCACAGCCGCCGGAGAGCATGAGCTTGGTAACCCGGTCGTCTGCGGACGTGGCGGCGAAGAAGTCGAATGTCTTTTGGATCTCGGCCGCAAGCTCGGTCGAGACCGCTTCGAGGATGGCTCTCGCCTCCGCCGGTGAGCAACCCGGCACTTGTTCGCCGCGTTTCAGCCGTTCGGCATGATCGAACGACAGGCTGTATTCCCGTTGCAGCGCCTCGGTGAACTGGTTGCCACCGATCGACATGTCGCGCCAGAAGACGGTCGTGCCCCGAGACAAAATATTGATCGTCGTTACACCGGCGCCCATGTTCACCAGGGCGACTACTTGCTGCGGATCGATGTCGTAGTTGATCTCGTAGGCGTTCTGCACCGCAAACGCATCGACATCCACAATCACCGCATTCTTTCCGGCCTGACTGATTACCGAGACGTAGTCGTTGACCTTGTCGCGCTTGACCGCCACCAGCAGAACTTCCATGGTATCGCGGGCTACCTCTTCGTCGCTCAGCACCATGTAGTCCAAACGAACGTCGCTTATGTCGAAAGGGATGTACTGCTCTGCTTCCCACTGGATCGATTCGGCGATTTCTTCCGATGACATCGCAGGCATTTGAATCTTCTTGATGATCACTGAATGCCCGGCGAGGGAGGTCGCGTAGTTGTTGCTCTTGACGCCACTTTCCTCGGCCAGTTTGTTGACCGCGTCTACGACCAGTGATGAGTCCATGATCGAACCATCGACGATCGCTTCGGGAGAGAGCGGTTCGAGCCCGACACGCTGGAGATGCCATTCTCCGCTACGCTCCTTGAGCTCGACCAATTTGACGGTCGAGCTGCCGATGTCGAGTCCGATGACTCCCTTGCTCCGCGAAAACAGCACTCAGTACACCTTTGATCTAAAAACTCCAGCTTTTATGCGACTTTAACACTGCAACCTTAAGCAATTCCTCAAGCTATACAAGAATGCCACACCCTGTCAAGGGAGCGGTCGAGGACGTCATTACGAACCAACGATGGAGGCCCGAAACTCGGCTGGCGACTGCTATGGCAATCTGCTACCATCTCGCCCTCGATTTGGAGGAATTCTCGAATGTCCAAGCAATGTTCCGTTTGCGGCAAGAAAACAACGATCGGTCGGCAGATAAGTCACGCCCATAACGTCTCGGCCCGAACCTGGGAGCCTAATCTCAGAAGGGTCCGAGCCCTGGTAAACGGCTCCGTCAAGCGAATTCTGGTCTGCGCGCGGTGTTTGCGCAGTGGCAAAGTCCACAAGCCGCCCATCCGCGATTGGCAGCCGGAGCCGGCCGAAGCCGAGCAAGGCTAGAGAACCTAGCTGTCTCTTCCTAGGGACGCGAGGTTGTCGGACTCGGTACCCATCGGCCGACGCACGTCCAAGACGCCGCGCACGTCTCGGAGCCCCTGGCGTAACTTCTCGAGCTGTTTCCGATTCTTCACTTCGACCACTACGGTGATTTGCCCGCGGCCGGTTTCGACGGTTTCGGCCTCGAAGTTTCGAATATTGCCGTCGAATTTCGCGATCGCCTCCGTGAGTCTCGCCAGCATGCCGGGACGATCCTCGGTTTCGATCACCAGCGGGACCGGGAAGACCTCGTCGCCGGAGCGCTCCCATTCGACCTCGATCTCGCGTTCCGGGTTGTACAGCAGATTCCTGACATTCGAACAGTCCACCGAATGCACCGACACGCCCCGACCTCGCGTCACGTAGCCGACAATCTCATCTCCCGGCAGCGGCTTGCAGCATTTCGCCAGAAATGCCAGCAAATCGCCCTCGCCACGAACCGTAACGGCTGCGGGACCGGACGGAAGAATCCGCGCCACCGCCGAGCGTAGGCGGCTGGGCTTGGTCTCGGCAGCCGCGAGTTGCTCGCTCGTCAGCGTCCGACCGAGCACTTGGCGCACCGTGATCTTGCCGAAGCCGATGCGGCTCAGGAGGTCATCGGCATGCCCAATACCGTCCGCTACGAGGAACTCCAGAAGCTCCTTTGACTCGAGAAACCGCTTGGCGGAGACCTTGTGCCGCTTGAGGCCCCGATCCAGGAGCCGACGACCGATCTCGAGCGAACTCTTCTTCTGTTCAGTGTTCAGCCAATGCCGGATCTTGCTCTTGGCTCGCGAGGTGCCGACAAAGCTCAACCAGTCCCGAGACGGCTTCCGATTGGGACTCGTCATGACCTCGACGATGTCGCCGTTCTGGAGTTGCGTCCTCAGTGGAACCAATCGACCGTTGACGCGCGCGCCCGAACAGTGGTGGCCGAGTTCGGTATGAATCTTGTAGGCGAAATCCACCGGGGTGGCTCCGCGCGGAAACGAAAAGACGTCGCTCTTGGGGGTGAACACGTAGACCTCATCCGGGTAGAGGTCGAGCTTCAGCGTCGCCATGAAGGTGCGCGGATCATCGACGTCCTGCTGCCAGTCAATGAGCTGACGCAACCACGCGACCTCGGTCTCCTTGATACCTTGATCCGGCCTGCCCTCCTTGTAGTGCCAGTGAGCGGCAATGCCTTCTTCGGCGACCAGGTCCATCTCCCGAGTCCTGATCTGGACCTCGAAAGGCTGTCCGTTCTCTACCACCACGGTGGTGTGCAGAGACCGGTAGAGATTCGGCTTGGGCATCGCGATGTAGTCCTTGAATCGTCCGGGTACCGGGCGCCAATGCTGATGCACCACACCCAAGGCGGCATAGCAGTCGCGAACCTCTTCGGTGATGACGCGGAAAGCCAGATAGTCGTAGAGCTGGGCGAGTTCGATCCCCTGCCTGCGAAGCTTGCCCTGTATCGAGTGGTAGCGCTTGACCCGGAAACTGATCTCGGCCTCGATCTCGGCCTCCTTCAAACTCTCCTGTAGCCTGGAGCGAATGTCCGCAGTCGCCTTGCGGCCGATCTTGAGCTTCTCGCGAACCTTTGCCTCCAGAGCCGCGAACCTGACCGGGTGCAAGTGATAGAAAGCCAAGTCGGCAAGGTCACCCTGCACTTTCGACATCCCCAGCCGGTCGGCGATGGGCGCATAAATCTCGAGCGTCTCTCTCGAGATTCTGCGCTTGACCTCTTGGTCCAGGTGCTCGAGCGTCATCATGTTGTGCAGCCGATCGGCAAGTTTTACCAAGATGACGCGGATGTCTTTCGCCGAAGCCAGAATGAGCTTGCGAAACGTCTCCGACTGGAGTTCATCTCGCCGAACGTACTCATGCTTTCCGATCTTGGTCACCCCGTCCACGAGCGCCGTGATCTCATCGCCGAACTCCGCGGCCAGGGCCTCTCGAGTCGTCAGCGTGTCTTCGAGGACATCGTGCAGCAAGCCGACCGCGACCGAGGTCTGGTCCGCGCGGAAGCCGGCCAGAAAGTACGCGACATAGAGCGGGTGAGTCAGAAAGGGCTCGCCCGATTGGCGCTTCTGGTCTCCGTGCTTCGCGGCCGAGAACTCGTAGGCCCGGCGCAGGAAAGCCTCGTCGGGCTGCCGCCCGAGCTCGCTCATGTGCTCGAGGAGGTCCTCGAAGCTCACCTTCTTGTGAGGCGGCTTGACCGGCGGCGAGCGAGCGGAGAATCTTTCGCGCAGGGTTGGCATGGGCTCGATATTCAGACCGGCTGGCCGATCGGCCAGCCGGTCGCTCAGGCAAGCCCGTCCGGCCGGATCGGGTCCGGTCGATTCTGATTATAGTTTGAGCCCGGCCGGCGGGAGGCTGCTAGCCTGGATTATTCACCAGGCTAGGCGGAAGTCGCTCGCGCTTCCCGACGACGGCCTCTCGCGGCGCGGCCGAATATCGACTCCCAGAGCAATGCGAATGGACACGCCACGTAGATCGACGAGTAGGTGCCCACGATCACCCCGACCGTGAGAATGAAGGCAAAGCCTCTGAGCACGTCACCGCCCAGAAAGAGAATCGAGCCGACCACCAGCAGGGTGGTTCCTGACGTCAGGACCGTGCGCGACAGCGTTTGGTTCAGGCTCGAGTTCATGGTCTCTTCCAAGGGAGTGGATTTCGCGCGCCGCAGATTCTCGCGCACCCGGTCGAAAACCACGACCGTGTCGTTGACCGAATAGCCCACCAGAGTCAGGAACGCGGCGATCGTCGTCAGATTGAACTCGAACCCAAGCAATGCGTAGAGGCCGACGGTAATGAAGACATCGTGCAACACGGCGACCAGAGCTCCGACTCCGAAGCGCAGTTCAAATCGGATCCATATGTAGATGAGCATGCCGATCATCGACGACACGATGGCCAGGAGTCCCTTTTGGCGAAGCTCTGATCCGATCTGCGGGCCGACATTCTCGGCCCCAAGGATCGAAAACTTGCCCAAACGAGCGTTGGCTTCGAGCGTTTCCAAGATCTCCGGCGTGACGTGGGGCAGAGCCGAGATCGAGCCCCAGTCCGCGATCAGTCCGCGCTCGCGCCGAAGTCCGAGAATCGCATCCACCGCCAGGCCATAGGACTCTTGGTCGAGCGCGTCGGGGTCGCTCGAGGTCAACAGGGCTTCGACGGTTTCGCGACCCACTCGATTGAGGTCGATCCCGGCGCCGCGATTGTCGAGCGCCGCGTCGAGCGCCGACACCACGAGCGCCTGACTCCCCTCCTGGGACCCTTCGACAACCGGGGTCTTGATCAGCGCCTCGTTGACTCCAGCGACACCAAAACTCTGGATGACGGCATCTTGCACTCCAGCGTCGGCCACGATGTCACGCAACCTCTCGATCTCGATCGGCTCGGAAAACTTGAGCGTCAGCTGGGTCCCACCTGCGAAGTCGATTCCCAGGTTGAGTTTTCCCACGAACAAGACCTCGATCGCCCCGACCAGCAACAGGGCTACGGAAAAGATCATCCAGTACTTCCTGTACTTCATGAACTGGATGTTGCTGTCGGTAAAAAACTCCATCTCCGTGTCCTCTGAAGCGCCGTCAGATCGACAGACGATCTACGCGTTGGCGGCGCGAAAGAATGAGGTCGAAAAGCCATCGGCTGACGAAGAGCGCCGTGAACAACGAGGCGAAAATGCCCACCGAGAGGGTTACCGCGAAACCGCGGATCGGCCCGGTTCCGAACTGGAACAAAAACAACGCGGCCAGAAGAGTGGTGATGTTCGCGTCGAGCACCGACGACATCGCCTTACCGAAACCGGCGTCGACAGCCGACTTGACGGTGCGTCCGTGCCGAAGCTCTTCGCGAATGCGCTCGAACACGAGCACATTGGCATCGACAGCCATGCCTATGGTCAACACGATGCCCGCAATTCCGGGAAGCGTGAGCGTCGCTCCAAAATAGGCAAGCGCTCCGAAAATCAAGACGATATTCAGAGACAGCGCCAAGACCGCATTGAATCCGGACACCTTATAGATCAGAAACATCGTCAGCACAACCAACGCCAACCCCAGCAGGCCGGCCTTCAAGCCCTGGTCAATGGAATCCTGCCCGAGTGACGGCCCTATGGTGCGCTCTTCGAGATAGGTAATCGAGGCCGGAAGGGCACCCGATTTGAGCACGGTGGAGAGATCCTCGACCTCTTGGCGGGTGAACGAGCCCTCGATAATGCCGCTGTCGCGGATCTGCGCCCTAATCGTCGGGGCGGAGCGAACCCTGCCGTCGAGAACAATCGCGAGTCCGCGACCGATATTGGCAGCAGTCACCTCGCCGAACCTCTGCCCGCCCTCGTGAGTGAGAAAGAAATTTACGATCGGCTGATTGAAATCTCCCAGGCCGGGGCGTGCATCCTTGAGGTCACGGCCGGTGATCACCGACACTTTCTCGACGGCGTAGTACTGATCTGCTACGAAATTGCCTTCGCTGTCTCGAATCGGTCCGGCGATGATCTCGAGTTCATCCGGTAGCCGGCCGCCGTAGTTGCCCAGAATCTGCTCACGGCTGGACGCTCCCCTGCCGTCGGCCGGATAGGCCACCAGGCGAAAGTCGAGAAAAGCGGTGTTCTTGATCAACTTCTTGACCCGCTCGGGGTCGTCGACGCCGGGCAGCTGAACGACAATGCGGTTGCCTTCGAGACCCTGCCTCTGAATCACGGGTTCGGAAACGCCATAAGCGTCTATACGGTTGCGAATGGTCTCGACCGCCTGCTTGACCGACTGGTTGGCGATCAGGTTGGCGTTCTGCGTTTTCATCTCGAACGCCACCCGGCCATCGCGCCTCTGATAGCCCCAGCCCGGCAAGAACTCCTCGGCCACGGTAGAGAGGTCGGTCGCGTGATCGGAGCCTAGGCCCAGCAGATCGAACGCCGTCGCGGAGGTTCTGGTTGCACTGACCGTGCCGGCACCCAGGTCTTGGAGCTCCTGGACCAGCCTGGCCAGGTCTTTGCCGGTCTCCGCTCGCAGCGCGTCTTCGGTCTGGACTTCGAGCACCAGGTAGGTTCCCCCGCGCAGATCCAGGCCCAGCTTGATCTTCTCCTGGAGCGGATAGGCCGACAGAGCGCCCACCAGGACGATCAGGCCGATCAGCACTCCCTTCCAAAGAAGTCCTCGCTTCATTATCGGCCGTCACCCTCCGACCCCTGAAGCCCCGAGATCGCGGACTTCGAGATCTTGACTTTCACATTGTCGGCTACCTTGACCAAAACCGCGCTGTCCAAAACCGCCGTGACTTCGCCATGCAGCCCGCCCGAGGTCACGATTCGATCCCCCTTTTTGATATCGCTGATCATCTGCTGGACGGCCTTCTGGCGCTTGCGCATCGGAGCGATCAACAGGAAATAGAAGATGCCGAAAATAAGGACGATCGGTACCAACTGTATGAAGGCGCTGGGCTGGGCCTGGGCGAAGGCAAGCATCATCAAACTCCACATGAACCAGGATTCGTCGGTGTTGTGTCGGGGTTGGCTGCGGTATACGCCGCAGTGAATGAATCAGCCCACTCGGCCGTGGCGCCGGACGCGATAGCTTCCCTGAGATCCCTCATAAAGTCAAGAAAGAAGCGGATGTTGTGCTGCGTCGCAAGCACCGCCCCGGTGGTCTCCTTGGTGCGAATCAAATGGTGCAAAAAGGCCCGGCTCACGCTAGAGCACGCCGGGCACTCGCAGGTGTCCTCGACGGGTCTCGAGTCCGTTCTGTACCGAGCATTCTTGATCCTGATCGGGCCGCCGCGGGTAAAGAGGAAACCATGGCGGGCGTTGCGGGATGGCAACACACAGTCGAACAGATCGACGCCATGGCGAACCGCATGCAGAATATCGAGCGGCGTTCCGACCCCCATCAGGTATCGGGGCTTGGCGCGCGGAAGGAGAGGCGCGGTGAACTCGACCACGCGCCGCCGGTGCTCCAAGGACTCGCCCACGCTCACGCCGCCGATCGCGTAGCCGGGAAAGTCCAGAGCGGCCAGGGTCTCGACCGCTTCCTGCCGCAGGGCAGGGAAAATCCCGCCTTGCGCAATCGCAAAAAGCAGCGTCCCTCGACCCTTCCAAACCGCGCGCGCCCTCGCCGCCCAACGGTTCGTACGCATCAACGAAGCGCGGATCTGCCTCTCGGTCGCGCCGTGGGGTGGGCACTCGTCCAGCACCATGGCGATGTCGACGCCCATGCGCTCCTGGAACGACACCACGGACTCTGGTGAGAACTCGAGCGCCTCGCCGTCGATAGGACTCCGAAAGGACACGCCGTGCTCGCTGATCGTACGCAAGCGGGCCAGACTAAAGACCTGAAACCCTCCGCTGTCGGTGAGAATCGGACCCTCCCAGCCGGTGAATCGATGGAGACCGCCGACGTCTTCGATGACCTCGATTCCAGGTCTCAGGGCCAGGTGGTAGAGATTGCTCAACATGATCTGAACCCCCAGAGCCCGCAACGCCTCCGGAGTCAGGCCCTTGACCGACCCGAGCGTGGCCACGGGCATGAACGCGGGGGTCTCGACCGAACCGTGGCGGGTCGTCAAACGGCCCAGTCGAGCCGATCCGTCGCTGCGAAGCAGCGAGAAATCAGCTTTCATTCAGGCTACCGAGGGTCGCCGGCGCCGGCCTGGGTCTCGAAGCGGACTTCTCGGACCTCCACGTCTCGAGGCAAGTCCAGCTCGAACCTGTCGTCCGGAATTCCCCCATTGACGCGCAGGTTCCGAAACTCGTATTCGGTAACGTCACCATCGCCTTCCACGTATTTGAGTCGAACCGGCAGAAAGAGAGTCGGATGAAGCCACAGGTCAATCCCCTGGATCCTGCTCGCGACGCGCTCGAAGCGAGGCGAAAGCTCGAGCCGCAGCGGATCGTCTCCATTCGGAGACAGGTGCATCGAGACCCGGAAGTACTTGAGAAGAGCGTCCAGCGAGGTCCCAGCCCCGAGATAGCGAAACACCCGATCGGATTGCTCTCCGACCTGCGCCCTCTCCGCTTTCGCGATATCTCGGTACCAGGTCGTCATGAGCCGGCCGGCGATGACCAGAGAAACCGGTTCGGGCCGCGAGTACTCCCAGCGCACGCGATCGGGTGCGGCATAGGAGAACTCGCCTTCCGAGCGATCGGGCTCGAGCAATAGCGCGCTCCACTTGACTTGTGAGAAGTCCGCCTCGAGCGTCTCGAGGGTCTCATGGGCAGCGCGCATTCGCTCAGCGAGCGCCTGCAGCCGCTCGCTCGGAGAAAGCGTCCTGTCAAAGGGGCTGGCGGCTTCGTCTCTCGCGCCGGCCGCGGCGGCTAACGAAAGCCAGAAGAAACCGATAAGTAGCAGAATTCTGCGCATGCGTGCTCCGCTGGGGGGCGAGGCCGCTCATCCTAGCTTGACCCCGAACCCCGGACAAGACGATGAGGCTGCAAGATCACCGCCCGGGTCGTCCTTGACACCCCCGGGGGCCGATGCTACGTTCCCGCCCCACGGTCAGCGGGGGGGCTAGCTTCATGACAGCAGACGTCGAACTGGGAACAAAACACGAGTGCCCGAGCTGTGGCACCAAATACTATGACCTCGGGAAGGCCGGGGCCCCTTGCCCGAAGTGCGGCGCAGCGCAAGAAGACGCCGACCCGGACCAGACCAAGACCTCCAGGAAGAAAGCCTAGCAGCCGTTGCTGTTCGCTCTCGGGTTCGGCGTTTGCAACCCCTTGCAAGTTGCCGTAGGGTCTGACGGCGAATGAGCCAAGACGCTTGGTATCGGAAGCTGCACTGGCAGATCCTGATCGCGATGACTGCCGGCGTGATCGCCGGATTGGTCGGAGGCCCGGCCATCGTTCCGAAGGTAGGATGGCTGGGCACCCTCTTCATCGCGCTACTGCGGATGATCATCGTGCCCTTGATCATCACCTCGATCATTTCGGGCGTCGCCTCGATCGGCGGCGGTCGAGACTTGGGAAGGATGTTTGGCAAGACGCTCGGCTACTACGTGCTAACCAGCGCTCTGGCGATCCTGGCCGGCCTGCTCGCGGTCAACATCATCAAGCCCGGGGTGGGCGCAAACATCGGTGGCGCGGCGAAGGTGGATCTGCCGGACCTCTCGGCGCCCAACTCTCCAGTCGAGCTGCTTCTCGACATCGTTCCCAGGAACTTCTTCGAGGCGGCTGTCGAGTCCAAAATGCTCTCGATCATCTTCTTCTGCATCCTCTTCGGCGTGGCGATCGCGAACCTTCCGAAAGAGCCCCGCACCTTCCTGTTCAAACTCTTCGACACAGCCTTTCAAGCGATGATGAAGTTGACCGCGGGAGTCATCATGTTCCTGCCCCTGGGCGTCTTTGGGCTCATCACCAGACTGGTCGGCGAATCGGGTTTCGCGTCTTTCAAGGCGCTCGGCATGTACATGGTCACGATCGCAGTGAGTTTGACCGTACACCTGTTCGTGACCTTGCCACTGGTGCTGATCCTGCTCGGCAGGATCAAGCCGCAGATTCACTTCCGCAACATGATGGACGCCCTGTTGATGGCGTTTTCGACCAGTTCCTCGGCGGCCACGTTGCCCGTGACAATCAGCAACGTGGAGAAGAAAGTCGGCGTCTCCAATCGGATTTCGGCCTTTGTTCTGCCCATGGGAGCCACCGTCAACATGGACGGAACCGCACTCTACGAATGCGCCGGCGTGCTCTTTATCGCTCAGGTTCTGGGTGCGGAACTGAACTTTGGGGCCCAATTGGTGGTGGTCCTGACCGCGCTGCTCGCCTCGATCGGAGCGGCGGCGGTTCCGTCTGCGGGTCTGGTCGTCATCTTCATCGTCCTCGAATCGGTCAACCTCCGAGGACCCGAGGTAGACGTGATCGTGGGCGCCATGCTCGCCGTGGATCGCCCGCTCGACATGTACCGCACGGCAATCAACGTCTTCAGCGACTCCTGTGGGGCCGCGATCATCGCCAAGTCGGAAGGCGAAGACGTCGATACCGTGGTCGTGGCCTGAGTGGATCTCGAGCGGCAGGCCTCCTATCGTGACCCGATACACGGCTTCATCCACGCGGACCCACTCGAACACGCTCTGATCAACAGCCGGCCCGTCCAGCGCTTGCGCTGGATTCATCAGCTCGGCTTCGCCTACCTGGTGTTCCCAGGTGCCGAGCACAGCCGATTCAGCCACGTTCTCGGCGCCATGCATCTCGCCGGCCGAGTCTATGATGCCCTCGCGGCCAAAGCTCCCGACCTTCTGGTTCCCGATCAGTCGGCGCTCGAGCGCCGGTTGGTTCGGGTCGCGGCCCTGCTGCACGACATCGGGCACGCACCTTTCAGTCATTCCGCCGAGGATCTCTTCGAAGACGGCATCGACCACGAGGAGATGACGCGACGAATTCTCCTCATCGACGAGATGCACGAGATTTTCGACAAGTTCGGCGACGGCATCGGTGCCGAAGACGTCTGCACTCTCCTCGCCAAGCCCGTAGACCCGCAGCGGCGACTGCTGTCGCAGGTGATCTCCGGAGAACTCGACGTCGACAAGATGGACTACCTCTTACGCGACAGCCTCTACTGCGGAGTGCGCTACGGCAACTACGACCTGGACAGAATTCTCGAAACCATCGAGCCGATCCGAGATCCGGAAACCGGTGACTGGGGCATCGGCGTCGCGGAGGGCGGAGTTCACGCCGTCGAAGCGCTGGTCATGGCTCGCTATTACATGTTCACGCAGGTCTACTTCAACCTGACCGGCAAGGCGCTGGAACTTCATTTCAGCGAGTGGCTGCTCGAGCAGGGTAGACGTTGGCCCTCGTCAGCGCTCGACTTTCTGGAGCACGACGACATCTCGGCGATGGCCTTGATGAGAACCTCGGACAGCCCACACGCACGGGCGGTGGTCGAACGCCTCTACTACCGCCTGGCTTTCGAGACCGCGGAACACCTCTCACGGGCCGAACGAGAGGACTTCACCAATGTCCTCGGCGACATCCGAGTCCGTTTTCGGAACCACGCCCTGATGGTTTCGAACTCGGCCAAGGATCCCCACCGCCTCGGACAAGCTCGCGTGCACGTGCGTCATTCGGACGGCTCACTACACCCGATGGAGGAATCGAGCCATTTCATTCGGCATCTCGCTCGCATCGAACGATTCAGGGTCTACACACCGCCCGAGATCCGGGACGAAGTGGCCGCGGCGTTCCAGAGCGTTTGGCCAAAGAACCTGGGGTAGCCAGTCCAGCGGCGGTTGATCCCAATGACATCAGATAACTTCATACGACTCCCATGACACAGATCACTGCACGGGTTCCCGATGATCTCGCCCGCCAGATCGACGAGGCTGCTGCGCAACTGAAACGGTCTCGAGCTCAGGTGGTGCGCCAGGCATTGGAGTACTGCCTCGAAGATTTCGAGGATCTCAAGCTGGGAATCGAGCGACTCCGGGATCCAGCGGATTCGATTCTCGATGGGGACGACGTGCGGCGTGAGCTACTCGATCAGGCGCAGATAGCGGTAATGGGTTGCTCAGCGGCTGGGTTGCTGTTGCACTGGAAGAATCCGCGATTGAAGGCGAGACCCCCAAGGCTTCCACCCGTTTGAAACCCCAACGGATCTGCCCTCCCATACCTCGCGGTCCCTGCTTCAAACCAGCGGTGAAAGAGTGGTCCGACGCAAGTTTGCCGTACCGATGCTCGCATCCCTAACGCGTTTCTGGACTTACCCCGGTTTCGGCCCGAATACGAGTCCCGGATCTTGGTCGAAACCCCAGACGCGAGTTTTCGGCTACGCGGACACGCGGACGGCCCCAAGCGGCCGGTAGCTAAAGAAGGAGAAACTTCTTCCTTTAGTTGCTCGGCGATTTTTTCGGCATCGGATCACTGCTTTAGGATCCTAGCAAGCGACTTCAGCGGCCCTCGCGTTCCCAGAGTGACGCGAGGTCACGAGCGCCGTGGACGATGGCGGCGATCGAGACGACGTCGGGGTCGATGCGGTAGATGAGACGGTAGGAACCGAGCAAGAGTTCCCGCAGATCCATCGGCTCGAGTTCCGGGACGCGGTGTCCGCGTCCCGGCATTTCGCGTAGAGAGCGAGCGGCTTCGAGTGTTTGTCGAACGAAACGAGAGGCGGCGTCAGGTGAGTCTTGCGCGATGTAGTCGGCGATTGCGACGAGCTCGAGCGTTGCCCGCCGGGCCCAGGTTACTCGCCGAGCCACTTGGCCATCCGCTTTTCGACCTCTTCCTGGCTCAGCACCCGGCCTTCCTCGATATCTTTGAGGCCCTGTTCGACTTTCTGTCGGACGTAGATACGGTACTGGATGTCCTCGTAGGAGACGTCATCGGGGAGCTTGTCGAGAAGGTCGCGGACGGTGTCTTTCGCGGTGGCAGGCATGGTTCGGTCTCCTCGCTTATTATACCGCTTCGTCGTGGAGGTTCGATCGAGACGCTGAGGCGCGAGGGCGACAACGTGGGGGAGGGTGTACGTTCGAGGGGGAATAGGGACAGGCACCTGATTACTCGAGCTTGCCGCTACGACCAGCGTCGTGACCTCGGCTGACTACCTTCCGCCTGGACCGTCGTAGGAGAGCGAGAGCAAGGCGCCCGCGGTCTGGTCTGAGTCGGTCTTGATCTGGCTCATTCGCCCCAGAGCATCGTAGCTCATCCGCCGCTTGGTCGTCTCGCCGGCCTGGTAGGTCTCGTTGCCCGCGGGATCGAAAAAGAAGCGCTGTTCCTCGTCGGTGCCGAGACCCACGGCCGAGAGCTTCGGGCTCCGGCCGCCGGTGGCCGAAGGTGTGTAGGCGTAGTTGGTGACCACTCCATCTCGCGTCTCGGTGAGGCGGTTTCCGATCTTGTCGTAGCTCCACGAGAGACTCCCCCAGGGACCGGTGCCCGAGGTTAGGAAGTAGTGCGTGTCCTGATAGGTGTAGGTGCGGTCCTGGCCGGGGCCGGAGTCGGCGATCTGGAGGATGTTGCCAACCGAGTCGGTGGTGTAGGTCCAGCTGAGAGCCGAACCGGCCGAGATGCCGGCAGGGAAGTAACGTGTGTCGAAGCTGCGGGATTCCGTCACGCCGTTGCCGAGGGCCAGCGTGGTCAGGGGCCCGGACGGGAGATAGGCGGCCGAGGTCACCAGGTTCGTCGTTGCGGCCCCGTCCTGGACGGTGACCCGACCGTCTCCTGGCTGGTGGTCACCGACCCGGGAAGGAGGACGTGACGTCTTTCACCTACGACCCGTTGCGCGGGGACTTGTAATCCACCTCCCCATCCTGGTCGGCCACCTCTTCGCGACCAGACAAGCTCAAGACCATTGAATCGAAACGAGGGTAGAACACCGCAAGCCGATTGTCCAACTAGAGTCGGGCTCGTGGATGCTCGTTCTCGTCGATAGGTCGTCATCGTCCCAATTCGGCTTCGTCGACATTTCCTCTTTCCAGGTGCCGAAATCGCACCAGCGGCTCCTGACAAGGCAAGCCCCGTGCCACGGGTAGGATTAGTCCAAAAGTCCCCGTCGCTGTTGAGAAACCCTCGACACGACACGCGACCCCCGGTTCTGCAAGTGTTCGAAAACGAACACCCGATGGTCGAAAACAAACACTTACGGCCAACCTTACGCCCGCCTAACGCAAACGGTAGCGACCTAGAACGCCCGCCCCTCGGGACGACCGATCTCCGCCAGGCGTTCGAGCGCTCGACTCCAGCGCGCGCGTGAATGTTCCCAGGCCGTCAGGCCCAGGGAGAGCGGCAACTTCTGGAACCCTTCCTGAAGGACCATGACGCGGCAGCCGGCCTCGGACTGCGTGAGTTCGACCGTCACCTTCGTGGCCGCGGTCCAACCGGCATCCAACTGCCGAAATCCCAGCACCAAGCGTTCGGGTTCGACCCGCTCGACGACCTCGACATACTCGCGCCGAACGCCTCCCTGCGCCAAGTCGCTTTCCAACCAGAACACCGTCGGAGGTCCCTCCTCGAGTCGAGCCCGGTCGCCAAGCCAGCAACTCTGTTTGTCGGCTTCGACCCAGAACGGCCAGACCCTCTCCGGCGAGCTTCCGGGCACCACGACTCGACGTTTGAGCTGAACTCCCGGAATATCTCCCTGCCGGATTCCCTCCATGGCCAATTCGCAAACTAGCTCAAAAGATCTCGCAGCGCTGGTTCGATGTCCGGAAATCGAAACTCGTATCCCCGCTCGAGAAGCCGCGCCGGAACCGCTCGTTGCCCATCCAGCACCAGGGTCGCCATCTCTCCGAGAAGCAGCCGCAGGGCAATCGCCGGCGTCGGCAGCAAGCCGGGCCGCTTCAGCACTCTTGCGATCGCGCGCGCGAGTTCGCGATTCGACACCGCTCCGGGCGCAGCCAGATTGAAGGCGCCCTCGGCGCCCTCGTCCTCCAGTAGATAGACTATCGCCCGCACTTGATCTTGGAGATGAATCCAAGACAGCACCTGCCGGCCCGAGCCCACCGGGCCGCCCGCAAAGAGCCGGAACGGCAGGAGAATGCGTGGCAGCGCGCCACCATCGGCCGCGAACACGACCCCGGTACGAGCAATCACTCGCCGCACGCCGAGCGTCTCGACGCTCGCACTCGCCGCTTCCCAGTCACGACAGACCTCGGACAGAAAATCGGAGCCCGGCGGAGTCGTCTCCGCGATCGCCTCGTCGCCATGCGGTCCGTAGTAGCCGACTGCCGACCCTTGAACGAGCACTCCCGGGCGATTGGCACACGCCGCGAAAGCTTCCACCAGCGCCTCGGTCGAGCGCACGCGGCTCTGGCGAATTCGATTCTTCTGGCCTTGTGTCCAGCGCCGGGCTCCGATGTTCTCGCCGGCCAAGTGAACCACCGCGTCCACCGATTCGAGCACCGGCACCAAGTCGTCGACGTCCACAGTGTCCCAACCCCGGGCCGAGACACCGGCCGGAAGACCCTCGACGGCTCCCGGCGTTCGGCTCAAAACCACCACCTCATGCCGTGCAGCGGCGAGTTCGCCAGCCAGAGCGCGGCCGATCAATCCCGTGCC
>Ga0209980_10000858_pt1 | contig 16622 bp, 18 predicted proteins | sample CR02metaG_FD_183611 | JGI IMG/M metagenome (GOLD analysis project Ga0209980, IMG submission 183611) | Deep subsurface microbial communities from Mariana Trench to uncover new lineages of life (NeLLi) - CR02 metaG (SPAdes) (version 2) | ecosystem: Environmental > Aquatic > Marine > Ocean trench...
AAAAGAACACCCAGCTACGCCTCTTGACAAAAATGGCGTTGCAAGACATTGTAAATTCTGCATATGTGAAAAAACATATTCAGAGGGATTCTAGAAAAAGAAAGTATCTTAAGTAGAGTCCCTATTGAGATAAAAAAGAAAAAGAGAGGTTATGGTTTTACACAAAGTATTGAAATTACAAGTGAGGTGAAAACCTAAAGAGTTTCGATTTGTCGGAGGTCGTAATCTCCGAACAAACCGCCCTTAGGACTATAATGTTTTACTTAGCTATTCCTCGCATAAAAAGAAAACTGATTATAGAAAAGGAATAACTATACACCGTGAATAAACTCTACAATATTTTCATCATAACAAATTATAAAAATTATGGAATGATTGTTTTGTAAATTCATCATTACGTTGTTGTCAGCACCAGGCCATCTGGCTGTGAGAGGTAATTCACCAGGATCTTGACTTTCGAGTATTATACAATTACCAAATTATCCAAAAATCAAGTTCAAAGCAAATAATAAATTATTGGTCTTTAATATTGTCTATAGATGGTTTGGAAGGGAAACACTTTCTATTGCTCTTATTGTAATCAAAAATTTGAAAATGATCCAATCAAACTTGCCGTTCACATTAAAAATAGCCATGAGAAAGGAAGAGGGAATCTAAAGTAATTTTATCATTTTAAACTAAAGATAATTCAAAATTATAATTATTATCAATCATAGAACATCTTTCTAATTTTACTTTTTGACCTATTTTTGGTTCATTTTCAACATTTCTTAAACTACCAATAATCCTGATTTTTTCTTCAAACTCAGTAATGCAAAAATATGCATTATCTTTTTTTGAAAACTCTATTACTTTTCCAAGAGGATCTGATTTTTTCCAGTTAAGTTTATCAAAACATTTACAACAATAATCGCTAGGTGGCCAGATTACCATTTTACATTTTGGACATTCTCCAATAACAAAATTTCCTTTTTTTAATTCGGTTTCAAAAATATTCATGATTTTAATAATAAAACTGTGGATGATGTGGCGGCTGCTGACATATTATGAACAAGACCTACTGATGGATTGTTTATTTGACGTTTACCAGCTGTTCCTTGAAGTTGTTGTACCACTTCAATAATTTGTGCTATGCCAGTTGCGCCTAAGGGGTGACCTGAGCCAATAAGTCCTCCCCGTGGATTAATTTTCATGTTATTTGTTTCAAACAAATTTTTTACATACTGTGCTGATTTTCCTCGTTGAACTAATCCTAAATCTTCTAATGCCATAAATTCGCATACAGTAAATGCATCATGAATTTCTGCAAAATCAACATTATCAGGTTTTAAATGTGACATATCAAAAGCAATTTTTGCAGCTTTTTGAGTTGAAATCATGTTGGAAATATTTTTATTTTTTGTAAATCCAGCTGACATTGTTTTTTGACCAATGCCGCTAATCCATACAGGCTTGTCAGTAAATTTTCTTGCCATATTTTCAGAAGCAAGTAATATTGCAGAACCTCCACTACATGGTCGTGAACAATCCGACATACGTAGATCATTTGTTAAAATTTTTGAATTCATTAATTCGTCAAAGGAAAATGATTTGTTTGAAAAAGCAAAAGGATTATTTTTTGCATTCCTATGATTTTTAGCTGCAACATAAGTTAATTCTTCATTAGTAGTCTCAAACTTTCTTTTATACGCTTTAGTAAAAATTGAAGCCCAATAAATTGGATGTTTATATTCGCCCCTTGAATTATCCCATTGTAAAATTTGACCAGGACTGTCAAATCGGTCAGCACCTACAACTAATGCTACTTCTGCAAGGCCTGCAGAGATATATGAAAATGCTGACACGGCAGCATTAGTACCTGAATTACATAAACTCTCAACAGTATGAGCAATTTTAGGTTCAATTCCAGAAAGTTCCGCTAGAATTGCTGACAAGTATTTTGAATTGTCATTTGTTGATACTAAAACTACATCAACATCTTTTTGATCAAGTTTAGAATTTTGATCAAACAAATTTTTTGTAGCAGATAGTAACAATGATTCAATTGGAATGTTATCCCGAGAAAATTTTATTCCGCCATATGCAACTACAGCTACTTTGTTCATAATTCATCCCCAGACATAGTTGAAACTAACAATTCAAATGATTTTGAAACATCCCCTATGGGATTAAATTGCAAGATTGGTAAATTCAAACCAGCATCACGAAAATTACTTAATTGTCTTCTTCCTTCTTCAGGTGTGCCATAAATAGCAAGTTCATTTAACATTGAATCTGAAACTAACTCATAATTCGATTTTAAACCCGATTTTTTGTATTCATCGTAAATGTTCTTAATTTCATTCGAAAATCCGTTTTTTGCTAAAAATTCTCTATAAATTAATCCTACTGAAACGTAAAATGCTAGAGTTTTTTTAGCTCGTTTAACGGCTTTTTCAGCATCAGACGATATACAAGTTATTAGTTGACACGTCACATCAATCTCTCGTTTAGCTTGCATTTTTTTAATTGTAGACCGCAATTCATTAAGTGGTCTTAAGTAAAAAATTACCCCGTCTCCTATTTGCCAGCATAATTCAATCATTTGTTGATTTACGGCAGCAAGATAAATAGGAATATTTTTTCTTGGTGGATTAATTAGTAAAGAAAAATTTTTCAATGAAAAAATTTTCCCGTTATAATTAACTTGTTTTCCAGATAAAGTCAGCCTAATAATTTCTACATACTCTTTCATTCGTAAAATAGGTTTTTCAAATTTGTTACCATGAAAATCTTCCACTATTGGAATACTACTAGTTCCCAAACCTAGAACCAACCGTCCTTTAGTTAACGTATCTAATGTAGCGGCTCCCATTCCAATTAAAGTTGGACTTCGAGAATAGATATTGATTATCGATGAACCGATTTTTGATTGATCAATTTTATTTGAGACAGCAGTCAGCATTGAAAAATTTTCCATTCCCCATGTTTCAGGAATCCAAACAGTATCAGGATTATACTTTGCAAGAGTATTTGAACAGGATAAAACTTGGTCGATAGTTAAAACTGAACCTAAACTATATGCTAACCGCATATGCCATAAGATTCGTATACACAAGAAAAATCTATCCATTAAGCAAAGTGTGAAAATTGATTGAGTTCGGCAATTATCTAACTAATTTGAAAGAATAATTAAATTGGCATATCGACTAGATGATTCAAATCAATATGAACAGCATCCCTTTTGGGAGCATGTAGGAGAATATACCTCTAAAAATACCGATACAGAGTTTATCAGCGAAGTATCATACATGTTGGTAACTCTGTACAAATCTGAAGTGGCATAAATCGGTATTTTGATTATTTTTCTTAAACTTAATTCTAATTTATTTTGAAATAAATTTTTCAAATTTCTGAGATAGAATATCTTTAGAACATTCTTCAATGTCTTTGTGAGAGTCAATTGAGTGCCAAAACACATTTTTAAATTTTTTATTATTTAGCAATCCTTTCTTGGCATATTTAGGAAATGTTGTTTTTTCTATATCTCCTTTATTTGGCAAATCCCTCACTATATCCTTTGAAAGATAATAAATTCCGGCATTCATCCATAGGTTGGGAATTTGTTTTTTTTCAATAAAACTAATTACTTTATCATTTGAAATCTCCAAAATTCCAAATTTGGTTCTTAAATTTATAGATGCAATTGAATTAAGTTTTGTTTTTAATTTGTTAATATCGATATTGGTAATAATATCTCCATTTATTACAAGAAATGATTTTTCCTTGATAAACTTACTAGCTTTTTTTATAGCCCCTCCAGTTCCTAGAGGAAATTTTTCTTTTGAAAATATAATTTTAGTTCCAAAATTGTTTTTTATCATTAAATAATTTTCAATTTGATCAGTTTTGTAACCTGTACAAATGATAAAATTATTTATTCCAAATTTTTTCAAGTATCGGATTTGCCATTCAATTATTGGTATGTTGTTTATTGGTACAAGTGGCTTTGGAACAAAATCTGTTATAGGTTTGAGTCTTTTACCTAATCCCCCAGCTAAGATTATTGCTTTCATGTATTCGTAGAACTTTCATACTCATTAAAAGTTTAATTTTAACATCTTTGTATTTTCTTTAAAATAAAATAATTATATTTGGATTAATTCTACTTGGTTTTTTTAATTTTTTTACCAATAGATACAAGAATAATGAGGGGTTTGATCTTTGTATTTCATATGTAATAATTCATGCAACAAAATAGTTCTATTGCAATCATCTTTCCGGTCTAATCCTATCTTTAACATGTCTATTTTTTTATGAAGATAATTTGTACATCCATAGAGGTTGTTGGTATCGGATACTGGGCATGGGATCATTCCAGAATATTTGTTCGGATATACGTTAATTTCCCATTGTTCTGAGCAATCGTAATAAGGTGTTATTAAAGTCAAGCTGCAAATCATCATCGTCTGTTTTTGCTCTTGAATTTCTAAAAATTCTTTGAATGACTCATCCAATCTATTAGCATTATTTGGAACAATTTCAATAAGATTATTCAAATTATCTGAGGCATCATTTTCAATAGTTTCAGTCGAATCTGCAAATACTAAATTTCCACTCAGCCAAAAAGTTAGAAAAATTATGGATGAGAAAACTGTCTTAGAATGTAATTTAAAAACTGTTTTGCTCAGTAGGTTTTTTATCAATGCATTCAAAAAAATAAAAAAGACTTTGTGATATAGACGTTCTGGTCTATACTAATAGCTATAGTTTACATGTTCTATTTATCGTCTAAATTGAAAAATGTGTTTGTTTTGAAAAAATCAGATTTTAAAAAAAATCTAGTGTAGCTACACCAAAATAATATCCAATAACTGTCAAAATTATACTCCACCCACAAGAGCCAATAAAAGTAAAAATTAAAAATTTCCCCGTTTTCATTCTTAAAATTCCAGCAGGAATTGATACTAGTTCCCTAATTCCTGGAATGAATCTTCCCAAAATAACAGATTTATCTCCATATTTTTCAAACCAGTTTTCAGCTTTAGTAATACTAGATTCCTTGATTTTTGTATATTTTGCAAATCGATTAAGTCCTGCTCTTCCAAGCTTTAGCGCAATTAAGTAAATCACATAACCTCCAACAGTTGAACCCGCGCCACCAGTGATTCCGACTGTAAAAACATGAAAAAATGGCAAGTCGTTTTGTAACACTAGGTATCCTGCTAAAGGAAATACTACCTCACTAGGAATAGGTGGAAACACGGTTTCAATTAATGCTGCAAGAAAAACGCCAGTGTAAAGATTATCTGAAATTAACGAAATGACTAGTTCAATAAAAGATTCTATTGGAGTCAATTAGATTTTGGTTCCGTCAAGTAATAATGAAGTTCGGTATAACACTCAACACAATATTCAAGGTTCTTAGTATGTTCACACTGATGAGTTTTCTTCACTTTGATGCCACATTTTGAGCAAACCTGCATATACTATGATTGGTTAAGATTTTTTTAACTTTATTGCGCCTAGAGCAATGATGATTACTCCTCCAGCAAATAGAGGTGCGGCTCTTTCCATTATACTTCTTCCAGATTCTAGAGCCTCTGGAGAAGGCTCCAATACAAATAATGCGATTCCTCCAATTATAATTAATATTCCACTAATTATCAACATTATTCCAAGTCCACTTGATTTTTCTTTTCTTGAAATTAAAAATGCAATTATTGGCAAAATCATTGCTGGTATTCCTAATCCAATTCCACGTGCCATATGATCAGGCCCCAAAAAACCTTCTCCATCTATTTCGTTAACTGCAACATCCAATGCGTAAATTACTAGTATTACAATCGAAATTCCAGTCATTATTAATGCAGCTTTTATTGCCATGATTTAGCTGCCATCCCTAAATTAATAAACCTAGAGTTAGTTCGTTGATTATTTCATTGTATGAAATTTTTGTTTAGAAGTTCTTTGGCAACTTAATCAGAAATATAGTAGGATTATTTTTTAAAGTGATAGTTCCACCGTGTTGTTCAATAATATTTTTACAAATAGATAATCCTAAACCAGTGCCAAGTTGTTTAGTTGTAAATAGTGGATCAAAAATTTTTCCAAGATTTTCTGGTGAAATTCCAGGTCCAGAATCCTCAAAAGCAATCAATACATCTCCTGGGTTTTCAATTATTCTTACATTTACTTCACCAACGTATTCCACGGCCTGTATGGCATTTAGCAAAAGGTTTGAAAACACTGCTTCTATTTTTCTGTAATCACAATTAATTTTTACATCTATTTGTTCTATAGTCAGTTTCACATTATTAGGAATAGTGATGTTATCTTTTGCAGAGTTAAGCAAATCCAAAACAGAATAAATTTGTAATTTTAACTCAGTTGCTCTAACAAAATCTAATACATCATCGACTTGGTGTGACATTCTGTTCATTGCACGACGTAATTTACCATAATACTGAAGCTTTTCTTCAATTTTCAATTTTGGTTTAGTTTCCATTACCTCAATTACATTTTTGATAGTAGATAGAGGATTTCTCAAGTCATGAGCCATTCTAGATGAAAGCTCTCCGATAATTGCAAGTTTTTCTGATTTTAGAAGCTTATCAGTTTTTTCATCAACTTGCCTTGCAAGATAATCTCGTTGAAGTTCTAGCTCCTTTTCTTTTAGTACCACTTTTTCTAGATGATTTCGAAGATCCTGAGATAATTTTTCAGTTTCTGTTTTTTGATAATGTAATTGCTTGTTTGCTTTTTCAAGTTCATTATTTTTTTCATTAAGCGATGAAATTAATTCTTGTAAAAAATTAACTTTGGATTTAAGTTCTGAATTAACTTTAATTGCTCCCCCAAACTGTTCACTAGATTTGGATGCAAGTTCTTTGATTTGATTTGCCTTTTCTTCAAGTTCTAATTTTGCTTTATTTAAATCCGCAAATGCTTTTTCAGCAAATCCGGAAAAATCTTCAAAGTCAGTTATTTTACCTTCTGGGGATAATACTTTTTTTTCCGTTGATGGTTGCAATTGCAATAATAATTTTCTTCACAATTCGTATTATCTTGTGTTTGTCGTAATCGAACACACCAAATTAATTCAAAAATTTCATATGCCTAAACCAAAAAAGCTAAAAATAATATCTCCGTAAAATAACTGAACAAGAAAACCTGCAGTAATAAATAACATGTATGGAATGCCAGGTGTTACCCAAGTATTTGGTTTTTCACAAAATTCTGCATATTCTGCGTGATGCATAACTAAATTCAATTTTTTGTGTTTGCCTACCTTTTTTTCAATTGAAAAACTGTACTTTGGATTTTTTGCTTTATATCCAATGAATAGAGCAACAATTCTTTTTTTCCTGGTTTCAGAAAATCCTTCAAATATGTCATTTTTATTTCCTATTGAAATTAAGTTTCTAATCAAATTTACAAAAAATGGAATAATTGAAATTATTACTGCATTAGTAAGTATTGTAAATGGAGTAATTGTATTTTCACTCATGGTAATCTGTGGAACAAGTAATGCAAGAACAATTATTGCAAAGGCATCTGCTCCACCAAACATTCCAAGCCTCCAAATTATCAAGACAATTGGTGCTACTATTAATGAAATTCCTACATTTGTTAAGGCTTGCCAAAATTGTGGTTCTAAAAATAATAAAACAACTGAAAGTGCCCCAAATACTATCCAAATATAATCGCTAACCTCTCTTTTAGTGACATCAGTATATGATGCATATCCTAGCATAGCTATTGCTGCGATGATCCTTAATTGATTAAGCTCAAAAAATAATTCAATCATGATGTCTCATCAAAAAATATCTGTTAAAACTATTTAATGACCTGTTTGCGCATTTGTATGAACTTGGTTTTATGCTTAATTGATTCAAGAAAAAAAAAATAAAATGGCTATATGAAGACGATGTCTAGCATATCAAGATGCCATTAGAACTTCGACAGGTTTTGCTTTTTTCCATAAATGTATACATAGACTGAACATGTTATTCACCATTTCTTGAGAGTTTGTATAGAGAATTGAATCAGAGTCATCGTTTAGATCCATTGATTCTTTAATAGAGCCAGACATTATTAGCTGTCCTTCTTCCTCTACGATTAATCTGCTTTTTGATGGCAGTTTCCCAACTCTTGTCTCGAATGCTTTTAGCCTATTTAGAAGCGGAAGTATGTTCTCGTTGTTTGTGTCTGTAAGTACACATACTTTTCCTCCATTTTTCTGGCACAAGCTAATCTTTTCTGGAATTGCTGTATGATACATTCTCAAGATGTCTTCTGCAGTAGTCACTATGTAGATTGTTTTTTTAGATTCCTGGATCAGTTTTCCAATTCTGGAGTAAATGTTTGAACGACCTTGAATGATGGATATTGATGATGCTTCTGAGACTTGCTGGGGACGATTTATCTCCTTCAAATCTTTGACAATTTTACTTGCAAGTTTTTGCATTGTTACAATTTCATCTTCTTTTCGCTGAATTACTGATGTTAACGCTTCAGCAGGAACAACAGACTCGCATATGGTTGGATTTGAAAATGTGGTTGTAATCAATCCCATATCGCGTAATTTGTTGAGCGATCTGTATGCTTTTCCTCTATCGATATCCAGTTTGGTCGACATTTTCCCTACGGTTAATGATCCTATTCTTAGGAGGCCTAGATACATAGTAGCGTCGGTTTTATCGAGGCCAAAATATGATAATTCTGTAATTAATTCCTCTTCGATGTTCATGCCCTTTCACCTATGCTCTCCAAAAAAACCTGTTTTTTACCTGCTTTCACAGATATTGTTTCGGTTATTGCAGTGTCCATATTTATCAAACTGTCTATTCTGAACAAGCTAATCAGTAGCAGTATGTCATTTTTAGTACAGACAATATCTTGAATCTATATGATTCAGAAAGAATTCGGTAGAAATATTATCCGTATGGCTGGATTGAGATAGAATTCTTTATTTTTTCAACCTTTTTTAAAAGACCTTCTATGCCTTCAGAATCTGTAGTATCTACTACATTTATGTGGCCTAGTTTTCGCTGTGGTTTGGACTCTTTTTTGCCATACATTTTAAGAAATACACCTTCTTGGGGGGTAATTTCTATTGGTTTGTACTTGCCTTGGAATCCCTTTGGTCCTAGGATATTATACATTATTGTAGGATGAATTAACTTTGTTTCTCCAAGTTTTAATCCTAAGATTGCCCTAATGTGCTGTTCGAATTGTGAAGTTTTGCTTGATTGGAGGGTGTGGTGACCAGAATTGTGAACGCGCGGAGCTATTTCATTAATGAGAATATTTTCGTCTTTTGTGACAAACATCTCGATGCCAAACACTCCTGCCCCATGTAAGACATTCATTGTTTTTTTTGCAATGTCATCTGCTTTTTTGGCTACCTCATTTGAAACTCTGGCAGGAACAATAGTCATTATCAGAATATTTTCTTCATGGATATTTTCGACTATTGGATAAGCAACAATTTGACCTTCGGTATTACGTGCAGCTATTACAGAAACTTCCATTTTAAAATCGATAAATTTCTCAAGCATCAATTGCTGCCCATTAAATTTCTCATAAGCTGATTCCAACTCATTCTCAGAATTTATCTTAAAATTTCCTCTTCCATCATAGGCATCTCGTCGAGTTTTTAATAATGAAGGATATCCAAATACTGAAATTTTCTCTTTGAGGTCAGAAAGTGAATTAATTTCAACAAAATCTGCAACAGGTATTTGATTTTGAGATAGAAATTTTTTTTGAGATAATTTATCTTGAATAATTTTTAGGGTATCTGGTGAAGGATTAATTTTGACCTTTGTTTCGATTGATTTTAGAATATCACTATCCCCTGATTCAATTTCATAGGTAAGAACATCTGATTTTTCTGCTAGTTCGTTAATTGCATTCTTATCTTTAAAATCTGCAATAATTTGTTTTGCACCTACTTGAGTTGCAGGACAACCTTTGATAGGATCTAAAACTATTACTTCAGAGATTTGATCTGGAAATTTTTTTGATGCTTCAGTTAGCATCATCCCAAGTTGACCCCCACCAATAACTCCAAGTACTTTACGAAAACTATTCATAAGAAATAAAAATAAATTCGCAGAATCTAAATCCTTTGAAATCTTACAAATATATTGTGATATGAGATTGTTACCAATTTTATGCATTGGGTTTTCTTTCTTGCTTACATCTAACCTTGCCTTTGGACTTCCTGCTAGTGAATTTGCAGCAAGATACCAAGATACTCTGTCCAAGGGAGAAATAATTACAATCCACGTAAAAGTGAAGGGAGACCCACAAAACGACGATCCATTACAGAGAGCCAGAGAAATTCGACAATTACAAGGAGGAATCATAAAGTTTAGTATTCGTGCTGGAGCTACTAATGTTAAATCAGATATATGGAATAATGAATTTACTGCTGATGTTACAACCTCGTTAGCACAACACCTAGCACAGCGAGGTGATGTAGCTTCTATAGATATTATTCTAAATGATTTAACAAAATTACCCCATCGATTACAAGGTATTTTATCTAATGTTGACATTACAACTCTTCCTTTATGGATTAAAATTGTTCTTCAATGGTTTAGTGAAAAAACAATTTCTGAAGAAGAAATTATTAATAATATTCAATTTTTAATAAAAAATGGAGTTATTAATTCTAATTAATAAATTAAATCGATTTAGAATTTGACCAAATAAAATCAAAGAGCACTTTCATTGAATATGTCATAGAAGATGAATCCGTCCACATTGCAGTGGAATTTTGTAATGATTGGTCATCTTTTTTAGTAAAGAAAATCATTTCTTTAGAATCTTTCATAACAAAACAAAGCTTGTCCTGAATATATCCAGGCATACATTTGATTTGTTTTTTGTCCATATCGTCAAAGACATACTGTGTTTTTTCTGTGCATGAAGTTATTACTTTAGTTTTACATTTTTGGGCAGTTAAATTATCTAAAAACTCTGAATGGTAAAATCGTAAATAGTCTTTCTCAGAACCAAGAACTACAATTTCTTTTTGAGCTTCGGATATCATCTCTTTTAATTTTGCATTAATTGGATTTGGTCCTTGTAACATCTGAAATCTATTTTCTTGTACATCTGTTTTTTCTCTAAGAAAATTAGGAATACTATCCCAAAGTTTGATAATGGTTTTTTGTTGTTTTTCTAGTGACCTGACTCGTTCTTTTTCTACATTAACTAATGTCTTAATTGCTTTGTTAAGTGCTAAAGCTGAAAATTTTATTGGATGTCCAAAGGTTGCAGAAACAATTCCTTTTTTTTGTAACGATGCTAATAATTGATATGATTCTGTGCGTGCAATTTTTAGTGCCTTACAAACTTCAGGTGCAGTTTTAGAACCGTATTTTCCTAAAAATATGTAAACCTTAGATTGATTTGCTGTTAAATCAAATTTTACTAATTCTTGTTTTAGTTCATCTGCAGATAATTTGTAATTATGAAGAGTGGACTCTTCCATAGAGTCGAAGATTGTTTGCTGTGGACCTTCTTTCATATTGTTATTACCGATCCTCATAACCATGAAAAGATCTTAATATTGTTCAAAGGTTAACTAGTTTTGATCGCATTGATCACAGATCTGATCCATTAGTTCCATTCTAGGCACAAAAAATAGCCTCAAAAATATAATTTTTGTATTAATTCATTGAAAGGATAGGATTGTATACCTAATATTTCATAATAATTGATATGCCATTGAGGAAAAAAGGAAAACATGTAAGAAGAGCTGATAGTAGTGCTGCTCGTAGAAGAAGAAAAAAAGCTAAAAGCGGTAAACCAAAAAATCGATAATTTACAATTTTTACTACGGGAAGATTAAAAATAACAAGCGTTTTTTGACCTATTGTGAACTACAATAAAAAACCACTTGTAGGCATTATCATGGGTTCTAGCTCAGATAGCAGAATAATGCATGGTGCTGCTGAAATTTTAGATAGTTTCAACGTAAAACATGATGATCAAATTATTTCAGCTCATAGGACTCCTTCGAGATTAGATAAATATGCAAAATTTGCAGAAAATAATGGGTTTAAGGTTATCATTGCAGGAGCTGGAGGTGCAGCACACCTTCCAGGAATGATAGCTGCTCATACGATAATTCCCGTAATAGGTGTTCCAATTATGGTGTATAATGATAAACAAAATAAAAAAACAGAGAAACATAAATTTTCAGCATTTGGTGGTTTGGATTCCTTATTGTCAATTTCTGAAATGCCATCTGGTTCGCCAGTTGTTACTGTTGGGGTAAATAAGGCTGTAAATGCTGGAATTTACGCAATGAAAATCCTTGCTAATGAGTTTGGAGATTTAAGAAAAAAGCTAGAAAAGTACAAGGAAACTCAACATAGGTCGGTTTTAAAGGAATCCGATGAAATGCAGCGAGTTGGTCTTTCAAAATTTGTAAAGAAAAAATTCCGATAAAACTAGGTCATCACAGTAAATTTCAAATTTTTCTTTTTTAGGTGCTCTAACAACTTTTCTGTATGTTCTTTTCCTTCAGTTTCAAGACTTAAAGTAACTCCCGCTGATCCAGCATCTATGTTGGAGCTTAATCTGTCATGAAGAACTTCAACAATGTTAACACTCAAGACAGAAATTTCATCAACTAATTCCTTTAATGCTCCGGGTTTATCTGGCAACAGAATGAACAATTTTACTAATCTTCCCATCTGGGTAAGCCCTTTAGTTACTATTTGACCTAGCAAATACATGTCCACATTTCCTCCACACAAAATTACAACTACTTTTTTTCCAGGCGAAGGTTTTGCTTGTAAAAGATATGCTAGACCTGCTGCTCCTGCTGGTTCTACTACAATTTTTGCTCGTTCCATGAGTAAAAACATAGTTTTTATGATTTGGTAATCATCTACCAAAACAATATCATCTATCATTTTTTTGATTATTTCAAAAGTGATTGTACCAGGTTTTTTTACTGATATTCCATCAGCAATTGTTCTTTCGCCTACAACTGATTTTAATTCTCCCGATTTGAAGGATTCATGCATGGCAGGGTATGACTTTGATTGAACACCAATCACCTTAATGTTGGGGTTTTTTGTTTTAATAGCAAGCAAAATGCCTGCTACAAGACCACCTCCACCAATTGGAACATACAATTCATCAACATCTGGAAGTTGCTCTAAAACTTCTAGACCGATTACTCCTTGGCCAGCAATTACATGTGGGTCATCAAATGCATGAATGATTTTAGCCCCAGTTGATTCTGCAATTTCTTTTGCCTTAGTCCAGGATTCATCATAATTATTTCCTTCAAGGATTACTTTTGCACCATATCCCCGTGTTGCTGAAACTTTTGCAGGAGATGCATTTTTTGGCATAATAATAGTACACGGAATCTTCTCTAATGATGCTGCAAATGCAACTCCTTGAGCATGGTTTCCAGCTGATGCTGCAACAACACCACTTCTTTTTTCTTCATCAGAAAGTGATTTAATTTTAAAATATGCTCCTCGAATTTTAAATGACCCAGTTTTTTGCTGAAATTCAGATTTTAGATAAACTTCTGAATCAGTTAAGGAACTAAATATTTGAGAATAAACAAGTGGTGTTTTTCTAATATCATCGCCTTTTGCCAATTGAGCTTTTTTTACATCATCATATGATAGAGTCATTAGGTTTTTTCGTTTAATTGGCTATATTTGATTTCTTATAATTCCTACAAACGATTTAGTAAAAATTTCAAGTTATGTGTTAAAAATAACATGAATTCCTGGAAAAGGCTTTATAGTTGCCCGTTGATCGATATGAACTAGTCAAGGGACATGTGTTACTCCCCTAAAGAGGCACCTCGCCTCAGTTCGCAAGTCCCTTGATTAATTTTAATTTATAAAAATGGTTTGATATAAACAATTGTTTTATGATTCGAAAATTTTTCTGATCTGATCTAATCTTAAAATTATTTTTTCTTGAATGTTTTTTGGAATTTTTTTTGGATTAAACATTCCTTCTTTTATTCCATTTTTAATAAATTCAAGATCAAAATTACAAAGTATCCCTTCTTCACCTGTAACTAATCGTGCATCATCTATTAACACATTAGAGGTTTGATATGTTTCTAGTAACAGATTATCTAATTCATTAAACAATTGCGTTTTTCTTGATAGTGAATTTTTATAATTAGAGTCTGTCTTTTCCTCAATTTCCTTGTAAATTTTATTTTGGATTTCGTCGTTTTCAAATAAAACTTCAAATAGTTGTTGGTGACCTAAATTCTTGTATCCCATAGATCTTAATTTTTCCAAAATAAATTGATCGCTGTTATCAGCTAACTTGGAATCCATAGTTTTAGTTTTTTCAATGATTTCTGAAAGTTCTTTTTGATATTGAATAACTTTGTTGTCTGCTTTATAGAATAATAAAACATGAAATTGAATTGACATATGACCTGATAATTGATAATTTCCTTCCTTAATGTCAAATTTGATAAAAATTCTTCGGAGGCCTTCATCATTTGTTTCAGAAACTTCTTGTTGATTCCAGTTCTGTAAATTTTTTAATATTTTTCCAAAAAAATCCTTAATTTGCATAGGATCAAATGTTTTAGTTTGAGTTATTGTCCCATCTCCTAGCATTGCATTTATAGATACTTGTTTTATGAAATTCTCTATTTTTTTGAGAAATGATTTTTGAATTTCGTTATTTTTGTCATTTAAAATTTTGAAAAATTCATCTGACGCATTGCTTCCTAGACGCACAAATTTTGGTTTAAATTATCCCTTAAATTTTTACATAATCTATTAAATTCGTTAAAATTACTGTTTTTTACCTTATTTTCATTAAAGTGCTAAAAAACTAGGAAAATACATTATTTTAAATACAAATTGTATCAAAAATCTGATGGTTGTCAATAGAAAAGATAATCTGTTGGAATTGTAGTGCAAAAATTGTTCAATACTATAATGAAGATTATAAAGGAAAAAGGGGCCGCTGCCCTATTTGTGATGTAGATTTTCCTCTAGAATGAGCGGAGATCTTAATGAATCAAAATTCTAATCATTCTGATGATATTAACTCAGAAAATATTTCTGAAAATGAAGAAAAAAATAACGATATAACAAATCAAGAAAAAACACCAGAGCATAAATCCTCTAATTATATTGACATGGTTTTGAGCAGAAAGGGGACAAAAGTTGTAGATTCTGAAACTATGATTAAGGAGACTCAGAAAAGAATTTGGAGTTCTCTCAAACAAGGATTTGAATATCCACTAAGAACTGATGATTCAGAAAAATTTCTTCGAGAATTAGTTTCATCGCGTGTAAATATGATAGTACTTTATGTAGATTTAGTTGGGTCTACTGACATTACACTTTCTTTACCAGAAGAAAAAGTTGCAATAATCATTAGTTCCTTTGCACAAGAAATGGCTGCAATAATAACACTACATGATGGATATATCCTCAAATTTGTTGGGGATGCTGTGATTGGTTATTTTATAGCTGAAGCTCTTCCACTTTTAGCCGCAGATAACGCAGTAAATTGTGCAAAAGCAATGATAACAGTTGTAGAAAAAGGAATGAATCCAATTTTAAATCAATATGATTATCCAGACTTGAATATTAAAATCGGAATGGATTTTGGAAAAAATATTATTGTTAGATATGGAGCAGATAAAGAAAAATCACACGTTGATATTCTTGGACCTTCCATGAATATAGCTTCTAAAATTCAATCTATTTGTGAACCAAACCAAATTCTAATTGGGGAGGATGTTTATACAAGATTACATCCTTCTATACAAAAATCATTTGAAAGAGTTGTTTGGACAAAAACCAAATGGAAATACCATGACAGAGAAACAGGAAAATTATATCCAGTTTATTCACATGTTGGTTAAACTGTAAATTTATCAGGACATTCTACATGTTCATAATGATGGTCGCTAAATTTTTCTCGAATTACATAAATGACAATTTTATGTAATTCCATTGGGGCAATATTTTTTTTGCATTTTAAACAGTGTTTGATTCCCATTGTCCTCATTTTAAGATCAGCGATCAAGGATCTCTATAAGGATCAGGGATCAACTCAATCTGACAAAAAATGATTCCAATTTTACACTAGGCTATATCAAACGAATAAGATAGGAAGAAATACCGGTTAATTACCCAAGGATTTATGGATAATTACGATTCAAATCGGACAATGGATGCAATAGAATTAAACCCATTTCTTGGGCTTCCAGTATCAATATTTCCAAGATACCCCCCAGGAGTTTTACCTCCTACATTTGCTTTAATGAATCAAAAACGTTTGAAAGAAAAATTCTTTCAAGAAAACGCATCAATGACTACAAAGTTACAAGATTTCAATCAAATGTATCAAAAATTAGCATCAGGTTTATCTGAAATTGCATATACTGCATTACCTCCGGGTCACCCATTATTTTCACGATTAAATTCATCTACATTATTAAAAAATGAAAATGATAAACTGCGAAAAGATAATTTAGAATTAAAAAAACAATTAGAAAAAAATCAAAAAAATAAAATTAATTTTTAAATTAGACCTATTACAAACGAAATATCACAGAATATTGTCAATCAATCATCTATGAATTAGATTAATATCTT
>Ga0209980_10000862_pt1 | contig 16587 bp, 16 predicted proteins | sample CR02metaG_FD_183611 | JGI IMG/M metagenome (GOLD analysis project Ga0209980, IMG submission 183611) | Deep subsurface microbial communities from Mariana Trench to uncover new lineages of life (NeLLi) - CR02 metaG (SPAdes) (version 2) | ecosystem: Environmental > Aquatic > Marine > Ocean trench...
TACAATTGTGACTTATTTCATGAAACGCAAAGAGCCATAGGGAATGTTCAAAAAGGTGCGCTCAGCAAGGCCGCAGGCGCTTTGGCGCGCGGAGCGTACGGGTGAGTACGTGAGCACGACAAAGGGCCGAGAACGCCGCTGACGCCCTTTTTCAACATTCCCATGAGGAATCTTGACTTGGTCCCTTGGACCACGTAGGATGAGGTTGCCTTTAATGTCCCATCCTGTGAGGTGGGAAAGGAGACAAACATGAATAACTCGGGGTTATTTCACCCCTTACATTTCTAGCCTTTCTCTCGATTCGAGGGGAAGGTTTTTTTTTGCCCTAGCAGGATGTCCCAAAAGGGCGTCAGCGGCGTTCTCGCCTTTTTGCACATCCTGCGAAACAATATATGCGCTCTACTGAAAACCAACACTCTGACGAAATTCCCATCATGGATGCTCCTGAAATGGGGCGGGCTTTAACGCGTATTGCGCATGAAATTGTCGAACGCAACAAAGGCGTGACCGATTTGGCCTTGGTCGGCATTCGGACAGCTGGTGTTCCGCTCGCACAACGGTTACAAAAATTAATACGAAATATCGAACAGGCGGATGTGCCGTTAGGGGAATTGGATATTACGCTCTATCGCGACGATTTGGCGATTCGTAAAGGCCAACCTATCTTGAAGAAAACCGACATTACGTTTCCCCTCTCCGACAAGATTGTTGTATTGGTTGATGATGTGCTGTTTACGGGGCGAACGATTCGGGCCGCTATGGATGGTTTAATGGATCTGGGTCGTCCCGCGGAAATTCAATTGGCCGTCTTGGTGGACCGTGGACATCGGCAACTCCCTATTCGGGCCAACTATGTGGGTAAAAATATTCCGACCTCCCGCGATGAAAATATTCGAGTATTACTTGAAGAATTAGGCGAAGAGGACCGTGTGTGTAGGTATGAGAGGGGGTGACATCATGAGCCTTAAACGTAAAGACCTCTTGAGTATCGCTTCATTGTCGCCAGAAGAAATTGGGTTCCTCTTGGAAGCCTCTGAGCCATTCAAGGAGGTAAGTGGGCGGGAAATCAAAAAGGTTCCGGCACTCCGCGGGAAAACCGTGGTGAACTTGTTTTTTGAACCAAGCACCCGCACACGAACATCGTTCGAACTGGCGGCCAAACGTCTCAGCGCAGATGTGATTAACTTTTCTCCTTCGTCCAGTAGTGTCGTGAAAGGGGAGACGCTTCTCGACACGGCCAGGAATATCGAGGCGATGCAAGCAGACATTATTGTTCTACGACATTCCTCGGCTGGATCCGCAGAAGTTCTCGCCAAAAATGTACGGTCGTCGGTGATTAATGCTGGTGATGGCTGGCACGAACATCCGACGCAAGCACTGCTGGACCTTTTTACGATCAAAGAAAAGAAGGGACAGTTAAACAATTTAAACGTGGCAATCGTCGGTGATGTGGCTCATAGCCGTGTGGCTCGCTCCAATATTCATGCGTTGACCAAAATGGGAGCCAGGGTTCGAGTCGTCGGACCACTGACCATGATTCCTCCGTTTATTCAACGGATGGGGGTCAAGGTCTATTCAAATTTTGATGAAGCCTTGCCTGGGGTAGATGTCATCATCATGTTGCGGTTGCAACTCGAACGCCAGGGACGATCCTTGTTCCCGTCCATCCGCGAATATGCCAAGCTGTACGGTCTCACGACGGAGCGTGTTCAACTGGCTGACCCCGATGTCCTCGTCATGCACCCAGGTCCCATCAATCGAGGCGTGGAGATTTCGCATGAAGTTGCGGATAGCTGCCAGGCGGCGATCTTGGACCAAGTATCCAACGGAGTCGCGGTACGGATGGGCCTGATGTATCTGTTGTCGCAATTGCAATAAAAATTACTAACTACTCAGGTGGATAGACTGAAGGCCGAAGGCTTTTGGGTGGAAAGCATACATGATCATACAAAAAGTCAGTCAATATGAGTGATAGCCTCTATCTTTAGCATTCAACCTTCAGCCTAAATACCTGAGCAGTTATGAAAAATATTCTAGTCATCGAGAAGGACATGCACTAATAACATGAGGACTCTCATCAAGGGTGGGCAGGTCATCGATCCTGGCCGCATGAACACAATCGCAGATGTGTTGATTGAAGATGGTAAAATCCAAGCGATCGATGTCAATCTTCAAGGAACACTTCAGGATCCTGAATCGGTCACGATCATCGATGCCCAAGGCTTCATCGTGTGTCCGGGTTTCATTGACCTCCATGTTCACTTTCGTGAGCCCGGCTTCGAATATAAGGAAACCATTGCCACCGGCGTGGCTTCTGCCGTAGCTGGTGGATTTACAACGGTGTGTTGTATGCCAAACACCAGTCCGGTCAATGACTCGCAATCAATCACGGAATTCATTTTTCGACAGGCCAAAATCGCGGACAAAGCGCGGGTCTTTCCCATTGGCGCGATTACGAAAGGGTCAAAAGGCGAAGAACTGGCTGAGATTGGTGAATTGCACGATGCCGGGTGCGTTGCGATTTCCGACGATGGCATTCCGGTCATGAATACGTTAGTGATGCGACGTGCCATGGAATACGCGCGAACATTCGATCTTCCCGTGATCGATCATTGCGAAGATATGCATCTCTCAGCCGGTGGCAGCATGAATGAGGGATTTGTCTCGACGGAGCTTGGTATTCCCGGAATTCCCAATGCCGCTGAAGAAGTCATGGTCGCACGAAATATCTTTTTAGCGGAGTTGACGCAATCGCGTTTACATCTTCCACATGTGAGCACGATTGGATCGATTCGGTTATTACGAGATGCCAAGGAACGTGGCCTCTTAGTCACGGCAGAAGCCTGTCCACACCATTTCACCTTAACGGATGAGGCGGTGCGCTCATTTGATACGCATGCCAAAATGAATCCGCCTTTGCGAACGGATGCCGATGTTCAGGCCATCAAGGAGGCTCTCAAGGATGGAAGTATTGATATCATTGCCACAGACCATGCGCCCCATGCCATGCATGAAAAACAGCGGCAGTTCGATAATGCCCCCTTTGGCATTATCGGACTCGAAACGGCGCTACCCTTAACGCTTAATCTGGTTGAAGAGGGAGTGCTGACCATGGAACAAGCCGTGGCCAAGCTCACGTGTGAACCGGCGCGGGTGTTTAAACTCTCATACGGTACACTGGCTGTTGGTGCAGATGCCGATGTAACACTGTTCGATCCAAAGAAATCCTGGACCCTGGATCCGAACCGGCTCCATTCCAAAAGCCGTAACACCCCGTTTACTGGATGGACGATGAAAGGGAAAGTCGTCAAAACCTTCGTGGGTGGACGGGTGGTGTATGAAGCCGAATAAGGGGCTGTTGAAAAAGTCCGCCAGCGGCGTTCTCAGCCTTTGTCGTGCTCACGTACTATGAGTACGCTCCGCGCGCCAAAACGCCTGCGGCCTTGCTGGACAGGCCTTTTTGAACAGCCCCCTGGCTATTTTGAGTTGATTCAATTAATCAAATGTTATTGGTCTCATAAAAATTTTAAATTGTTCAACAGTCCCCATAATCCCTTTGCAACAGATGGTTATTGAACGTGAAAGGAACGATCCATGGGGCGCGTAACCTCCGGTTGGCAGCTTTCGATATCGCTGGCCGAGCTGCTGGGGCTTACCATATGGATCGGGGGCTTGGCCGTTATTCTGACGACGGTGATTCCAGCCGTGTTCAATACTCTCGGCATGGAACAAGGTGGACGATTTTTACGGAAAGTATTTGACGGCTATAATAATTTGACCAGCGGTATTGTCATCTTATTACTTGGAACAGCGGCTATCCGGACATGGAAAATTCGGCAAATTCCTGAACGTATTCTTTCTGTCAGCCGATCGGAGTGGGGTTTGCTGATTGCGTTAGTTCTTGTTACCGGATCGATCGTTTTTTTCTTAGGTCCCAAGGCCATCGAACTTCAAGAAATCGCCTTTGCCGCGGAAACGCAAGAAGCCAAGAAAATAGCGTACGATGCTTTTTTTCGTACCCATATGATTGTTCGAGCCCTGCATCTGATTAATGTTGGGTTCGCCATAAGTTTGCTCGCAGTGAAATTTCGACAGTGGATTTCAAATCGAACTGCGTTTGGATTCGAGTGAGGAACATATTTCTTTCTCTGAAGGTGTTATGAGTACAGCGATTTTAGCCTTAGCCGACGGAACAATATTTGAAGGACGTGCCTTAGGACGCACTGGCGAGACCTCGGGAGAAGTGGTCTTTAATACCGCGATGACCGGGTACCAGGAAATCCTCACGGACCCGTCGTATAAAGGCCAATTCGTGGTCATGACCTGCTCGCACATTGGTAATTACGGAGTGGCTCGGCAGGATGAGGAGTCTAGACGGACATGGGCCGAAGGATTCATCGTCAACGAAGCCAGTCGGAGGCCAAGTAATTGGCGCTCGTACCAATCGTTACATGAATATCTACAGAAACAGGGGGTCGTGGGAATCGAAGGGATTGATACACGGTATCTGACGAGGCACCTTCGCGATCAGGGATCGCAATCCGGCGTGATTTCTCATGTCGATTTGGACCGGGACTCGTTGGTCAAAAAAGCCCAAACTGTTCCTGGCACGGTGGGTCGAGATCTGGTTTCCGAGGTCACCTGTTCCGCTTCCTATACGTGGCAAGAAGGTTCGGAGGAGTGGACCCCTCCCAACGGGTCAGTTCAAACCAATGGAAAGAATTCGCATTCGAAAAAATACCATGTGGTCGTCTATGACTTTGGAGTGAAGCTCACTATTTTGCGACGTCTCGTGGATTATGGGTGCGAGGTGACCGTGGTTCCGGCTTCAACGTCGGCACAAACCGTTCGTGAGATGAATCCTGATGGCCTGGTGTTGTCGAATGGACCAGGTGATCCACGAGGCGCCTCGTACGCAGTTCCGCATGTTCAAAATTTGTTGGGCTGGAAACCGACCTTGGGTATTTGTCTTGGTCACCAAATCTTGGGGCTATCTCTTGGGCTTTCCACATACAAATTGAAGTTTGGCCATCATGGTGCGAATCATCCGGTGATGGATTTACGATCGAGGAAGGTTGAGATCACTTCACAAAATCATAATTTTGCCGTGACCATGCCGGAATCCGCTGATAACTCGGAACAGGGAAAACCAATTTTTGAAACGAAATGGGGACCATTTACCCCCACGCATATCAGCTTAAATGATGATTGTTTGGAAGGTTTCGTCGGATGTAACGCTCCAGTGCTCTCGGTGCAATATCATCCTGAAGCCTCTCCGGGTCCTCATGATTCGTCGTATTTGTTCAACCAATTCACCGCTATGATGGAGCAACACCGTGGGTAACCGAATGATCCTTTTGGGAATGTTGAAAAAAGCCACCAGCGGCGTTCTCGCCATTTTGCCGTGCTCACGTACTATGAGTACGCTCCGCGCGTCAAAAGGGATGCGGCCTTGCCTGTGGAAGGGCGCGTCTTGGCGCACTTGGGTTGGGCGGGTCAGACAGGGGACTTTTTTTGAACATTTCCTCCCATTGACGATGCGTGGCTCACCTGGAGCTTGTATTGGCTGTTGGAGTGAAATATTCAACAGACCCCTTTTTCTTCTCATCTGCATGACCGTCATGGCCAGTGGTTGTGTCTCTCAGGGGTTGTTTCCCAAAACCGGTCCGCTTGAAGAAACCGAGGTGTCCGGAAAGGGGAAAGACAAAATTCTCATCATCGATGTCTCGGGTCTGCTGACATCTGCTCGGCCCAACGACCTGCTTGACCGATTGTTCAATCGTCCAAGCCTTCCCACTCGTTTTAAAGAAGAGCTCACCAAAGCCGCCGAAGATAACAAAGTTAAAGGAATCATCCTTCGGATTAACAGCCCTGGCGGAACGGTGACGGCATCCGATATCCTGTATCACGAGGTTCAAGAGTTTAAAAAAGAACGCAACATTCCGGTGGTAGCCTGCATCATGGATCTTGGGACATCAGGGGGGTATTACCTGGCGGTAGCCAGTGATCGGATCGTCGCGCACCCTTCAGCCGTGACGGGCAGTCTCGGTGTCATTATGCTGACCCTTAATGGTTCGGGGCTCATGGAAAAAATTGGCATCACCGCGACTGCCATTACGTCAGGCAAACACAAAGATATGGGGTCACCATTTCGCAAAATGACAGCCAAAGACCGGGCTATTTTTCAAAGTGTGATTGATTCGTTTTACCAACGATTCCTTGATGTCATTGAAAAGGGGCGACCCAACCTGACAAAAGAAAAAATTCGGCAACTCGCAGATGGTCGCATTTACTCGGCTCAACAAGCCAAGAAAGCCGGTCTTATCGATGAAATAGGGTATCTCGATGATGCCATTGATTTAGTGAAACGACAGGCAGGTCTTTCAGAAGCTACAGTGATCATGTACCAACGCGCGGGTGGCTACCATCCGAATATCTATTCGCAATGGTTGGGAACTGGCGGCAATTCTGGCTGGATGATCCCTAAATTGGATCCTGTTTCCCTGGCCACTATTTTGGGCGGGACTCCTGCATTTATGTATATGTGGTTGCCATGACCAAAAAACAAGTTTGTTGTTGGCCAAAATTTCATGCCGGAGTTCATCGACCACGTACGGGTTCTGGCTTTCGTGTGGTTGGTTTTGTTTTAGCGACTCTTGTATGCCTGGCCATGCTCGGATGCATCAGAGCTCCGGGAACCGCACGAGATCAAATCATTTTCATCTCGGAGGAAAAAGAAATCGCTTTAGGGATCAGCGCGTTTCGCGATGTGCTTCGGAATGCGCGCTTGAATGGGAATCCCGAAATCAATGCCATGGTGAACCGGGTGGGGCAGCGTATTGCCGCCGTGGCGAATAAACCCGAATATCATTGGGAATTTGCCGTGATTCAGGATGATGAGCAAATCAATGCCTTTGCTCTGCCCGGAGGAAAAGTGGCGATTTTTACCGGAATTTTGAAACACACGAAAACCGAGGCTGGCCTGGCGACGGTGATGGCCCATGAGGTTGCACATGCTCTGCAACGTCACGGGGCTGAACGCATGAGCCGAGGGATCTTGGAACAGATTGCACAGCTTGGAGCTCTTGCTGGTGCCGCCTCGGGGGCAGTTGATCCACAGTTAGCTATGGGCGCAATGAGTGCATATGGAGTTGGTGTCACACTTCCTCACAATCGACGACAGGAGTCCGAAGCCGACTTTATTGGCCTCCAACTGATGGCCAAGGCTGGCTATGACCCACGAGAAGCCATTGGGTTCTGGGAACGGATGAGCGGCTGCCCACGGCAAATGATTGGACGGTTTTGTTTTCGGTCCAATGCCGCGATTCCAGAATTTCTTTCCACCCATCCCTCGGATGTGACACGTATTAAACAAATCGAAGCATGGATTGAAGATGCCTTGCAGTTTTATCATCCAGAAGAACATGAAGCGTCTCCCGCAACAGAGGAAGTCGCTAAGGGTCTGTGAAAGAATAATTTGGACACAATAGCGCCCAGATTTGGGTCGGATTTGGATGTAATGATTGAGAAGACCCCAAGGCATAGCACCGCTATGTTGAGGTTTTTTCGATTGAGGCGCGTTCAAAGATGGCCCGAAGAGGGGATGCAATTTTGTCCAAGTTATTCTTCCACAGACCCTAAACCACAATCCCTCTCGATGGCACACTGAGTCGCGTAATGCCCAAACGTCAAGATATACATCGAATTCTTTTGATTGGATCAGGCCCGATTGTGATCGGCCAAGCCTGCGAATTCGACTATTCCGGAACCCAAGCCTGCAAGGCCTTGAAGCACGAAGGCTATAAAGTGGTGTTGGTGAACAGTAATCCGGCGACTATCATGACTGACCCGGAACTTGCAGATCGTACCTATATTGAGCCCATCACCGTCGAAGTCGTTGAGCGCATCATTGAACGTGAACGACCGGATGCGTTATTGCCAACAATGGGTGGACAAACGGCGTTGAACCTCACGGTAGCCTTACATCAACAGGGCATTCTGGAAAAGTATAATGTTCAGCTCATCGGTGCGTCCTATGAGGCGATTCAAATGGCTGAAGATCGCGATGCCTTCAAACGAGCGATGGCGCGAATTGGCCTTTCAACTCCCACCAGTCAACTGATCAAAAACCGCAAGGATGCCATCAGTTTTTTGGAAGTCATCGGGTTTCCGGCCATTGTTCGGCCGTCATTTACGCTAGGCGGGGCTGGAGGAAACATTGCCTACAATCGTGAGGAGTTTGAGCAACACGTGGATTGGGCGCTCATGACCAGTCCGGTAGGGGAGGTGCTGATTGAGCGGTCACTCATCGGATGGAAGGAGTTTGAACTCGAAGTCATGCGGGACCTCAAGGACAATGTCGTAATCGTCTGTCCCATTGAAAACTTTGACGCCATGGGCATTCACACCGGGGATAGTATTACGGTCGCCCCGGCCATGACGCTGACGGATAAAGAATACCAATTGATGCGGGATGCGGCGATCAAGATTATTCGGGAGATCGGAGTCGATACAGGCGGGTCGAATATTCAGTTCGCGTTGAATCCCAAAAATGGCCAGATGATCGTCATTGAGATGAATCCACGTGTGTCCCGCAGCTCCGCGCTTGCCTCCAAAGCCACCGGGTTTCCCATTGCCAAAATTGCAGCCATGCTTGCCATTGGTTATACCCTCGATGAGATCACCAATGATATTACGCAAGTCACCAAAGCGTCCTTTGAGCCGACGATCGATTACGTAGTCGTCAAAATTCCCCGGTTTGCTTTTGAAAAATTCCCTGGATCCGATCCGACGCTGACTACGCAAATGAAATCGGTTGGAGAGGCTATGGCTTTGGGCAGGAATTTTAAAGAAGCGTTTCACAAGGCCATTCGATCATTGGAAACCGACCGATGTGGGTTAATCTCATTGTCGGGTTTGGATCATCATCTTCCCGGAGATCAGGTGGCAGATGAGGTTGTTCAGCAAATCAAGCAAAACGTTCGCACGCCGTATCCTGATCGCCCATGGCATATAGCCGACGGACTCCGCCTAGGCTTTTCAAAAGACGAACTGTATTCAACCACCCATATTGATCCATGGTTCTTGGATCAACTCGATGAAATCGTAGATTGCGAGCGATTGATCCTTAGGAAAATTCGAGAAAGAGGAAACGAACGTACGACAGACCCTGCTGATATTTTTTCCGATACAGAGGGACACGCGCTTTTCCTGGATGTAAAACGATTCGGATTTTCCGATGAACGAATTGGGCAATTGCTCAAAACCACCGGAAAAGTCGTAAGGGATTGGCGCAAGGCCAATATGTCTCATCATCCTGTGACCTATGCTAGAGTCGATACCTGTGCTGCAGAATTTGAAGCACAGACACCCTATCTATATTCCACCTATGGTATGGACTGCGAAGCTCGTCCGACTTCGAACCAAAAAGTCGCCATTCTTGGTGGCGGACCGAATCGGATCGGGCAGGGCATTGAATTCGACTATTGTTGCGTACATGCCGCGTTGGCCTTACGTGAGCTCGGTGTTGAAACCATTATGGTCAATTGCAATCCCGAAACCGTCAGTACAGATTACGATACATCGGATCGGCTCTATTTCGAACCACTCACGGAAGAAGATGTGTTGAATATCATGGACAAGGAGCGCCCGATGGGGGTCGTTGTCCAGTTTGGTGGTCAAACGCCTTTAAAGTTAGCCCTGCCTCTTGAACGCGCCGGGGTTCCGATCCTGGGTACAACACCCGATTCAATCGATCGTGCCGAGAACCGTGAGCGATTCAGCAATCTCATCAAGAAATTACAACTCCAGCAGCCAGTAAATGGCACTGCTCGCTCAGGTGATGAGGCCTATGCCATTGCCCAACAGATTGGCTATCCGGTCATTGTCCGCCCCTCTTATGTCTTGGGTGGACGAGCCATGCAAATCATCTATGACGAAGGTTCATTGCGTAAATATATTCAAATGCACGTCATGACATCGTCGCAATATCCTTTATTGATTGATCAGTATCTTCGGGATGCGATTGAAATTGACGTGGATGCGATATCAGATGGGACCCAGGTCGTCGTGGCCGGAGTCATGGAGCATGTTGAAGAGGCCGGCATTCACTCCGGCGATTCTGCCTGTTCGTTACCTCCGTTTTCCTTAAGTCCAGAAATCATTGTCCGAATTCAGCAGCAGACGATTTCCTTGGCCAAAGAATTACAGGTCATTGGATTGATGAATATTCAGTTTGCCATTCAAGGCCGGGAGATATTTATTTTGGAGGTCAATCCTCGCGCCTCACGAACCGTCCCCTTTGTCAGCAAGACCATTGGCGTTCCATTGGCGAAATTGGCGATGAAGACCATGCTGGGTCATTCACTGGCCTCGCTTGGCTTTACCAAATCTCGAATCATGACTCATATCTCGGTGAAAGAATCAGTCTTTCCCTTTACAAAGTTCGGGAATGTGGATGTGTTACTTGGCCCGGAAATGCGATCAACGGGTGAGGTCATGGGCATTGACAAAGACTTTGGATGGGCCTTTGCCAAATCGCAAGCCGCAGCCGGTTTGGCGCTTCCTCGCCAGGGTACGGTTATCATGAGTGTCAAGGATCGTGATAAGCCAGGGACGGTGGACGTGGCCCGGCGTTTACAAGATGTCGGTTTTCACATTCAAGCCACGCGCGGCACGGCTACCCACCTTCAGGAACATGGGGTGACCGTGGAAATGGTCAATAAGGTGAAAGAGGGGCGGCCCCATTTGGTCGATCATATTAAAAATCGGCAGGCCCACATCGTGCTCAATACGGTGGGAACGACGTCTTCACAGGATGATTCCATGTCAATTCGGCGTGAAGCCGTGCAACAAGGCATTCCCTACTTTACCACGATCCAAGGTATTCGAGCGGCTGTCACCGCCATCGAAGCCATGTCGAAAAACCCTCTGACCGTACAATCGCTTCAAGAATATCATCCCACTTAGCCAGTCTCTTCATCTTGTCATTTCGAGTGAAAGGAGAAATGACAAAAGATCTAGGATTGTGGCATTTTGTGAAACCTTTTCCCATGGCATCTTTACTTATTGCACAGACAAGAAAGAGGAAAATCCCTGTCTGCTTTAAGGAATGAACCCTAGTTGAAATTTTCCACCGAAAACTGAAATAGTTAGCGAATTGGTGATGACGGGAATTCTGATATCAAAGTCAGTCTTTTGAGGAGAAGCTATGGCAGTTCCAATAACAAAAAAAGGGTATGAAAATCTCAAAGCCGAGCTTGTTCGATTTCGAAAAGTTGAACGGCCAAAAAACATTCGAGAAATTGCCGAGGCACGGGAACACGGCGATCTTCGAGAAAATGCCGAATTCAAAGCCGCCAAAGAACGGCAGCAATTTATTGACACCCGGATGGCTGAACTTGAGTATAAACTTGGTGATGCCCAGGTTATTGAAGTGACAGCGGGAATGAGTGAAACCGTCGTGTTTGGCGCCACAGTCCGTTTACTGAATTTAGAATCCGATGAGGAAAAATTGTATACGCTAATCGGACAAGAAGAGGCAGACTTGAAGAATGGCTCGATCTCGGTCCAATCTCCAATTGGCCGCGCTCTCATCAGTCATCGTGTCGGGGATATTGTCAAAGTCAATCGACCCGCGGGTATGATTGAATACGAAATTCAAGAAATATTTTTTCAGGAGTTATAATATGCCATCTGCCATCTCTGTCGTAACCTTGATCACCGATTTTGGCGACCGGGATTATTTTGTCGCCAGTATGAAAGGGGTCATGCTGGGCATCAATAGTCAAATCCGCATTATTGATGTGTCCCACCATGTCACGCCGCATTCAATTAAAGAGGCGGCTTTTCTGTTGAATTCGTGTTATCACTATTTCCCAGACGGGACCATCCACGTCGTAGTGGTAGATCCAGGAGTGGGATCCTCACGACGGGGAATATTAGTGAGTACCTCTCGATATCACTTTCTTGCCCCTGACAATGGCGTGCTGAGCTATGTCTTCGAAAACGAGCTGGACGTGGAAGTTCGTCAAATTGAAAACCGTCAATTTCGTCTGGATTCCGAAGGCGCCACCTTCGACGGACGGGATTTGTTCGCCCCATCGGCGGCCTGGCTCACCAGGGGGCAAACGCCTGGGGCGTATGGTCGGTTAGTCACGGATTACGAAAAACTGCCGATCCAAAAACCAGAAGTACGGAAAGGCATTTTGCACGGACGTGTAGCGTATATCGATCGCTTTGGGAACATCATGACGGATATCACCCCTGACGACATTAAAACTTTACAAGACATCACCAAGAAAAAAGACTTTTCCATTCAGCTCGGTGACACCACGATTCAAGAATTGAAAACCCATTATGAGCAAGGATTACCCGAGACTGCGAGTGCTCTCATCAATAGTAACGGCTACCTTGAAATATTTCTTCAACAGGGAAGGGCGAATGAGAAGCTAGGTGTCAATCTCGGCGATCTCATTCAGGTGACCTGAAACCGTTCGACTGATTTGAGTCTACACTCCCAAGTAACTTCATAAGTCCTCCCTGTCGTCCTGGCGCGCGGCGCGCATAAAGGCACTCCTAACTATGAAGCATTTGCTGAATTGAAAAATCAAAGTGCATTTATGCAAGTTTCCAATGGTGGGTATTTTATACCCAAGATCCGCGATGGATGTATTTTGGGCATAAAAAAACCTCGTTGATTTGCTAAGAATACGGGTGCCTGCCCACTTAGCCACTCCTCACCAACGAGGTGAAACGAATGATGCCCCAAACCGTTCTGCCGTTCAAGCTTGAGCCCACCGACGAACAGCTCACCGCTCATGACGGGCTGGTGCTGTTCGGGAAGTTTCTCCAAGCCATGAATGTGCCCCGGCAACTTAATGCGGCCTTGCCCGAGCCCGGGAGCCGCATCGGCTATCACCCCCCCAATTTGTCGAGCCCCTGCTGCTGATGGCGCATGGTGGGGGCCGGACGCTGAAGGATCTGCGCCAGATTCGCGAGGACACGGGCTTGCGGGCGGTGCTACGAGCCCCCGTGGTCCCCAGTGCCGATGGGACGGGCGATTGGCTGCGACGCAGGGGGAGCTGGATGGCTTAGCGAGCTTAGCCGTCGTCAATCAGCAGCAGATCCGGCGGGCGTTGAAGCGGGAGCCGCGTACGGACTATACCCTCGATCTTGATGCCACGCAGATTGTCGCGGAGAAGCAGGAAGCCACATGGACATACAAGGGGGAGCGAGGCTATCTGCCGATGCTGGGGCACTTGGCGGAAAATGGGCTGGTGATTGGGGAGGAGTTTCGCGAAGGCCATGAGGCCCCGGCGTCCCGCAATCTTGAATTCACCCAGCCGTGTGCGGCGCAGATGCCCAAAGGTAAACGAATCGCTCATGTGCGGGCGGATAGTGCGGCGTACCAAGCGGAGCTGTTCAACTGGTGTGGGGAGCACAAGGTGACGTGTGCCATTGGGGGCGTGCAGGATACGGCTGTGCAGGCCGCCATTGCGGCCATCCCTTCGGACCAGTGGCAACCCTACAGAGATGGTCAGCTCGCTGAAACAGTGCATTGTATGGCGAAGACCAAGCAAGCCTTTCGGCTCATCGTGCTGCGACGACCCGTGCAACAGGATCTGTTTGCCCCGAGGTCCCCAGCCTGGGCTACACACTGCTTTCGACGAACCGAGACGGCACCCTCGAGGAGATTGTGCGGTGGTACAACCAGCGGGGTGAGGCAAGCGAAAATCGCATCAAAGAACTGAAGAGTGGCTTTGGCATGGAACGCCTGCCGTGTGGGACCTTTGCGGCCAATGCCGTCTTCTTTCGCATTGGCGTGTTAGCCTACAACCTGTTTGTGTTGTTTAAGGTGTTAGCGTTGCTCCATGCCTGGAGCCGGTGCCAAGTGCGCACGGTGCGGTGGCGGCTGTATCAGATGGCGGGCAAAGTGGTCCGGCATGCCGGCGCGGTGATCCTCAAAGTGCCGCAATGGCTGTGGGGCTTGTGTGAGGAGATTCGGACGCGATGTACGGAAGCCGCCCAGACTTAAGCCGGGGGACAGGAATCAGAAGAGAGAGGAAGCATGAAAGGGGCAGTTTGCCCAGAAGGAGCAGGTTGAACCCATTGCGCCAAGGAATCCCTGGGAGACAATCTCGGATCCAGCAAAAACATTGACCAAGCGACTCCTCTCGTGGATGAAAAACGTAGTTTCCGCTAAAGGAGTCCTGTTGACAAAATCCATCGCGGATCTTGGGTGTATATACATTGATGAAACATTTATGATTTCGTGTTATGCTGAGCATAGTCATGAAAAACTCAGTGGAGGAAGCCATGAAAGGAACAGTGAAAAAATGGGGGAACAGCGCGGCAATCCGCATCCCTTACCGAGTCTTGGAAGCCGTCTCTCTCTCCTTAGAGGAGGAGGTGAACATTCGTGAAGATAATGGGAGGATCGTTATCGAACCTGTCCATCCCACAAAATATAACCTCAAAGACTTACTGAAAGGGATAACCAGCAAGAACCAACATCGAGCCGCTGACTTTGGCAAACCACAAGGAAGGGAAATTTGGTAGTTTCTAAAGGGTACATCCCTGACGCGGGTGACATTGTGTGGCTCAACTTCACACCTCAAACAGGACATGAACAGGCTGGCCATCGTCCAGCACTCGTTCTAAGCCCCAAGGCCTATAATCAGAAAACAAGCCTCATGGTTTGCTGTCCCATTACCACACAGATAAAAAGTTACCCCTTCGAAGTTCGTCTTTTCGGTCACCCAGAAAACGTCGTTCTTGCAGATCAGGTCAAAAGCCTTGACTGGAAAAGCCGGAAGGCCAAACACAAAGGCACCATATCCCCTGATGAGCTAGCCGAGGTGCGCCGCAAAACTATCGCGCTTATTGGATAGCTTCTCCAAAACGAACGGTATCCTTATCCTCCCTGAAGATGTCATGGTTAGTTTGCATGATAAATGTATAAAAAACGACTAATAACCAGGCGACTGCAAGACTTATGGAGACATTTCCTGTCGTGGTGATCAGTGGGGCTCGCCAGGTAGAGAAGAGTACGCTCATCAAACATGCCTTTCCTACAGACACGGATTGTGTGGTGTTTGATCCGGTTGTGGATGTGGAAAACGCCCGACATGATCCGGATCTGATTTTGAATAATCACCCAGGCAAACCTCTTCTGCTATGAGTTTGCCGAACTGTGTCCGGCAATATAGCCAGTGGACCAGGCCCACTGGAAATTAAACCCGCCAATTCGACCGTCACAATCCAGCATTTCTCCAATCAGGTAGAGCCCAGATACGTTTCGTGACATCATGGTCTGGGCATTAATCTCGTCCAGCGGAATACCACCGGCCGTGACCTCGGCAAAATTCCATCCCCGATGGCCTATCACGGGGACAGGGAGATCGGTGAGAACGTGGACGAGGGTTTTTCGCGTTGTCTGTGGCAATTGATTGAGTGGCAGGTTCGCCAAATTTTTCAACCCTGTTTTTTCAATATTTTTCCTGAATGGTTCGTTGGCTTCTTTATCAGCCAAATGACAAAAGGCTTCCGCCAATCGAGCCGGTAATCGTTGAGCGAGTAACGTTCCAACGGATTTGCGACCGGGTTGACGAGAAGCGTTGTCCAACCAGCGATCAATCTCTTCAATTGTCTGATCGGGAAAACACGAAATGATAACCGTCACATCCTGCCCTTGGCCTTTGGCCATTACCCAGAAACGACTGGCATCTAAAACCACAGGACCACTTATTCCGAAGTGCGTCCACAGCAGGCTGCCAACGCGACGATCAACAACCTTCCGATTCACTCGCGTCGTCACTCTGACTTCATGGGAGATGCCTGAAAGCCCAGCATGGAAAAATGTGTCTGCAAGCACCAGAGGAACGAGGGCGGGGTAGGTGGGCGTGATAGAATGTCCCATTCGTCCAGCCATAGCCCAACCCTTTCCATCCGATCCGGATTTGGGAAGAGACTGCCCGCCAGTGGCCATGATTATTCGTCGTGCGGTGATCTGTCCCTGTTCGAACTCAATACGAAACCCAACGTCCAGGTGGGCGATAGATTGAACTCGGTGTTTTGTTAATATTCTTATATCCAAATCGTTACAACGCTGAAGGAGCGCATTCAGAACGGTACGAGCTTTGTTGCTTACGGGGAACAGTTTGTCGGTGGGTTCCTGTTTTAACTCGACCCCAAGCGATTCAAACCACTGAACGGTGGCTTGTGCATCAAACCGTCGAAGGATACGAGCGACAAGACGCTTTGGTGCATGAAAATCAGAGGAATGCACAATGGCATTGGTGACATTGCATCGACCACCACCAGACACCAATATTTTTGATCCAATGGTTCGTGCCCCATCCAGGAGGACGATTCTGAGGTCGGGACGACTTTCTGCAGCAAAGATAGCTGCGGCCAGGCCCGCGGCGCCTGCACCAATGATCGCAATATCAATGTCGGCTTGCATGGAATTTTAAAGGGTGACCAAGGCCTAGCGAGGGAAAGAGGATAACGTTATCGTTCCTGGTTTTTTGCACATTCAATACACACCAGGGTGGTCGGATCGGCATCTAATCGTTTGAGGTGAAT
>Ga0209980_10000863_pt1 | contig 16559 bp, 17 predicted proteins | sample CR02metaG_FD_183611 | JGI IMG/M metagenome (GOLD analysis project Ga0209980, IMG submission 183611) | Deep subsurface microbial communities from Mariana Trench to uncover new lineages of life (NeLLi) - CR02 metaG (SPAdes) (version 2) | ecosystem: Environmental > Aquatic > Marine > Ocean trench...
CACATTCGGCACGGTCGCAGCCGAGCTTGGTGCCGGTAAGCCCCAGCTTATAGCGTAGCGTGAAGGCGAGCGTCTCTTGGTTCAACACGTCCACTCGACGCTGTTGGCCGTTGACGTTCAGCGTAATGAGCCGCTCGACGGAACCCTGGACCGCGAGAGCCCCCAGCAGGGGCTGCGGGCCCTTGAAGAGATAGCCCACCGAAGAGGTCGTAGCACCCGCTGCGATGACCCCCATGATGAACTTTCTTCGGGAAACCGTACGCTCCGGAGTGCCGATGATCTCGACGTCGCTCATGGAGCCTTACCTCCTTGGAAGATCAATCCCGTGAAGACCTGACGGGCGGCCCTATCCGCCCAGCGACGGATAATAAGCAACGACGTCTCAGAAGGCGAGCCCTATCGATGACCATTCTCCGAAGAGGTGCCGGGGTAGGCGATCAGTCCTTCCACCCCGGTGTTTCCAGCGGGTGGCCGGTGGACCGGCGGCGTGCGTTTCGTTACCCGCCGTGAATCCCCGGGGGGCAAATGCTCGTACATGAGCGGGTTGACGCTCGTGCAACCTCTGGACCGAGGTGGGGGTCCAACAGTAGACTGACGGGTTGGTGGCCACCACACGGATATTGAATGCCATGTTTTCTTGGTTGTCGGCCGTAGCCTTGGCCTTTCTTATCGGATTCGTCTCGATTCGTGCGTGGTGGAGGGAGCGGAAAAGGCGCATCATCGCCGAGAGCCGGGTCATCGAACGCCCGAATTCCTTTTACGCTTCGAAAGCCGTTCACAACCAGGAGGACGAAGAGTGGTGGCGCGGGATCGAGCTCGATCGACTCCATGAGCTGAATCGGGAATACGTCGAGCGCCTCCTAGGCCAGATCGAAGGCGCCGGCGTCGGCACCCTTACAAAGGATGAACGAGCGTTCATGGAGCGTATGGCCAAGCTCGACGCGCCCGCGCGGCGGGGGGTCCGCCCGGCGGCCGACCCCTGGCCCAGCCCCGCTTGATCGACTCGGGTGTGGCCTGATCGACCCGCTTGCCGTCGGTTCGATTCACCTCCCCTCTGATCCCTTTACCTGCTGCCTGGTCGACTCCGGTCTTCCCGGAGCTGGGCGCTACCAGCCCGCCTCGTCCGGGGAAGCCGGCGGGACGTCCCTCGGGGCGGTTTCCTCGTGGAAGAGCTTGAAGCCCCGCGCCAGGTAGTTCTCCATCGCCCTGGGGCTATCGAGGGAACAGGTGTCGAGCAAGATGCGCCGTGCACCCGCGCGAAACGCCCGCTCGACCGTATCGGACAATAGAAGCCCGCCGATACCCATTCCCATGAACTGGCGCAGCAATCCAAAGTAGGCGATTTCTACGGATTCCTCAGGCTGACGCTCGAGTTCGACGTAACCGGCTATCGTCCCGCCCAGGTAGGCGATCCAGACCTCGACCTCCGGCCGTTCGAGGTGAGCCAACCATTTCGAATACGGCCAGCTGAGTCGGTCGGTCCACCCCCAAGCACGTCCCACCGCGGTGTAAAGGAATCGCCCCAGCTCCGGAGAAGCGATTCTCGCTTCCCGGATCTCGAGATCCGGCACACCCCGTCCGGACGGCTTGAACTCCTCGAGGCCGCGAAGCTCCAGGTAGTAGGTGGTGACTTGCGTTTCCACGGGTTGAATCGCCGGTTCTTGCGGGTCGTGTTCGCGAGTTACGCAGGGGCCCAATCTCGGTTCTGCGATCGGTCCAGCGATCGGCCCGCCGCCTGCCCACTGAATCCTCATCGAGCTCCGCCGTAACGGTGCTCAATAGGGAACGCGCCGTCAACCGAAGACTTCATCGGGACCAGTCCCTTGTTGGGGGGCACGTCATGGGGCAGTATTCCGGCCCGAGATGAACGCTCGGTAGTGATTTGGCAGATGAGGGACACCACCCCCCGATTTCCACGGCGCTTCTGACGCTCCCACCGACAGGATTTGTATCACTTGAAGCTTGGAACACCAGCCTCCTGGGCGCTCCCGGTGTTTGTCGTCGGCCTCTATTGGAGCCTTCTCGCCACCCTCGCAGGGGAGATCACCACCCCTCAACTGATGTATGGTGGCGGGATTCTCGTCCTCAGTCAGATCAAGCAGCCTTTCCTGCCTTTGGGAGTCCGGCCTCTGGACTTTGCTCTTCCTTTTCTCCTCACCGGGGTCCTCTACGACAGCCAGCGGTATTGGGACGTGGCCGGGCGCGGCGTTCTGTCCATCGCCGAGCCGTATTTGCTCGAAAAGCGGTTGTTCGGGGTCCGCTCGCCGAATGGCACCCTGACGCTGAACGAATGGTTCGGTGAGCATCTCCACCCGGTTCTGGACTTCATCGCGGGGGGGGCCTATCTGACGTTCATAGGCGTCTTCGTCCTTCTGGCGGCATACTTCACGCGCCGGATCTGCTTCGGCACCGACTCCGAGTCGACGTTCGCCCAGAGGCAGTGGTCGGCGCGCGCGCCCGCGTGGTCCTTCCTCGTGGTCAACGTTCTCGGGTTTGCGACCTGGTTCCTCTACCCGGCCGCACCTCCTTGGTACGTGGAGCTGTACGGGCTGGACACCATCCTGCTCGACGTACCCATGAACCCGGCTCGGACTCTCCGCTTCGACGCTTTGTTCGGGACCAGCTTCTTCACTGGGATGTACGCTGCGGGGTCCAACCCGTTCGGCGCGATTCCCTCACTCCACATTTCCTACCCCGTCTTGTCCATCGTCTTCGCGGTGAGGCTCCGGAAGCTCCGCAGGTTCACGATCGTTTTCTCGATCCTGGTCGGGTTCGCGGCGGTCTATCTGAACCATCACTACTTGATCGACGTGGTCCTGGGTGTTTTTTATGGGCTGATAGCCGCGGCGATCACGATCGTGGGAATGGATCGGATGGGCCGAGGCTTCAGATAAATGGTCGATTGGCCGGACACCTCACCGAGGGCCACATTTGCCATGAGCCGGTCCTGCGGGACAGATTCGGCTCGACTCAACCTCGCCTCCCGCGTCGACCGGTGACCCCATGGCTGAATCGGAGCGTCAGCTCCAGCTCCAAGCAGAGCTAGACTCAGAGTTTCAGATCGTCCGCGTGTTGGGCGAGGGCTCCGTGGCACACGTATACCTGGCGCGGGAGCAGGCGCTCCAGCGTCTGGTGGTGATCAAGGTTTTGAATTCGGAGGTGGCCGAAGATGACACCGCGCGGAAACGCTTCGAGCGAGAGGCTCGATCCGCTGCGAAGATCCACCATCACAACGTAGCGACCGTGCATCGGGTGGGCTCCCTCGAGGACCACACGCCATTCATCATCATGGAGTACATCGAGGGGCGAAACCTCGCGGATGTGCTCCAGGCCGAGGGGGCCATGACCATTGAGCAGGCCTGTAATACCCTGAGCCAAGTGGCCTCGGCGCTGGCGGCCGCCCACGACAAGGGAATCGTCCACCGGGACGTAAAGCCGGAAAACGTCGTGCGAGAGAGGGATTCGGACCGTGTGGTGCTCACGGATTTTGGAATTGCCGGGATCTTGGAGACGGGTACCGAGACCATCACCCGTCTCACGCAACAGGGACAGTTACTCGGCGATCCGCAGTACATGAGCCCCGAACAGTTGCTCGGTGAGGCCCTCACGGACGCGTCGGATGTATACAGCCTGGGCGTCATGGGTTACGAGCTTCTCACGCTCAGGGCCCCATACGACGGAAAAACCAGCGTCCAACTGATCACCGCACACCTGAAGAAAGAGCCGATTCCTTTGGCCAACCTCCGGCCCGACGCGGATCCTTTTCTGGCGGACCTGTTGGCGCGGTGTCTTTCCAAGAATCCTCTGCATCGGCCCCGGGCGTCCGAGGTCGCCAAAGCGTTGGAGCGAGGGTCCGACGAGTCCCGCCCCGCGGGCCCACGCAAGGGCACGGCCTCCTCTTACGGCGACCACGGGACTCCGGACTCGACCCAGGACGTTTCCGCGTTCGAGGGCTTCATTCGGGAGCTACGGCGGCGGCATGTGTTCAACGTGGTGTTTCTCTACGCTCTGATCGCCTTCCCTCTCTTAGGCAATGCAGCGGAGATTATTCCGTATCTCCCGATCCCCGGGGATGCAAATACCCAGATGGCTATCCTGGTGGCCCTCACGCTGGCGAGCTTTCCGGTGATTCTCGTCCTTTCGTGGATGTTCGATATCAGCGCGAAGGGAATTCGTCGAACCGAGTCGGGTGTCTCGGGGGCCGCTCGGGCCGGGCTTCATCTCCTGAAGGCTTTGGGGTTGGGTCTCAGCTTCGCGGTGGCCGGGATGGTCGGCTGGTGGCTTTGGCCTTCTTAGAAGAATCGCTGACTCATCTTCGGTAGGGGCCGTCCACGAGGTCTTGCCGCAGCCCGAATCCCAGCACGATCACGAAAGCGAAAAACCCGAACTCGTCCACGGGTAACGCCGACACTCGCCGTGGATCGAGGAGTTCGACTGCGATGGTGGCGATGAGAAAGGCGAGTCCGGCCTCCAGCGGTGCTCTCGACCGGCCCCCGCTGCGGCCGGAGTCCGTCCAAAGGGCATACGCGCACAATCCCCCAAACACGATGATCAGATAGTCTGCTAGTGGCGGCCACCTAGAGGGAATTGCGGTGGCCTGGGTGAGCCGCTCTCCCCAGGGAAGCGCAACGCCACCGACCTCGATCAGGTCGCTGAAGTGCATCGTGGTGGGTGACGCCAGATTCAATACGATCACGGCGGCCGCGATGCCGCTGTAGATCCACAAGAGCCAACGGGCCGCCATATGGGTGTACAGTGCGATAAACCATATGATCGCCACGGGTGCGGCGAGCGAGAACACGGCATGCCAGCGCACGGCCTCGAGGTAGGACTCGAGATCTAGGGCTCGATACACACCGAGCGCGGCGTATTCCTGACCCGCGATGACGAGGCACGCGGCTCCGAAGAGGCGAAGAGCCACGCTCCGCGATCCCTCCGGTTCTCTGATGCCCCCCGTCGAATACCGTCCGCCTACATACCATCCGCCTACAAGGAGACAGATTCCGCCTGCACCTGCCAGAAAGAGAGCGAGGGGGGAATTCATGAGCACGAATCTTCGAGCGACCCTGGGCGCGCCCCTGGGTACGAGAGTGGGGTTCTGTCTTCGACAGTACTACTTTAGCGGTCATCGTTGGACGGGAAAACGACCCGGAGCGAGGAACAATGACCAAGAATCTGAAAATATCGGGAATGACCTGCGGGCACTGCGTGAGCCACGTGAAGTCTGCCTTGGAGGGTGTGGGAGGCGTGTCCGGAGCCGACGTCTCGCTGGAGAACCAGGAGGCCGAAGTGACGGTGTCGGGCGAAGTCATCGATACGGACCTGATCGCGGCGGTCGAGGCGGCCGGGTATCAGGCGGAAGTGCGCTAACGTCAGGGATGGTCCACACGCATACGCTCGAGCTCCATACGGAAGGCGACGACCATATTTTGGATCTGACGGCCGAGTTACAGATCCTGGTGCGGGAGAGCGGGATCGGCATGGGGCAACTCACGGCGATGGTCGTCGGGTCGACGGCGGCGCTCACCACCCTGGAGTTCGAACCAGGCCTCGTAGGTCACGATATCGCGGCCGCACTCGAACGCATCGCTCCACGGGGCGGAACCTACGAGCATGAAAAGATGTGGCACGACGACAATGGGCACAGCCACGTCCGTGCGAGCCTTATCGGCCCCTCGTTGGCCCTCCCGATCGTGGATGGCACCCTCCCACTCGGAACCTGGCAGCAGGTGGTGCTCGTCGATCTGGACACCCGGCCCCGAAACCGCCGGGTGGTGGTCAACCTCATGGGGGAATGAGGAGCTCTAAATTTTCTTGAGGATCCAGCTCAGGACGACCCGAACGATCCTTCGGATAATGGTCATCATACAGAGGGTCGCCTCCCGGGCGAGTCTTCGTGTTCGCGCTCCAACCCGTACGAGAAAAACAGCGAAAGGGTTTCCACCGGGTCAGCCGGCTCTCATCGGCTTTGCGTCGCGCAGAAGAAGCCCTCGGAGTCCGGACCCCGGGCTCCGCTCGACCAGGTCCCACTGAACGACTCCGCCGTGATTTCGACTACCCTCAGGACCGCGTAGCCTCCGTCGAAGCGTACGAGGTCCCGGCGGTTCGCGTCCGAACCGAGGCGGAGTAGAATACTCGGACTCGTTCCCGTCTCGCTCTCGATGACCAAGACCCCCGGGGACGCGGGATTCCGGCTCGAGAGGTTGCCTACCCGCACCGCACCGACGGCCTCCACGTTTACATCCGTGGTTCCGAAGAGAGGAGAGGTCACGCCGGGAATCGGGCCGCCTGCGGTCCCTTCGAATTGACGGAGAGATTCGACCTGGTTGAGGAGTACGAGGGAGCCCTCAGCCGTGCGCGCGGGGTTGCCGTCGACCTCCTCGATCATCCTCAGGCGGTAATCCCCCGCCCGGCCCTCAAGGGAGGCGTCGGCCGCCAACACCCCCTCGGGCCGGACACATGCAGGTGGTGGAGCCCTGCGTCCTGTCGGCGCCTCACCTGCGGCAGCCACTTGGTCTACGTCAGCTGCGGGTGGACCCGTGAGGTCTGCCGCTGCGGCCGCCACGGGGGGCGGCTGCCTATCGCCATCGGTGGATGAGCAGGCGGCGACCATGGCGAACATGAGGAGGGCGATCATCCCTCTCGTTACGCTGCACTCCAAGGCGGCAACCCCCTTCGGTCTCAACGCAACCCCCTGCGGTCCCAACGCGGCCCCCTTCTGTCTCGACGGTAAGGCGACGTCATCGCGCGAAAATCGTTCTGATCACGTTGCCGGAGTGGTCCACAATCTGAATGGGGCCGCGGTACGTGTCGTTCGTAAGATCGATGACCCTCCCGCCAGCGGTGGTCACGCGGGCCGGAGCCGAAAAGGTCTTGGTGAACGGATCGGCGGCTGAGCTTTCCACACCGTATCCGAGGTCGACCAAGGACTCTGTCGTTATTGCGCTCAGAGGATTGGTGATTCCGGCCGTGAGCGCCGGCGTCATCAGTTCGAGCCCGAGAACAGACTCTCGCCAGTGCGCGTCGGAGGAGCCGACCATGGCCTCATTGTCGACGGGAACCTTGGCGCCCCCCATGTATGCCGTGCCTCCAGCAGCGTCGAACGCGGCGACGGCCGCGGCCCCGGCGAAGTGGGTGTCGGCACCGGGGTTGGACGGAAGCGACGGATTGACGAGAAGGTTGGCGAAGTTGTCCCACAAGGTTCCGATACCCAAGACATGCCCCATCTCGTGGAGGATTACGTCCATGAGATCGCCATCCTGTTCCAATCGGGTCACGTCGGCAGCATCGAGTTGCATGAATCCGAGCACCGGCAACTGAGAGGTCGTTCGAATCTGGCAGGGCCCGGCTTGTGCAAGTGTCCCAAAGATTCCGTCAATCGGCGTGATCTGGACGTAGATGCGGAGATCATCGATGGTGCTGGAAACCGAGGGTTGGCCCTCGGTACAACTGTCGGCGGGGACCGGGTTGATTGAGAAATCGACGTCGGGGAGCTCGCCTCGCAGGATACCCATCCATCGGTCGGCGGCAGCGAGGAAAACGGCGTCCTGGCTCGGCGTTCCGTTGGTGATGAACACGAGCTCGATATCGAAATCAGTGGCCACAGCCGAAAAGGTGGCGTCGGCTCCGGAGTTGATCACTGCCGAGACGGTCACCCCCTGCGGTCCCTCCTGATTTCCCAGGGTCCAGGTGGATGATACCCTCCCCCGCAGGTCCGTCCTCACCGCTGTCGTGCTCAAAGAGCCCCCACCCTGCACGACGCTGAAGACCACGTCTATGTTCGGCGCCGTATTTCCGAGCGCGTCGGACGTCCGCACCACCAGGTCCTGCGATAAGGTCTCCCCGAGCTCGGTGGATTGCCCATCCCCGGAGACGATGGTTACGTCGATCAGATCGGCCGGATCCGTCCCTCCGTCGCCACAACTCACCAGGGGAAGAGTCAAAACGAGGCTCAGGAGAGCCTGCTTTGTGAGGGGGTAGAACGGCACGGGTCCAATCCTTCCGGTCATACGTTTTGAAATGCATGATGAGGCGTGAGCCTGATATCCCAAAATAGTGCTCCTCCCTACGTCGATTCAATCAAAAGCCCGGGGGCCTCAGGGGCACCGGGCCGGGCCGCCGTGTATTCCTCCGAAGAAAGTGACGGGTTCCGCGGTAAGGTCGTTAAGGCGCCGAGGGGGTCGGATACGTTTCTGCCAGCTATGAAGTTCCACATTGCTCCGCTAGAATGCTGTCATGTTCAGTCAAATGTTCGAGGGCACGGGCCTCTCCGAAGTGCTCGCCCAAAACCCGGGGCTCGCGTTTGTGACCCTGTTCGGTGCGGGCTTGGTGACGAGCCTGACCCCCTGTGTCTATCCGATGATCCCCATCACCGCTTCGGTGCTGGCGGGATCTGCGGAGCAGGGTGCGTCCCGGTCGCGCGTGGTCGGTCTGACGTTTACCTACGCCCTCGGGTTGGCCTTGCTCTACGCGATGCTCGGGCTGGTGGCGGGCCTGACCGGGAGTCTATTCGGCACTGTGAGCGCGAGCCCCTGGGCCCGAATGGCGATCGGCAACCTGCTCTTGGTATTCGGTTTGGCCATGTTCGATGTCATTCCCATACGGGTGCCGCAACGCCTCCTGCAGTGGGCGGGGACCGGGAAAGGTGGGTCCTACCCGTCGGTTTTCGTCCTCGGAGCCGCGTCCGGCGTCGTCGCGGCTCCCTGTGGCGCCCCAGCCTTTGCGGTCGTGCTCACGTGGGTGGCGGCGACCGAAGCCGGCGCGATGGGCTTCCTCTATTTGTTCGTCTTCTCCTTCGGAATGACCGCGCTGTTGGTTGCGGTCGGCCTTTTTTCCGGTTTCGGGGCGGCGCTGCCCGCCGCGGGCGCGTGGATGGTGTGGATCAAAAAAGGCGCCGGAGTGATTATGCTATTGATGGCTCAATATTACTTCGTACAGGTGGGGATGGTATTGTGAAAATTTACGACCGACTTCGTAATTGGCGTCGCCCGCCGGGCGTAGCCAATCTCCTGAGCGCGGGCGTACTGTTCATGGGTGTTTACGCTCCCTTCGCCGCCACTCTCTCTTTGGTGGCTTTACTCTCTCCTTCCGTGGCTGCTGCACAGGAGCGCGGCGAAATTGGGATCGCGTTGGGCGAACGCCCCGAGCTCGTGGAGATCGAGGACCTGCAGGGCAACGCGGTCAGCCTCGCTCAGTACGTCGAAGGGCGCCCGGCGCTCATCGAATTCTGGGCGCGCTGGTGCGAGCTCTGTGAGGCGCTGCACCCACAGATGATCGACGTGCAAGAGCGCTACGGCGATCGGGTAGCGTTCGTTGCGGTCGCCGTTGCGGTGGCCCAATCCCAGCGCTCGGTCCGGAGGTTCCTTGAAGGGAAGCCCATGGGGTTCCCCGTGCTTTGGGATGAGGGAGGCAGAGCCGTGCGTGCCTTCTTGGCTCCTGGGACATCCTACATCGTGGTCCTGGACGAGGAAGGCACGGTGGTGTACACAGGGTCCGGTGGCGAACAAGACATCGAGGCTGCGGTCCGGACCGCACTCGACTGACCCCACCCGGTCCGTCCTAACGCCTGTCAGGCTGCGGGGGGTAAGAAAAGAGGGCCCGGCCAAAAAGGCCGGGCCCTCTTTTCTTACAGTCTCTTGGCCGGTTTTCAGGCCCTGAGCCTATTCTTGTGAGAACTCCGGAGCGACCTCGGCCACGGCAGCGCCCAACTCAACGTACGCCGTCGGATCGATTTCGCGGAACCGAGACGTGGCCCATGAGACCCGTCCTTCCGGGTCCACGACGACCACCGCCCGACTTCCGACCATTCCGTTGGCTCTGGTGCCGACGCCGAAAGCTTCCGCGGCGTTACCGTCGGGATCGCTTCCGAAGAGGACCGGGAAATCCGCATCCGCAGCCCATGACGCCAGGGCCTCCGGAGAGTCGTTGCTTATGGCGAGGATCGTTACGCCCCGCCAGCTCTTGAATACGCTTGCGTACTGATCACGGTACGCTTCCATTTGAATGGTTCAGCCAGGCGTCCGCGCTCTGAAGAAGAACGCTATTACCACCACCTCTCCCCGTAAATCCGAAAGACGGACCGGGTCCTGGAGGACTCCGTAGCGTGTAGCGCCCGTGACTGTGATGTCAGGGGCCATCTCTCCGACCGCGATGATGTCGGATGCATCGGCCTGGGCTGCGGCCGGCTGAACGAAAACAGCCAAACCAAGGAACAGGGCGAACACGAAAGCCATCGTGGATGGCCGCATTCGAATCCTCCTTTCTTTGCAAAACAAGAACCTACTCCGGGCACAGTATACACCGTCAACTCATGATGCGCACCAGCCCGCGCAGAGATTCCGCTTGGTGCACGGAAAGGGGGCCGCCTCGTGCAAGGTCCGAGGCACTTATTTTCCGGTCACTCCCCGATCTGGGAGATGTGGTATTGGACGATCTTCCACGTCCCTTCCTCCAGCACCCGCGTGTCCGAGTATCGCCAGGTGCCCGTCCTCACGGCTCCACCCGGCAACGTGACCGAGCCTCCGAGAAGCGCGCCTGACACTGCGGTGTTACCGTACACCCTCACGTTCAGGTTACTCATGACGAGGTTCGTTCGGAGACCCGTGACGTACGCAGCCCGAACGGCCAATAGGTAGAGCCCCTCGACCATGGCGGACCCGTCGACGAAGAACCCGCGAACGTCATTGTGGAAAAAGCCGACGAAGGTGGCGGCGTCGCGATTAGCCAGAGCCGACAGAGTCTCCGAGATGTCGGCGCGGACGTCGGCCTCCTGGGCATGTACTGCGGCGTTAGCGAGCAAGGTAATTGAACAGAAGGCGAGGATGATGCACCTAGATCTCACGTGATGGCTCCCTTTCCTATCTTGCGTTCTTCCTACGAATTTTTCCTGGAGTCTTCTTCAGCATCTTCGACCACCGGGGGGCTGTGATGTTCCGTCTGCCGTGGACTCATCCCAGGGCTCACTGGTTCTCGCTGGCCGTGGCGGCTTTGGGACTAGGGGCCGTGGGAGTTTGGGTCGATCTGTCGCCGAAAGTGGAGAGTGACTTCTTCTTCTCGGAGGACGATCCCCAGCTCCAGGTGTCTCTGGAGTTGAACCGACGGTACCCCGGCGGGGAGCTGGTGGTCGTGCGGGTGGAGGACACGGTGGGGGATCCCGAAGCATACAGCGAGCGAATTGGCGAGCTCACCGAGGCGTTCTCCGACGTGGAGGGTGTGACAAGCGTCCGCTCGATCACCACCGATGACGCCGCGGCGAGTCCCCTGTTCAGCCGAATCCTTCTGACGCCGGACGAGGCGGCCACGAATCTGATTCTGAGTGTGGACGCCACCGACCCCGAACTTCTTCTCCCTCGATTGGAGGCTGTGGTCGAGCGACTCCGCACACCCGACCTGGACGTGGTGATGTCCGGGGTGCCGGTTATCGTCGAGCAGATTCGGCGAAACCTGTTCCGTGATCTCATCGTCTTCAGCGCGGTTTCGCTTCTCCTGTTCGGTCTGCTTGCGGCCCTGATCTACAGAAACCTGGGGATCGTCGCGGGTACACTGACGACCTGCGTGACCGCATGCGCGGCCACCCTGCTTCTCACCCAAGCGATGGGCATCCAGATCGGCCTGCTCACGGCCAACCTCATCACCATCGTCTTCGTGCTGGCGCTCTCACACATCGTCTTTCTGACGGCGAACTGGCGACGATCCGGGAACCTTGGACTGGCGCCGGATCAGCGAGTGGCGCGGGCCGTGTCGCTGACCCTCGAGGCCTCTTTCTGGTCCATGGCCACGACCCTCCTGGGGTTCCTGAGCCTGTTGTTGGCTTCGGCCAGGCCCTTGAGAGAGTTGGGGATCGCCGGTGCGGTCGGTGCGGCGACTGCCCTTGCCGTCGCCTATACGATTTTCCCCAGCTTTTTGGGCCGTGGGGCAGACGGTACGGTGGAGGCGGAGGGGCCGTCCACGGCGCCGTCCCCGATCTCGGCTCGGCCGTGGAGGCCATTGGCCGTCATCGCGTTCGTCGTCCTTGCCTTGGGTCTCGGTGTACCGAAGCTCGACACGGACCCGGGACTTCTCACCTACTTCGCCGAGGGCTCCGAGCTCCGGGACGGGCTCGAGAGGATCGATCGAGACGGCGGGAGCAGCACGCTCAACATTGCGATCCGCGACGCTGGCGGCGCCCGCCTCGATGAGAATGAGGTCTACGATCGTATGTGGCTATTCCAGGACGCGCTGGAGGCCGACTCGGTGGTGGGCGCCGTGATGTCGCCGGCCGTGCTGCTCGGGCATGCGCGGACGCTTCCGCTGGCTCGCTTCTTGAGCCTCAGCATGCTCCTGGACATTGCCGAAACGCCGCAGTTGGATCAGATCGCTCTGAGCTACGTGACGCCGGAACGGGACGAGGGCCGCTTCTTCCTGCGAATGAAGGAATCGGTGCAGGAGCCCTCTCGACAGGCGGTCCTCGATCGACTCGAAGGATATGCGCGGAACGCCGGCCTCGAGCCCGTACAGGTGGGAGGGCTATACGACCTCCAAGCGCAGCTCGGCCGGCTGATCAAGTCGAGTCTCCGGATCGGCCTTGGGGGTCTACTCCTCCTGTTTGTGGTCGTCGCCGCGGTTGTTTCCCGTTCGGGGAAAGTGACAACGATGATGGTAGCGTGTCTCGCCGGGGTCCCGCTCGTGGTCCTGGGCACGTTCGGCCATCTGGGCGTGTCGGTGGACATCATCACTTCGCCGGCGGCGAACGTCGCGCTGGCCATGGGCGTCGACTCGATGATCCATCTGGTGGTGCGAGTACGGCATCTTCGAGACGGGGGTATGTCCGCGGTGGAGAGCTGGCTCCAGGCTCGAGCCCAGATCATGGGGCCCGTGCTGGCCGCCACGCTTCTCATTTGCGTAGGGTTCGGAATCTTCGGGTTGTCGACGTTTCCGCCCACGCGCCGCTTCGGGTTCGCGGTGATTCTGGGCACCATGACGGCTGCCACGATGGCGTTGGTGACATTGCCGATCGCGGTCGAAGCCTGGAGGGGGCGGGCGGCGGAGGAGTCTCAGCCGGCATGAGTGGGGAGGTCCCCGACCTAGCTGGCCCTAAGACTAAGACCCAAGCCACGACTCGCTGGAAAAAGGTCCTCCCTAGGGGAGCGCCATCGCAATCAACTGCGCCACCTGCCCGCCGCCGCCGACGGTAAAGACCACATACTGCTTCCCTTCGTGCATATACGTCATGGGAAGACTCGTCTGGCTCGCCGGGATCTCCAGGTCGGCGATGATTTCGCCCGTGGCTTTGTCGTAGCCGTAGAAATGAGGGTCTCCGCCGTACCCCTCACCCGCCAGGACGAGCGTCTTGGTGACCAAGATGCCGGCCCTGGTGGCTTTGCCCCACCGGCCGATCTCGACGCCCTCCAGCGCCGGATTGTTCTTGACCCGGTCGGACGCATCCCCGTTGGCTCGCATCCAGAGGTGGTCGCCAGTGTTCAGGTCGATGGCGGTGATCCGTCCCCAGGGCGGCTTGACGACGGGAAGCCCCGCCACCCGGGCGCCCGCGAAGCCCGCAATGAAGTCCATGTCCGATCTTTCCGCTCCCTCCCTCAACGACAGCCCGGCAGGGTCGGACTTCGACGCCACGTAGAGCACGCCGGTCTCGGGATCGAACGCGCCACCCTCCCAGTTGGCACCGCCCGTACTACCGGGTGTCATCAGCGTACCCCGTTTGCCCTCGTCGTCCAAGACGGTTTGGGGTGTGTAGAGTGGCCCGATCGTCATGCCTGCCACGACTTCCTCGGCTTGGGCACGGAGTTCGGGGGTGAAGTCGATGAGGTCGTCGATCGTAAGGCCTTGTCGGTCGAATGGCGCCGGTTTGGTAGGGAAAGGTTGAGTAGGGGCATACCACTCGCCCGGCACGTCCCCGGCCGGAACCGGTCGTTCCTCGATCGGCCAAACGGGCTCTCCCGTCACCCGGTCGAACACGTAGACGAAGGACTGTTTGGTAATCTGAGCGACCGCTTTGATGTCCCGTCCGTTCACGGTAATGTCGGTCAGAATCGGTGCCGTGGGGACGTCGTAGTCCCAGATGTCATGGTGCACGAGCTGAAAGTGCCAGATACGCTCGCCGGTCTCGATGTTCAGCGCCACCAGACTCGAGGAAAAGAGGTTGTTGCCCGGCCGATGACCGCCGTAGTAGTCGCCGGTGGGGTCCTCGATGGGCAAATAGACGATTCCGAGCTCCTCGTCGGCCGTGAACGGGGGCCAGACGGCAGCGTTCCCGGTGTATTCCGCCGAACCGTCCAACCAAGTGTCGTGTCCGAACTCACCCTGCTGCGGGATGGTGTGGAAAATCCACTTGCGTTCACCCGTTCGGACATCGAAGCCGCGGACGTGCCCGGGCACGTTCGTGCGCGACGGCGGGGCGGTGCCCACCGCCAGCGCTGCACCGACCACGATGACGTCCCTCGCGATAACCGGGGGAGAAGACGACCCGATGACGTCCTCTATGAGGTTGACGGGCCGATCGAGCCCCAGCCTCAAGTCGACGACCCCGTTCGTTCCGAAGGATTCGACCTCGCGGCCGGTGTGTGCATTCAGCGCGACCAGGTGATAGGCCGGGGTAATCACGTAGACACGGTCATCTCCCTGCCCATCCGACCAGTGTGCGACGCCGCGCCCGGAGTTCGGACGGGGGGCGCTTCTGGCCCGCTCACCCTCATCCATTCTCCACATCCAGAGCATCTCACCCGTACCGGCGTCCAGTGCGACCACGTTGCGACGTGAGCCCGCAGTAACGTAGAGGACACCATCCACCATCAGCGGTGTCGAGGAGTTCTTCGCTTCCGGACGCGGTCCCTGGTTACGGGCTGCCCAGGTCCAGGCGATCTCGAGATCGCCGACGTTCGTGGCGTCGATCTGGTCCAATGGCGAGTATGACGTTCCCCCGGGGCCCCCGCCGTAATAACGCCACTCGCCGTCTGTTGCGCCCTGTTGGGCCACGGCAGGCGCCCAAAGGCCTACGGCAAGAGCCAGACCGAGAACAGCTGATTTCGTGAAACTGCCCATCCACTACACTCCTTCAAAGTTCCGGTCGTGCGCCGCCGAAGCCGCAGAGACCGGGGTCGATTGCAGATCTCTTCATCGCTCCCGACGATCCTGTCGCGAAGCTGAAGAAAAGTTATGCCGCGAAGCTGAAAAACAGCTATATCGCGAAGCAGTAGAACAGTCCGTCGCCGCCCGTGCCCTGCAGATCTTCCTGGCCGCAGCCACGGCTGCCGTGGGCGGAGTTCCAGGAGGTCGGGTTGGCGCCGCCACCGGTACGGTCGAAGTGACCGACCATCGCGCTGCCTTCCCCGCTACTCGTCCAGTTGTTACACGTCGTGTCGTCCTCACCCGGGACGACGGTGCCGTCCAACTGCGACCCCGTCAGGATGTCGTGCCGGTTCGGATCGTCGCCTCGGCCGTTGGTCATGCCACCCCGCTCATTGAGCACGGTCTCCTTCGTGAGATTGTTGTTCTCACTGTGGAGGTTGGCGACACTGCTCGCGACCTGCACGAGGGCATGGTTGTACCATGGCCCGGTCCCAATCCGGTCACGCGCGTTGACCCCCGCAGCATCGTCCGGGGCCTGCACGCTCAGGTAGGCGTGCCACAGCGCGTCACCCGCGCCCGCCGCATCGGCGAGGGACTGACAGTACCTGTCGGCGCCCTGCACACCTCCCAGGGCGGCACCATTTCCGGGCCCGGCGCTGGTGAGGAAAAAGCTCATTGTGGGCTCCATCGGCTCGTCTGCCGGAGCGTCCTCGGCTGAGGGTGTGCACGATCCGATAACGGCGGCAATGGTAAACAGGTAAAAGACTCTCTTTCTCGTCATGATCTTCCTCTCAGATTTTCGAGCGACGGACGACTCCCAATGTCGGAAGACCGGCCCTGTATGCGAGCGCACACAGGGCCGGTCTGACGGATATTTCGTGTTGGACCCTGCTTAGAGTCCCGAAAGCACCGACTATTTCAGCGTTTACATACCACCGTAGGTATGCGTCTCGCCCGGCCACACAGCACCCTGGTTCGCACTCGGAATCGGGCCCATGCCCTGGTACACGAACTTCTGAATGCGTGACCCTTCGTAGGTCTCGGTGGTGTAGATGTTTCCGTCCGAGTCGACGGCGATGCTGTGCACCGCGAAGAACAGTCCAGGCTGCCGCCCGCCGTCGCCGAAGCTCGTCAGGATCTCCATGCTCTCCCGCAGGATGATGTAGACCTTCATGTTCTGGCCGTCGGCCAGGTAGAGGTAGGTCTGAGCCTCGTCCGGCGAGAAGGCGATGTCCCACGTCGATCCCTGAGAGAGCGTGGCCGGAGCGATGATCACCTCGTTCACGAACGTGCCGTCCTTCTGGAAGACCTGGATCCGATCTGCCGCACGGTCGCACACGTACACCCGATCATCGTTGGCCGGCTCGGCGCAGTGTACCGGGCCCCGGAACTCTCGGGGAGGCGTTTCGCCGGGCGAGTAGCGCCCCAAGTTCCGGCCTGCTTCGTCGTCCGGCACATTTCCGTAAGCGCCCCAGTAGCGCTTGAAGGCGCCGGTATCG
>Ga0209980_10000864_pt1 | contig 16538 bp, 18 predicted proteins | sample CR02metaG_FD_183611 | JGI IMG/M metagenome (GOLD analysis project Ga0209980, IMG submission 183611) | Deep subsurface microbial communities from Mariana Trench to uncover new lineages of life (NeLLi) - CR02 metaG (SPAdes) (version 2) | ecosystem: Environmental > Aquatic > Marine > Ocean trench...
TCAGTTTGGATCCATCTTCTGCGGCATCTTTTTTCTGGTTCCGTATTTATTTCGAATCTTTTGATCCAGACCCTTTATGGTCTTAATTTGGTTCCCTCACAGGGATTTGAACTGTCAGTTCAATGCCCTCTAGATTGATTTGGTTAGCTTTTTGCTAAAAACAATACAATCAATACCTAAAACTGATCTATGTACAATTTTGTTTATACCTAAAATGAAAACTAACGGAGAGAGACTAATGGTTCTAGACGAGCTCGAACTACTAGATGATGACTGGAACCTCATAGACAAAATATGCAATGAGGCTAAAAAGTGCCAACAATTATTGGAAAAATCCACGCACAATACACCAGCATCAAAAAAGAAACTCCACAAGTCTGTAAACCTCATAAAAAGGAATCATCGAGAAATGGTTCTAAGCTTTTACTTGAAAGCAAGAATGCTTCAAAGCCTGTCTCCCAATGCTTCAGAACAAATAGAGAAAAGACTTGGATCACTAAATGATTATCTTCGAGTAACTATGCTTAATCTGAAAAGATGGGAAAAAGACTCTATCATAACAGCAAACCGCCTTAGGCATGATTTTATCCATCTTGCCCATATTTACAATGAATTTGCCATTGAAACCAAAATGTTCAAAGATTTGGTTAAAAACACAGCACGATTAATGACTTGATGAAATTAAAATCCGAACTTTATGCAGTTGATTTATGCCACGTGAAATTATTTATGATCATTTATGCCAAGTTTATTCCATGCTTAGCAAAAATATGCCAAAGTTATGCTAATTTTATGCCAAAATGTATGCAAACCCCAGATTAGGCACGTTCTGAAAAATGAATAAACTTGGCATAAATTTGCATAAAGATAGCTTAACTAAAAATTTTATGATAATAAAATTTTGTTTTATGCCAAATGATGAAGAGTTTTGGAATAAATCATCGATCAGAGCATAAATGCTATTATAAATCTGGTATTATAATAGGGATTTACAAATCCGGTATTATAATTCCATGATTACTATGTTTTTTTATCTAGTTTAAAGTTGAAAATAGCTGGTACATGTTTTCCAATGATAAATCGTGTATCATCCAATTTTACAACTGGATGTTCTTTTTGGAGTGATTGGAGCAAAAGTTGTTTTTTGTGCTCATCGGTTTCAATCAGAAATTTAGAAGAGTTTGAAGGGCTTATCACCTCAACCAGTTCTTCAACTTTCTTTTCAAGCTCATCAATCTTTTTCATTTGCACTTCCCTGCCAATTTTTTCTTCCTCTTGTATTTCAATTGCGGTTTTTAGATCTAATGGAATTCCGCACTTTGAACAAATTTTAGAATTTACAGGGTTTGGTGTATCACACACATGGCAAATTGTTGGAAGATTTGATTTTTCTTTTTTATCATTTTTTATTCCGTAATGTTTGAAAATTGCCTCATCAACATCTGCATTTACCAAGTGTACATATCTTGCAGGCATTTTAGATTCGGCTGACCATCCGTGCCTTTTTCGCATTTGGGCTTCAGTCATAAAATTGGCTGTAATAGTAGCCTCAGTGTGTCGAAACAAGTTAAGATAAACACGTTTTGATAGATGCGCCATTCTGCATCTCCTGTGAATCATGCTCCTTGCTGCAGCATATGTTAATGGTTCACCATAGTTTCTGTAGCTAATGTTTGGCCAAAGTGGTGCACCTGGATTATCCTTGAAAGGATGAACTGCCAACCATCCAGCCAAACTAGGTATAGAGTGAACTAGTCTTACTGATCTTGGACCAGTTTTCCCATCCACATGTAAAATGGCACCATTTTTGTCAAATTTGACGTGCTTTATTTGCAAATTAAGAATCTCTCCAGGACGAGTTCCTGCTTCAAAGTGGCAGTCAATAAACGCCCTGTCTCTTGCGTTTTCGCCACATGCATGAAGTATTCTAGTTCTGTCAGCTTCTGTTAGAAGATCTTCTCTTACAATTTTGCCTTTGACCTTTCTAATCTTGACATGTTTTGTTTCAGGTGGATCACCTACCTCTTCTTTTTCTCTTGAGCCAAGTCTTATCCATCTAAAAAAAATCTTGAGAACTTTTTTGTGGTCCCAGGTTGTGTTTGTTTCTTGTCCTGAGCTATTTCCATACCGCTCCATGATTCTGAAAACTAGTTCATCAATGTCCTCTTTTGTAAAGTCTTTCCAGTTTTTGTTTAACAGTCTTGAAAGACTAAGAATCATCTTCAAGTGTTTGTGTCTTGTTGCTTTTGAAAGAGATGCATTAACCATTGCTCTGTCGTACTTTTGAATTAACTCTATGTTATCTTGTGACAATTCTTTTTTGATTAGATTGTAGGCGTTTTGCAAAAGATTATCGTGATCGTAAATTTGAATTGAATCATGTTTTGGGTCGAATTTTTTCTTCACTCTATATAAGGAACGGGTGGGGCTTTAAACTAATTCGTAAGGGCCTTCGAGGGGAATCGAACTCCTGTCCGGGGATCCACAGTCCCCTATACTACCATTGTACTACGAAGGCCACGAAAAACAACTGTATTTTTTCTAGTATTAACTTTTGATTTTTAGAAACAGCAAGTTGTTTGATAATTTGTCTTCATGTTTATTATCAAGCAATAGAATTTTTCGTTATGAAAGGTGCTGGATGGTGGATTGCGATGATAATAACAGCAGCGATTACTGCCTATGGAGCCTATTATTTCCTGCCATGGATGTAATTAACGATATTTTCTCGTCTGCTTTTCACATTTATTAATTCATAATTTGTCTGCCTGAGGCAGATAATCAGCTTTAAATTTGCAGTGTCAGCAAAATTTTCGACTTGAAGAGAGAATTCATCACAAAGAGACTTCATCATGCAAAGAAACCCCTAGAGGAAACTTTAGAAAAAAAGATTACATCTATTGAAGGAAAAGAATTTTCATGGATTGACCTTCAAAATCCAGATAGAAGTGATGTCGAGAAACTCGCTGAAAGATTCCACTTCAATGAGTTGAACATTGAAGACTGTATGACAAAGTTTGAATTACCAAAGTTAGACAAATATGATGACCAGATATTCTTCATACTGCATTTTCCTCCTTTGACTTCAAAGAAGGTTTTGTCAAAATACAGTCAAATCTCTATATTTGTGGGAACTGACTTTCTCGTCACAGTACATCACGGAGATCTTAAACCACTAGTTGATTTAGTTGAAAATTGTGCATCTGGCACTGATCAAGAAAGGAGACATCGTTTAATGGATAGATTCCCAGGAGTTTTACTTCATGAAATAATTGATCTTCTAGTAGATGATTTAATGCACACTATGCGAAGAATTATCGCAAATCTTGACGATATAGAAGATAGTGTATTTGATGAAACAAAATCAGCTGCAAGAAGCATCTCTCATTTACGTAGGGAAATTAACATGCTTAGAAGAATAGTTCATGCTTTGAAGAGAATAGTATTGGAAATTAATAAAAATGTTGAAAAATTTTCGAAAACAGGAGGCGTGGAACTCACTTTGTATTTTGACGACGTGCTTGATCATGTTGAAAAGATATTGGATTCTCTTGAAGAATCTCAAGAAACAATGGAAATCTACAAGGATACAGATTTCATGCTAAGTACAGAAAAAACAAACAAGGTTTTAGCAATTCTAACAATCATATTTGCACTAGCAATACCTGCTACAGTTATTGGAACCTTTTATGGAATGAATATTAATTTGCCTGGCGGTTTAGAAGACGAAGTAATGTCATGGGGGCCTTACACAACTTTGATTGTTATAATTTTGGCATCAGCAGTACCTGCGAGTTTGATGTTTTGGTATTTCAGAAAATTAGGGTGGATGAGTTAGAGTAAATTCCTTTCTAATATGGGGTACCCTTTTCTCTTTGTTTTTTAAAAGCCTCAATATACCATTCGAATTCGTCTAAAAATCTTCCCACCCTTTTCTCATAGTTCTTATCTAACAGCTTTCCTTCATCATCAAAGACAGTTTGTATTCTTGATATTGAAAACATGGAAGAAATTGATGGTGCACCAAGTTCAGCAAAAATCTGTCGAAGGTGATTTCCAGCCAAATTTCCTCCAAAACCCCCAATGGAATAAGAAACAATAGCAGATGGTTTGAAAAAGTATTCTTCAAGAAAATAATCCAAAGTGTTTACCATTGCTGGAGATGGACTGTGATTATACTCTGGGGTTACAGGAAGGTATCCATCTGCATTTTTTATTACTGATTGAAGATCCTTAAGTGTCTGCGAGGGATCATCCATTTCCTTGTACATTCTATCTAATAATGGCAAATTCAGCTCCATGGGATCAACAAAATACACATCATGTCTACGTTCCTTTAGTTTTTGTTCCATCCATCTTGCAACTTTGATTCCGTTTCGGTCATGTCTTACAGAACCAACAATCAAGGCAATTTTTGCCATAAACGTTTTGACTCTTAAAAACATAAAATCATTTTGGCGAGTTTAGAAGAGTTATTTTGATTTACAATTCAACTCAAGCATTTTGAATTGTTTACGAACGATTTAAGTAAATGGGTAAAAAACTAGGGATATGAGTTGTTCGGGGGAAATAGTACAAGAAAATGAGTTAATTCAAATCAAACCTGGAGTTTTACAACAACTCAAAAAGGCCAAGTATGGAGTAGCTGATCACTCAACTGTTGAGCTATGTCATTGGACAAAAAAATCATTTAAAAATGAAGGGGATTGTTACAAACACAAGTTTTATGGAATCTCCACTCATCGATGTATGGAGTTCTCACCGGCTGGAATGCATTGTGAAAATAGATGCGTCTACTGCTGGAGACCAATGGAATTTTATGATTCTTTAAAAATGGAACCTGAAAAAGTGGCAGAGCCTGAAGATATTTTGAAAAAACTCATGGAGGAAAGAAGAAAACTAATCATGGGCCATTATGGTGACTCAAGAAAAGACAAACAAAAGATGGATGAATCTTTGCTACCCAGTCATTATTCAATTTCACTTTCTGGAGAACCGACGATGTATCCAAAATTACCAGCCCTAATCAAATATCTAAAATCATTAAAGCTGACAAAATCGATTTTCCTTGTCACAAATGGTCAAGAACCTGATATGATAAAGAGGTTAGCTGAAGAAGATGCTTTGCCTACTCAACTGTACCTTTCAACAAATGCTGCAGATTATGAATCATTTATGAGAATTAACAGACCACGCTATCAAGATTCTTGGGAAAGATGGAATACAACACTTGAAATGATAAAGGGGTTAGAAACAAGAACTGTCCTTAGAATCACTTTGATTAGAGATTATAATACTAATGAGGAAATGATTCCTGCTTTTGCATCTATGATTAGACGTTCCAGTCCTCATTTTATCGAAGTAAAATCCTACATGCATATCGGGCGTTCTACTAATAGACTTGAACGAGAACATATGCTAGAAATTGACGAAGTCAAACACTTTGCCTCAGAATTAGCTAGACAAAGCAAAATATTTTCATTTATGGATGAGAGCTACATTTCAAGAGTCGTGGTTTTACAAAACCAAGATCGGTTCATCGATAGATGGATTCCTGCTTGTTTTGAAACCACTTAGCAAATTTCTTTAATGCATTATATCTATGAGACAATTCATTTTTATTAGTTAGCTCTGCAAAAGTTTTTGATCTTCCTGAAGGAATGAAAATTGGGTCATAGCCCCATCCAGCACCTCGTATGTTCTTTGAAATTCCACCTGCCACTTTGGCTTCAAAAAGAATTGGTTTTTTTGTTTTATTACAAAAAGCAATAATTGATTGAAATTTGGCATTTCTTTTTGTTTTTACCAATTTCAAAATTCCTTTGTTTCCAATTGTTTTGAACACATACGAAGAAAAGGGTCCTGGAAATCCTCTTAAATTATCGATGAACAGACCATCATCCTCAATAATTACTGGTTTTTTGCATTTGCCAAACGCCTCAAGCACTTTATGAGTGGCTATCTCTTTGAGTAGGTCAGATTGTATTTCTTTTAATTCACATTTAAAAAAACCAATTCTTATTCCAAAATTTTCTAAAATTTTCTTTGCTTCTTGATACTTATTTTTGTTAGATGATGCAAAAAAAACATCATACGACTGTCGCATACCTACCCCGTCCTTCAATAACAGAAACTAAATTTATGACTTTATTGAATCTTAAAGTGCCTACTGCAGTCTTATAACCTACAAGAAAATTTTCCCATGCCTCTTTCATCAAAGGAGCATGTGCGCTATTCAATATTTCTTTAAACAATCTAAGATCAACTGCATGATCTCCTGGTTTTTTTGTTATAATGGATAAACCGAAATCTATAACAAAGATTTGTCCATGTGACACAATAAAGTTTGATGTGGTAAGATCACCATGCATTACATCATTTTTGTGCAGTGTTCCAACTATCTGCCCAATTTTTTTACAAATCAGTATTAGTTTAGGTGTTGGAAGATCATAAACCAAAGTTCCTGCAATATACTGCATCAGGATTGTACAATTTTTTGTATCAACAAAATAAACTAACGGAGTGCAAATTCCAAAGGATTTAACATCTGAAATGATTTCTGATTCTCGTCTTGTTCTTTGTTTTCTTATTCTATGATCAAGTTGAGAATTGCGATAATTTTTTTCCTTTCTAGCCTTAAGTACAGCTTTTTGGTTATTCCATTCAGTAAGAAATAGGTCTCCTTCTGCCCCTTTTTTAATCAGTTTCATTAAAATTATTACCCAAGTACTTCTGATTAAAATCTAGTTATGGAAGAGGGTGAAAAGAGACTCAAACAAGAAGATTGTAACGAGGATGAGCTAGGAGCGGGAATTCTCACACTTACCAACAAAAGATTAGCATTTGATAAAACAAGGGGCAGAATTATGGATTTTTCAAAAAAAATGGGAGAAACCGTTGTTAATGTTCCATTGAGTGACGTGAAGGAGGTGTGGAAGGAGGGTCGGTTTATGAAAAAAGTTTGTTTTACTGCAAAAACCAGTGAAGGTGAAAAAACCTACAAGTTTGGTGTTTTAGGTACTGGTGGATGGCTAAAAGAAATTCAAAACGCAGTAGATGATTTTAAAAATCAATAATCAATTTCGACTGTATCTAATCTCCATGCTTGTCTAACAAAAGTTTCATCAAGATTAGCTCCATCTTTTACAGATGATTCTAAAAGTCCAGTCCATGCTATTTGCGAGCCACAATCTCCGGAATAGTTTTGAGGTGATACAAAAAATTTACAATTTTGTCTTCTACATACGCTTTGCAACATTTCTGAAAGTCTTTTGTTGGCTGTAACACCTCCTACTATCAAGAATTCTTTTTTATTTGTAAATGCCAATGCTCTTTCAGATGCCTCAGAAATCATCGCAAACGCTGTTTCTTGAAGAGAAAAACAGGCATTTTCAACACCTTCTGAAAGAATAGATTTTGTTGCTGAAAGCAATCCAGAAAATGAAACATCATTTCCTTTTACTACATACGGTAACGAAACATAAATGGAGGATTTGTTGGCAAGATCTTCAATTTGTTTTCCACAAGGTGATGCAAATCCAATTGATCGTCCAAATTGATCTAATAATTGACCAAGTGTGATATCTAGTGTTTCACCAAAAACACGCCATTTTCCCATCATAAAAGCAAGTAACATTGTATGACCGCCTGAAACAAGAAGTACCAGAGGATTTTTTGCACCAGTTAACAATTTTCCAAGCTCGATATGTCCTATGGCGTGGTTGATAGGGTATATTGGAATTTGATAATATGATGATAGGGAACGTGAAACAACAGCTCCAACTCTAAGACAGGGCCCTAGTCCAGGACCAGCTGCATATGCAACTATATCCAAATCACGGACACTTACTTTTGCTTTTTGTAAGCTTTCTGAAAGAACTTTAGCACTGTTTTCTACATGATGACGTGATGCTTCCCTAGGATGAATCCCTTCTCCTTCAGGGGGACGATAAATTTTCCTAACGTCAGATAGGATTTTTCCTTTTTTACCTTTTTTTTCTAAAACTGCACAGGAAAATGTGTGTGCAGTACTTTCAACACCTAAACAGAGCATCTTATCCCCTACTCATTGTGGATACTATTTTGATGACATCACCGTTTTTTAGTTTATGATCTGCGCCTATCCGCTGTTTTGTTTTGCAATCAATTGCGTGTAAGAAACCTTTTGCAATGTCTGCGTGAATTGTTTCTGCTAAATCTTTTGCTGTAGCTCCTGCAGTTAATAATTTGGCATCAGGAAATATCACTCCATCCCTGTTGCAAAACTTGCTATCATCTTCTACTGGATAAACTACAATGGAATTCAGAACATCAAATACAGCAGAATTCAAAGAGCTTTGAATTCCGGTTGTTTTTATTTTTGAGAGTACGGTTTTTACAACATCAAGTGCTCTTTTCTGTTGATCAGACATCTTAACATTTTCTTTTATAGAAAAAGTATCATTGCCAGGAACATAATCAATTAAACTGGATTTTGATGCCTTCCTTAATAGCAGTTCTGTTTCAGCACTACAAAGAATTACCTTTTCATTATGAATTTTATTGATTATCTCTAAATTTTTGCAAAGATCTGCTTTATTAGCAGCGATGAGTATGGGTTTGGTATTTTTTCTAAGCTCCTTTACAAAGGTCGATAGATCCTTTTCATCCCATTCTGAGGATTTTTTTGTAAGTAAGCCAGTACTTTGCAAAACAGCTTGAACCTCATAATCTTTAATTCCCAAACCGCTAAAGCGGTTTGCAATTCCTTCAACCAGTTTTACAGTCTTTTGTTCAATTTCTTTTGATATCTTTTGCCATTCGCGTTCTAAAATTTGTTTGAACCATTGATCAAATTCCTCAACAACAAATTCAATGTCTTTTAGTGGATCATGTTCTCCAGCCGGTACTGGCTGTCCTTGAATATCGGTAGAGCCAGAAATATCAACTACGTGAATTAAAACTTTGGCTTGTCGTGCATCATCCAAAAATTGGTTCCCTAATCCTTTGCCTTTATGTGCGTCTGGAACTAATCCAGCAATATCGATTAATTTTATTGGAGTAAATCGAGTTCCATTAACACATAAAGGATTTTCATGTTTGATTTCAAAATGCCTACAAGCGCAATCTGTTTTAACGTAAGCAACGCCAACATTTGGTTCAATTGTGGTGAATGGAAAATTTCCTGTTGGCACTGGTGTTTCTGTTGCAGCGGTAAAAAATGTTGATTTGCCAACATTTGCTTTGCCTAAAAGTCCAATTTCCATAACAGAAAAAATTCAATTGTACATATTAGTATTACAGAAATCGTTTAATCTGCTTTAATGTGAACCTATAATGTGTCTCTTGTAATCACCGGTAATCCAGGGGTAGGCAAACATACTGTTTCTAAAAGTTTAGCCAAAATTTTAGATTATGAAATTTTAGATATTAACAAAATTGCTCTTGAATCCAATTTATACGAAAAAACTGATGAGACGAATGATGTCGATGTTTTAAGACTAAAAAATATTTTAAAAAAGAAAATTTCAAAAAAATCCTTAATTGTTGGACATTTGGCACCATATGTTCTAACAAAATCCCAAGTTTCAAAAGCAATTATCCTCCGTAAAAGCCCCTACAAGCTTGTTCAAATATATAAAAAAAGAAAATACTCGAAGAAAAAAACTACAGAGAACTTGGGAAGCGAGGTTTTGGGAATAATAGCATATGAAGCAATGAAGAAATTTGGAAAAAACAAAACATTTCAGATAGACACTTCTTCAAAATCTATTTCAAACCTAACCAAACATATCAAAGATATTCTTGATGGCAAATCCAAAACAGAAACAGTAGACTGGCTTTCAGTTGTTAAAGAGAGGGATTTGCAAAAATTCTTTTCCTATTGATTAAATATTGTAGAAAGGTGAAGGCGATAATTGTTCGAAATTAAAAAATGTGATTTAGCTGGAAGGATTGGGACATTACACACTAATCACGGGAAGGTAGAAACCCCGGCATATGTTCCAGTAATTCATCCAACAAAGCAAACTATTCCAGCAAAAGATTTCAAAAAACTAGGTTTTGATTTAGTAATCACAAATGCATACATAACAAAGAATCATTATGGACAAGAAGCAATCAGACGGGGCATTCATGATATCATTGATTTTGATGGTGCTGTTATGACAGATTCTGGTGGTTATCAAGTATTAGAGTATGGAACAATCAGAGTTACTGCTTCAGAAATGGCAGAATTTGAAACAAAAATTAAATCGGATATTGCGATACCGCTTGATAAACCAACAGGTTTTGGTCTCACGAAAACAAAAGCAAAATCCTATGTTGATCACACTCTAAAGATTTCAAAACAAACATTGAATCAAAGTTCTAACAATGGACAAATTTGGGTAGGGCCAATTCAGGGTAGTGAGCATTTTGATCTTGTTAGGCATTCAACCAAAACTCTGCTAAAATATGGATTTCAAATGTTGGCATTAGGAAGTCCGGTTGAATTTATGGAATCATACAGGTTCAGTCTTCTCGCAAAAATGATAATTTCAGCAAAATCCCAAATGCCGGCCTCTATACCGCTTCATCTATTTGGTGCAGGTCATCCACTTACCATTGCCTTTGCAATAGCATTAGGATGTGACACTTTTGATTCAGCTTCCTATATGCTTTATGCAAAGCAGGAAAGATACATTACGGATGATCGAACTAGACATCTCTCAGAAATTGTAAATTTCTCATGTAATTGTGTGGTATGCTCTAAATTCACTCCAAAGGAATTACTTGCCTTAGATGGTTATGAAAAAATTAACAATCTTGCTCTTCATAATTTGATTTCAATAAGATCCGAAGTTGAGCGAGTAAAAGATGCAATTCATGAAGGACGGTTATGGGAATATGTGATGAAAAAAGCAAGAGCACATCCCAAGCTGTTTGAGGTTATTGAAGTTTTTACATCAAATCCAAATTACTTTATCGGTACCACCCCAAAATTCAAAGACAAGGCCATATTCCTTTTTTCAAAAGAAGATCAATTTCGACCCGAAGTCTTAGCCTATCACAACATGGTAAGAAGATTCAGGACTAGAAAAAAATTACTTGTAATATCTCAAGAAACAGAGATAAAACCGGCATATTTGTCCTCAGAATATGCTAAAATAAAGAATACATTCAAAGATTCCGAATCGGTACAATTTTGTTACTATAACCCATACCTAGGTCTAATTCCACTTGAAATCTCGGATATCTTTCCTGCAGCTCACAATGTAATGTCAGATTCTATCTACAATCCAGAAGACTTTCCTGTTTTTGCAAAAACGTGGAAAACTTTTTTCAACAAAAACAAGTTTTCAATCATCTGTTATGAGAAGGATGATTTTTTCATTCGATACTTTGTAAAGTCATTACCAAAAAACATCAAAAGGAAATCTCTAGTTAAGCAAAAATAAGAAAAAAGAATGTGGGAGATGCTGTCTATAGGGCAGCGTCTTCTGCCCAGCCTTTTACGAAAACTCCGTTCTTGTGAAGAGGTACAGGTTGTCCTGCAGTGTAATTCATTGGTCTCATCCAGAAGATTGATTTTGTTGGACAAACTCCAATGCATGCACCGTCTGAGATGCATCTTTCTGGATAAAAGACAAATGCTTTACCTCTCTTCCAGCCTTCTACTGGCTTTACACGAAGTACGTCTGGACCAAGAGTAGTACAGATTTCAACACAAAGTGCGCATCCGATACATCTCTGTTCATCTATGTCTGGAAGTATTGCTATTGGCATTTATTTCACTTATATTAAAAAATGCTAAGTTGCTATTTAAACCATAATCAATTTTCATAACAGAGTTATGATTTTTTGATGATCGCTTTTTGTTATAACGCTATAATTTTTTATTAGTCATAGCTAAGAAAACACAAGGCTAGAACGTTTGAAGCCTAGGCAATCATTACTAGAGAAATGATAGATGATGTCATTTTGATCAATTCCCATTAAATATGATTTATTACGTCAGGGCTTTTAAAAATCTGAATCTGCTATTAGAAATTTTTGAAGGATTGTATTAGAGTAAATTAATGCTATAAGGAAATAAATTTCAAATTATTATATAAAAAAAGAAAAACAAAAGAAAAGTACGTGAATTACACGTTTACTTTTTTCTCATTGCGTCAATTTGGCCAGAAGTAACCCAATCTAGTAGTTCTGCGGATGTAGGATTGAGTTCTGGTTTTTTATTCATAAGATTGACAACCCAAATCCAGTTAATTTGGTTAAGAAGGGGTTTGTTAGCTTCATCATCTTTGCGAACCTTGGCAACTAATGCCTGATCTTGTGTTTTTAACCATTCATCATAGGATCTTCCCATGCAGATCGGATCTTAGCCTGCACTAATTAAAGCTTTTGAAGATTATACTTTATTTCGATTGAACTAATCTGTTTTGACAAAGTTTTAAGGTAGAACTTAAACCAGTTGACTCCTTGAAGGTTAAAGTCCTAGGGTCCTCTCATGAAGTCGGTCGATCTGGTTTTCTTGTGAATGGTAATGGAACAAATTTCTTACTAGATTATGGAGTTTTATTTGGAAAACGAAACATGCCCCCACAATATCCTTTGCATGTTAAACCAAAAGATGTTGATTCAGTAATTATTACCCATGCACACCTTGACCACTCTGGAAATGTTCCATCACTATACGTTAGCGGAAATACAAATGTGTATGCTACTCCTCCAACTTTTGATTTAAGTCAATTATTGATTGAGGATATGCTTAAAATCGAAAAAAGTTTTCAACAATTTGATCTACCTGCAGTAAACAACATGATGCGAAATGCAAAGGAAGTAGGTTATAGACAAAAAATTACACGAGGGAATGCATCATTTGAGCTACGAGAGTCGGGGCATGTATTAGGGGGCAGCGCTGTTTTAGTTGAATCAGAAAAAAAACGATTATTCTATACTAGTGACTTTAATCCAAGAGGATCTCACATGTTACGAGAGGCTGACGTGGATATTGGAGATATTGATTTGCTCATCATAGAAAGCACCTATTCTCAAACGGAACAAGTCCCAAGAAAAAAGGCCGAAGAAGGCTTGATTGAATTTGCATACGAGGTAATTGACCAAAAAGGAGTTTTGTTCATACCTTCATTTTCTGTTGAACGTTCTCAAGAAATTGCATGTGTTCTAAAAAATGCTAAATTTAAACACAAAGTAATCATGGATGGAATGGCATTGAAGGTGAATGAGATAATGTTTCGACATCCAGAGTATCTAAAAGATCCCAAATTATTTGCTGATTCTATTAATGAGATAATTCCAATAAGAAATCACCACGAAAGAAAGAGATCTTTGGAAGAACCTTGTGTAGTAATTTCACCTGCCGGAATGTTAGTTGGTGGAAATGCTGTGTATTACTTGCAACATCTTGCATTTAACAACAAAAATGGAATTGCCCTAGTTTCCTATCAAGGGGAAGGTACACAGGGTAGAAAATTATTGGATACAGGAAAGGTTTCCACACGAGGTCGCGACATGAAGGCGTTGGCTCAAGTAAAACAATTTGAATTCTCAGGTCATGGCGACAAAAATGATCTTTTTGAATTTGTAAAAAACGTCAAGGGCAATCCAAAGGTTTTGACAGTACATGGAGACAGTGATTCATGCATAAAGTTTGCTGAAGAAATCAAAGAAAAAATTGGTTTTGATGCATATTCACCAGATGCAAATGAAATCATAAAAGTTTGATTTGCAACAACAATATTTGATAAATATTGATTACAGCATAAATAGTGGTCAGGTTTTTCTGTGGGAAAAAAATGGAGATATCTGGTATGGGATCAATGGCGCTGATGTTCTAGCCGTTAAGGAAAATCCTTTTCAAATAAACTCGTTTTCTCAAAATTCTATTGATTTTTTTAGAGAAAAAGATGAATTACGAGAAATAATTCAAAGCATAACAAAAGACAAAGTAGTCAGAAATGCAGTAAAACAATTTCCCGGTCTAAGATTGCTTCGCCAAGATCCCTTTCAATGCTACATTTCTTTTATTGTTTCATCCAATTCAAACATTCAACGCATTAAACAAATTTTACAAAGATTATGTAAAAAATTCGGAAAAAAAATTATTTTTGAAAAAAAGGAATTTTTTGTGTTTCCTGAACCAAAAAAACTTGCAAATGCTTCAAAAAACGATCTTCTAAATTGCGGTCTAGGTTACAGAACAAAATCGGTTAAAAAAGCATCACTAGCTGTTAGTTCAGGGCAAATTGACTTTGATCTTTTGAAAAAAATTAGTTATCAAAATGCAAAAAAAATTCTTTTGGATGTTTATGGAATAGGAAACAAAGTAGCTGATTGCATACTTTTATTCTCACTTGAAAAACTAGAATCATTTCCAATAGACAGATGGATTTTAAGGGTTTTAGAAAAAAACTATGCAGATAAATTTCGATTGACTGGAAAATCCTTAACGGAAAAAAAATATGACGAAATGCATGAGCAGATTATTGATCATTTTGGTCCATATGCCGGGTATTCTCAACAATTTCTTTTCAAAATGGAAAGAGATCTCAACCAAAAAAGTTGGTTATAAACCCTTAAAATGGTAAAAACTTTGAAAATTTTTGGGCCCGTAGCTCAGCATGGATAGAGTGTTGGACTTCTAATCCAATGGTCGAGGGATCGAAGCCCTCCGGGCCCATGTTTATAAAAAAAGTTGTTTTGCATGTAACGAACTTTAATTGTTAAGATGAAAATGATCAGTAATAGCGATGTGTTAGTCGTTGCTCTTTTTCAAATCTAACCAGGCACTCATAATGGATGTTAATTAGAATTACAATAATCGATAATATTAATAAGAATATGCAAAGTGTAGCTTAAAACGAGATTTGAGATACGAAACTTGCATTATTATTTTAGTTAGTGAATTATTTTTTTTAGAATTCTTTTACTTGCGAATTTGTAAAATTATTTATTTAATTCAATAGTGTGCTCAATGTGAAGGATATTGAATTAAAGTTAGATTCTTTAGAAATTCATCCTAATTCAGAAATCAAAGGCACCATTACAGTAAACTATCCTGGTCAGTATGACGGGGTAGTAATTAATACACAAATTCTAGACTCAAATGAACTTATTGTTTACAAATCCTACAATGGGCAAAAAATCTCTCAGAATGTTTCTCGTTTATTTATTAGTAAAGATACAATGCATAAAAACAAAGTTGATTTTACAGCAGTTATCGAGTTTAAGCCAAAAGGAATGCATGAGGTAAAATTTAGGGCCTCTATAATTGAACAACACAAAGAAATCGAGAGTACGGTCTTGTTTGCAAAGTTTGCAGCCTAGAATCTTTGCTTTGTAATTATAAGCGTGCCTCTCATCCACGGATGAGGCTCGCAATGATATTCAAATTCATGGGCTTCAGTGAAAATAAACTCGTATTTTTCTCCTGGCATGATAACTCCCACTGAACCAAATTTACCGCTATAAGAATCCCTAACCTCTTCGTCAGGGGTTACAGTATGTGGGGTATCATCAACATTGTCCCAAATTATATGATTGTCTATTCCTAGTTGAATGTTAACTAATTTTGGGACAAAGTTGTCCTGTTGATCTGGGTTTGCAGAACCAGATATCATTTTGATTATTGTTTCTTGTACAGGATGTAAGATATGTTCATCGACTGAGGGTTTTGCTATAGATTCAGGAAGGTAAACTGCCTGATAATAAAATATGCTGACTGAAATTCCAATTATTATTGTAATGATTCCAATTCCATAAGCATGGCCTGATTCCTGAGAACTCAACATTTGGTGTGGTTTCTAGAAGTATTATAAAGCTTTTTTGGATTGTAAGAAAGTTTAGGGTTTGTTTAGATCAGAAGTTCCCGTATTAGGATCTTGTTTCTGGTTTAATCCTACATCTGCTTTAACTTGGGCTTTTGGAACCTCCTGCGGAATTTCGTGTGGAGGTTCTTTTTCCTCACCAGTTGGTGCGCTCTCAGGTAGCTGTGGAGTTTCAGCTTCCTTTGGAGCATCAAGGATACTTGGTTTTTCATCTATCATTAGTTCTGGTGGCGGGAGTGGTATCTTCTTTGTTTTACTCATTCCATATCTGTAAACATGGAAGAATGCAGCAAACACAAAGAGAATTAGGCCAGCAAAGAACAGTGAAAGGTTCTTGAACCCATCCAACATAGCGTTATAAGCTGAGATGTTAAGGAATACCAAGAATACAAGTATTGAGACAAGAATCCAATTCATCCATTTTTCTGACAAGTCTATCGTTGCAACTTTTTTTGGACCTTTTTCTTTTGCCAACTTTGCTTTTCGTTCTGATTCTTTTGCTAAATGTATCATCATATAACTAAAGCCAAAGCTCAGTGGAACCAGCAACAACATAACTGTGTAGAGAAATATTGGATCAATTACCAGTCTCTCTACTAGAGGAATGGTGGTATCGGGTGGAATGTAAAATCCCCAATAGGTAGTCACCATAATTTGTGAAATTCCTGTAATTCCAATGGCAGTAATTATTGGACGATCCTTCCAAGAGAACTTTTTGTATCTATCGAT
>Ga0209980_10000865_pt1 | contig 16519 bp, 13 predicted proteins | sample CR02metaG_FD_183611 | JGI IMG/M metagenome (GOLD analysis project Ga0209980, IMG submission 183611) | Deep subsurface microbial communities from Mariana Trench to uncover new lineages of life (NeLLi) - CR02 metaG (SPAdes) (version 2) | ecosystem: Environmental > Aquatic > Marine > Ocean trench...
CGCTGCCTTCACCGCGCACTCGGGTTCGGCCAGATGTCGGCAGTCGTCGAAGCGGCACTTGGTGGAGAACTGTCCGAACTCTTTGAACCCGCGTTCAACATCGCGGGGATCGGCAATATACGGTGCATAGTCTCGGACGCCGGGCGAATCGATCAGTTCACCGCCCTCGGGCAGCCCGTAGAGCACGGCCGTGGTTGTGGTATGTCGTCCGTGGCCGCCCTTGTCCGGCAACTCGTCGACGGCCTGACGCTTGTCGCCGAGCAGGGCGTTGATCAACGAAGATTTGCCGACACCGGACTGCCCGATCATCGCACTGCGTTCCGTGGCCATACACGCGGCCAGCTCCGTCAGGCCAATTTTCTGGTGCGCGCTTGTCAGACAGATGCCATCAGTTAAATCGCGATAGCCCGCCAGCGTGTCCGGGGGCGAGTCGTTGTCGTCGAGCTTGTTGAAAACAATGACGCTCTTTAACCCCGCGAGCACGGCTGCGCCGAGATAACGATCCAGTAGAAACCAGTCGGGGGCCGGACCCGTCGCCAGGACCACGACAAGCTGGGAAAGGTTCGCGGCGACGATCTCTGGATTACCACGGTTGTCGATTCGCGTCAGCGTCGATTCGCGTGGCAGCACTTCCGTGATAGTGCCACTACCACCGGGTTCCGAGTGCCACTGAACCTGATCGCCGACCACGGGATTCAGGGCCCGGCCGTGAAATTGGCATACGATTCGATTGCCGTCGTCGTCCTCGATAAGACTATGACGTCGATAGCGTGCGACGACGAGCCCGAGCTCGCTCACGCGGCGACGCTCTCGCACCGCGCGCTTGCAAGTTCCGCCAGTCCGGGCGGGGCTGTTACACTCTGCCGCAGGAGGTGGCGAGTTTGAAGTCTAAAGAGAACCTGATCTGGGTCGATCTGGAGATGACTGGTTTGGATCCCGAAAAGGACCAGATTATCGAGATCGCCACCGTCGTGACCGATAAGGATCTCGTCGTGCTGGCCGAAGGGCCGGTGCTCGCGATTCATCAGAGCCTTGACACTCTGGACGGCATGGACGAGTGGAACACGCGTCAGCACAACGAATCCGGCCTTGTGGAGCGGGTCAAGGCGAGTGCGACGACGGAGTCTGACGCGGAGCAGGAGACTCTAACCTTCCTACGCAACTATCTGGACCCGATCGTCTCGCCCATGTGCGGCAATAGCATCTGCCAGGATAGACGCTTCCTGGTGCGCTATATGCCCGAGCTTGCGGCCTTCTTTCACTATCGGAACCTCGATGTTACCTCGCTGAAGATCTTAGCTTATCTGTGGGCACCGAGTATCGCAGCCGCGTTCGAGAAACACTCGACTCATCTTGCGTTAGCTGACATTAATGATTCGATCCGTGAGCTGCGGTTCTACCGTGAGCATTTTCTGAAACTCTAGACGGCAGGTCGCAGCAGGCGGTCTCTGGGTTAGCAGAATTGAGGGTAAGAGGGGGTTAGTTTTAACGTCCTGTCAGATGCGTTAGGCTGCCCGCATTGGACGTAATCGAGGGACCTGATGATAGCTTGGCTTCTGGGCATCGCTCTCGCGCTAGCCACGGCGATGGCGATCGGCCAGACGTTGTTCGTTTCGGACCAACTCGTGATCACGGTAAGGACCGGCTCGAGTATGGAGCACGTGATCTTAACCAACCTGGTTAGTGGCGATGCCGTTCAGGTGATCCAGGCCGACGCTGAGAGCGGCTATACGCGGATACGAACGGAGAGTGGCACGGAAGGCTGGGTTTTGTCCCGCTATCTCGTCGAAAGACCCATTTCCCAGGACCGGCTAGTGATCGCCGAGCGTGATCTCGTCGAGGCACGGGTCAGAATTGCGACGCTGGAGAGGTCTGTCGCGTCATCGACAGACGCGTTGGAGGATACGGGCCGGCGACTGGAACAGGCCGAGACGGCAAATGGTGCGTTGACGATAGACCTCGCGGATCTACGTGATGCGTCCGAGAACGTGCTCAACATACTTGAACAGAACGAGAGCGTGCGCCGGCGCTTGAACGAAAGTAATGAAGAAGGCGATCTGCTGAAGATCGAGATCGATCAACTCAGAAGCGGCTCATCTCGCGATTGGTTCTTCGCCGGTGCCGGCGTTTTGTTTGCCGGCATCCTGGTCGGACTGATCGCGCCTCGACTGCGACGCCGCCGTCGTTCCAGTTGGTAGGCGGCTCCCCGTTGCGCTGTCGGAGGGGCTACCTCGCTGCGAACCGTTGCCGCTAATGCGAGTGTTTGGCGAGATAGAGCCAGGTATCCAGCAGCGAGTCGGGGTTCAAAGAGATACTCTCGATACCCTGATCCAGTAACCAGAGCGCCAGGTCGGGGTGATCCGACGGCCCTTGACCACAGATGCCGATATACTTGCCCTGGGCCCGGCACGCCGAGATCGCGAGTTCCAGCATTTTTTTGACCGCCGCGTCGCGCTCGTCGAACAACGCTGCGATTTTGGCCGAGTCGCGATCGAGCCCTAACGTCAACTGAGTCATGTCATTGGAACCGATCGACATGCCGTCGAAGTATTCGAGGAACTCTGCGGCCAGCAACGCGTTACTCGGCAGCTCACACATCATGATGATTTTCAGTCCGTCGTTGCCACGTTCGAGGCCGTTCTCTGCCAAGAGGGCAACGACTTGCTCGGCCTCCCCGATGGTTCGGATAAACGGCACCATGATCTGAACATTGGTGAGTCCCATCTTGTTGCGAACATGTTTCAACGCCCGGCATTCCATCTCGAAGCACGGTTTGAAGTCGTCGTCCACGTAGCGTGACGCGCCTCTGAATCCCAACATCGGATTCTCTTCGATGGGCTCGTAGCGCTCGCCACCGATTAGGTTTGCGTACTCGTTCGATTTAAAATCGGACAGGCGCACGATCACCGGGTTCGGAGCAAAAGCGGCGCTGATGGTAGCGATGCCCTCAATAAGTTTGCGAACGTAGAACGAGATGGGGTCGGGGTAGCCGGCCATCTGTTCTGCGATCAGGTCCTGAATTTCCGGGTCTTGTTGGTCGAACTCGAGTATCGCCCGGGGATGAACGCCAATCATGCGGTTGATGATGAATTCGAGCCGCGCGAGGCCTACGCCGTGATTGGGGATGGCGGCGAACGTGAACGCCCGATCGGGATTCGCGACGTTCATCGTCAGCTTGACCGGAATATCCGGCAGCTTTTCTATCTGAATCTCCGTCTCCTCGTAGCGCAGCGCCCCCTTGTAGACGTAGCCCTCGTCACCTTCCGCGCATGAGACTGTGACCTCAGCTCCGTTCTGCACCGCGTCTGTCGCATCTCCACAGCCGACGACAGCCGGTATACCGAGCTCACGCGCGATGATGGCCGCATGGCAGGTTCGTCCGCCTCGATTCGTGACGATTGCGGAGGCGCGTTTCATCACGGGCTCCCAGTCGGGGTCTGTCATGTCTGCGACGAGTACATCGCCCGTCTGAATGAGATTCATCTCTGCGACGTTTCTCACGACTCGGGCCACGCCCGTACCGACCCGCTGGCCGATACTCCGCCCGGTGGTGATAATTTCCGAGTGTTCCTTCAGGGAGAAGCGCACCATGACCTGGCCCGAACGGCTCTGCACGGTCTCGGGGCGCGCCTGCAGAATGTAGAGCTGGCCGTCATTACCGTCCTTGCCCCATTCGATGTCCATCGGGCGGCCGTAATGATTTTCGATTATTGCCCCTTGGCGAGCGAGGCTCTCGACATCCTGATCGGTCAGAGAGAACTGGCGCTGATCGGCCTCATCGACGTCAACGGTGACGACCCGCTCCGCCGGGTCGGTGCTGTAGATCATCTTGGTGGCTTTACTGCCGATGTTGCGTCGCAGGATCGCTTCGTGGCCGGCCGCGAGTCCCGATTTATACACGTAGAACTCGTCGGGATTGACTGCGCCCTGGACGACCAGTTCGCCGAGACCGTAGCTCGACGTGATGAAGATCACATCGCGGAACCCGGATTCGGTATCGAGTGTAAACATGACGCCCGCCGATCCGAGGTCACTCCGTACCATGCGTTGTACACCCACCGACAGCGCGACGAGGCGATGATCGAAGTTCTGGTGGACGCGATAGGAGATGGCACGGTCGTTAAACAGCGAGGCATAGACTTCGTGAATGGCTAGAATGACCCGATCGAGGCCCGTAACATTGAGCAGCGTCTCTTGCTGCCCGGCGAAGGACGCTTCCGGCAAGTCTTCAGCCGTGGCCGAGGAGCGAACAGCGACTGCGATCTCCTCCCCTTCTCGTAGCGATTCCCACGCTGCGCTGACCGCGTCCCGGAGCGCTGCCGGGAGCGGCGTATCCATGATCATCTGGCGAATCTCGGTGCCGGTCTCCGTCAGGGCAGGTACATCATCGACGTCCAGCCTATCGAGTAATGAGTGGATCTTGTCATCCAGCCCGTCCCGCACGAGAAATTCGCGGTAAGCTGCGGCCGTTGTGGCGAAGCCATCAGGGACGCGAATACCCAGCGGGGCCAGGTTGCCGATCATCTCGCCGAGTGACGCGTTCTTGCCGCCCACTCGCTCGACGTCGCCCATCCGGCAGTCGGTTAACCTGATGACGAATTCGTCCAAGCTATACTCTCTTGCCAGACCCTCACGGACTTGGACTTGCCCGTTATGACCCAGCGAACAGTATTTTTCGTGTCTGACCAAACCGGTGTGACTGCAGAAACCCTCGGCCACAGCCTGCTGACGCAGTTCGACGGCGTCGAGTTCAAGTCGGAGACTGTGCCATTTGTCGATACCGTTGACAAGGCGATACAAGTTGCGCGTCGTATCGATCTTGCCGCAACTACGTCAGGGGTGCGTCCGATAGTCTTCACGAGTTTCGTGCAAGACGAGGTCCGGGCACCGCTACTTGGATGTCAGGGGCTGGTACTGGATTTCTTCGAGGCCTTTATCGCCCCGTTGGAGGCGGAGCTTCAGACGCGGTCTTCGCATACGCTCGGGAAGGCTCACGGTATGCTGGACACGACTAGCTATAACATGCGAATCGACGCCACGAATTTCGCGATGGAGGCGGATGATGGCCACGTCACGCGACATTACGATAGCGCGGACGTGGTTCTGACGGGCGTATCTCGGTCGGGAAAAACACCGACCTGTCTCTACCTGGCCCTGCAGTACGGTGTCTTTGCCGCCAACTATCCGCTGGCGGAGGAGGATCTTGAGTCCGGCCGGTTACCGGCAACTCTGGCACCGTTTCGCGAAAAGCTCTACGGGTTGACGATTGCGCCGGGCAGGCTGCGTCAGATCCGCCTGGAGCGTCGGTCGGCCGGCCGTTACGCTTCGGCGCAACAAGTGAGTTTCGAGCTGCGCGCTGCTGAGGCGTTGTATAAGCGCCATAATATCCCGTTCATCGACACGACCCACTGCTCGATCGAGGAGATCGCCAGCACGATATTGAACGAAACGGGCGTTGAGAGACGCGTCAGGCCGTAAAGGCCGGCGCCGTGTCTTTGTCCTGTCAGAGTGGTTATGGCATGCTCGACGGAACCGAATCAAAGCGTATGACGAATGCTTGCAGACAGTCTTATCGTGCCAGAGTGCATCTTCCGCCCGGGAAGTTTCACCGCGTTGATGACTATCTACGAGAGCAACTTCATCAAGCTGACCCATCTGAGCGCCAAGCTGCGATACCGGCTCGGCACGGCACCGCCACTGCGGATCTCCCGAAGTGAGCAGGACTGCGCTCTGTACCTGAGGCTGCTGCGCCGGGAAGCCTACACGACGACCGTCAATCTCACCTACTGGTTTGAGCAAGACCCTGCCGAGCCCGTCGCAGACCCTGACCTGACGCTCCGGATCTACCATGACGCGCGCCTAGTGGAGGCCGTCAGCGGACGGGAAGAGCACTGTCACCCGCAGCTCCAGGCGCTGGCACGGGCACATTCTATCGAGTTGAATCGGCGCTGGCGGAACAACATCCTGCTCAATAAATGGTTGGATTACCTCCTGGATATGGGCCACGAGTTCGCCTGAGCGCGGGCGCTCCGTTTTCTGGTCTGAGTCACGGTTTGACCTTGACTCCGGAGCTATAGTGGGGCGGCGACCGATACCTTTCTAGACTGAGAGAGGGTGGCTTCTAGCGCCATGCTGACAAAACTCTGGGCCCGTGGAGACGACCAACCGGTAGAGCGGCTGCTCACGCTGTACTCCGATCGTGCGGGCGTCAAACGTGAGCTCAGCGATATGCGCCGTGAGCGCCATGAGTTGCTCGATAAACTCAAGGAGCAGGAAAACGCCATTTTCCGTGCCCACGAGCAGCTGGAAGGCCTGGAACGCCTTCTAACCGACCCATTATCCGCCGCTAACGCCATGGTGTACTTCCAACTGCGGCACTTGTGGCGCGTAGGCGCCCAGAAGCTTGAGCAGTTCGCTGCCGACCTCCGGGCTCAACGCGAGGAACGCGAGCGCGCCCGGCTCCACGAAGCCGCGCTCGCCAAGCGCCGCCGTCGCTTAAGTGCGATCAATGAGAAGTTGGACAGTGTTTTGCGTAAGCAGCAGGCGCTGGCAGAGAATATCAGCGCTATGCAGGATGGCCTGAAGGCGCTGAACGGGTTGATTCGTTTCTTCAAAGGGCCAAGCATGCGGCGCCGACTCGCCGGCATGAAGAATGGCAACGACGCACTTCAAGAAAAGATCGATGAGTTAAAGGAACTAGGAGAGGGGATCCGGAACGAAGTCCTGCCGGAGCCTGATGGCCTGTCCCTGAGGAGCCGCAGACTAATCAATTGCGCTGTCATCGCGATGGCTCAATACCTCGTGGTGCATTTCGCCGAGCATGATCTGGTCAGCCTGACCAAGACCGCCACCGAGCGTTCCGTGGCAGACATGAAGTTCGGTGACCGAGGCGAATGCGACCAAATGGTGGAACGTATCCGCGAACGGATTGACGATCTGCACCAGCAGAAGCGCCTGACGGATGACGTCCGCTGCCGTACCGACTATCTCGTGAATCACGTCAAATACGCAGACGAATCGAACGCCCTGCCGACGCCCGAATCGGTCGCGACTACGCCGAAAACGATCGCCCAGGCCGACGACGAAGGCATGGAAGCCATGTCCCGCACGAGCGATGCGCCGTTGAAGATCAACGTGCTAGAAGCTGAGTACTGGGAGCTGTTCTCGGTTCTCTGTTGAGCAGGGAAGTTTCACGTATCACCCCTTACGCGATGGCGCGACTGACGCGTCGCTGTGCGTTCAGTCGCTCGACGTCGCAGAGGTCGTGACGAGTTCGCGTCCGGCCGGGGTCTTCTGGAGCGCTGCCATGTCGGCGACCACCAACGTGGCCTGATCCAGCAGGATATCGGAAGCTTCTGCGGCTTCGAGATCGTCGATCGATGCGAGCGGCTCCAGATCCAACGCAACGCGACGTCGATTTTCTCTGAGCAGTTGTTGCTGCAGCATGCTGTCCCGCTCGGCTTGTCGCTCGATCAGGTTTAAGGACACGGTCTCGCGGTCCCTGAGCTCGCCATAGGCCAAGACGTCTTCCACTAGGAAGTTGAAGTTAGGATCGGCGGCCGCGCGCTCCAGATGCCGCGCTTGCAGCAACTGGATGGCCGAGTCCAGGGATGTCTCAGCCCGGAAACGCGTTGGCTCGATCTGGTCCCAGGGCAGTGCCGTATCACGCGTACTCTCGCCGACCGTTTCCGTATTCACGAGTGACGGCAGCTCGATATCTGGGACGACACCGCGATGTTGAGTACTGGCACCCGTCACGCGGTAGTACTTGCCGATCGTCAATGTCAGTTGGCCGTAACCTGGTGCGCGCATAAACCGATCGAGATTAAACAGGTTCTGTACCGATCCCTTACCGAAAGTCGTCTGACCGATCACGATACCGCGCTCGTAATCCTGGATGGCTGCGGCAAAGATTTCCGATGCACTGGCGCTGTAGCGATCGACGAGCACCGCCAACGGGCCTTCATAGGCTACGCCGGAATTCGTGTCGTTCAGAATCTGGATATTGCCCCGGGTTTCGCGAAGTTGAACGATGGGGCCGCGTTCGATAAACAGCCCGCTAAGTTCGGTCGCTTCGGAGAGATGCCCACCGCCGTTCTGTCTCAGATCGAGTACGAGGCCGTCGATACCCTCCGCCTCGAGTTCACCCACGAGTCGCTCGACGTCACGAGTCGTGCTCGTGTAGTCCTCTTCGCCGCGATTACGCGCAGCGAAGTCCAGATAGAAACTCGGCACGCGGATCACGCCAATGTGGTAGGTGTCGCCTTCGTGCTGTACCTCGACCCGGTCGCTCTTAGCAGCCTGTTCCTCGAGCTTCACTTTGTCACGGACCAGCTCCAGCATTCTTTCCGGTGATCCGGGGGTCGCGCCGGCTGGCAGAATCTGCAGTCGTACTAGCGTCCCGCCGGGTCCGCGGATCATCTGTACGACGTCGTCCAGTCGCCAGCCGATGACGTCGATCACTTCACCGTCGTTGCCCTGGCCCACACCGGTGATACGGTCATCCGGTTTTAATTGGCCGTCTAACTGAGCTGGGCCGCCGGGGATAACGTTGATGACCGTGACGTAGTCGTTTGTCAGCTGGAGAGATGCGCCGATGCCATCGTAGGACAGGCTCATCTGGATGCGGTACTCCTCACTATTGCGCGGCGACATGTAGCTGGAGTGCGGATCCATCGTACGCGCCATCGCGTTCATGAAGGTCTCGAAGACTTCATCCGCGGTCAGTTGTGAGATCCGTCTGAGGACGCGCTGATAGCGTTCCTGCAGAATCTCGGCCGTTTCTTCCCAGGTCTTACCGGTCAACACCAGGCCCAGGCCGTCGTTCTTAACGCGTTGTCGCCAGACATCCTGAATCTCTTCTTCCGTACTGGCCCATGGCATATCGCTACGGTCGAAGTGATAGGCTTCGTCGATCGTGAAGTCCGGTTCCTGTTCCAGGAGCGACAGCGCGTAGGCGATGCGTTCCTCGGTTCGATCGCTGAAGAGGTTGAATATCTCGAAGATAGGCTCGAGTTCACCGTCTCGAGCTCGATTATCGAGCTCATAGCGGTAACGACCGAAGGAGGAGATGTCGCTGCTGAGGAAGTACAGCCGGTTCCCGTCCAGCGTGTCCAGGTAGCGATCGAGGATGGCGGAGGAGAATGAATTGTCGATATGAGGTCGCGAGTAGTGCAGGTCTTCAATAATCCGCGTCACCCGCCGGCTGATATCCGGATGCTTCTCGCCCATGGCGAGACCCGCCTCGGGATCTGTCGTTACTGTGTTCGCAACGCTTAACGCTAAACACAACGCAGCTCCAGCCCACCATCGCATTATCTGCCTCACGGTACCTCCTCAAGCTGTCCTTGGGCTGCGGCCCCGGATATGGTCGAATCGCGACCCTCCTTCGACGCCGAGAAGGATAGCATGGCCGAAATTCAAACACAGTTACGGCGTACTCACTTTGACCACGCCGATCGGTGTCAGTTTCTTACCGCCGCCAGTGGCTTAGCGATCAGCGGTTACCGTGACCCAGGCGATGGGTGGGTTAGATCCCGCCCGTGCTCTGGGGGGTGTCACCACCTTCCCCGGGCTTATTCATGCTTAGTTCAGGGTATTTGCGGCCTTCGCCGCGCTTCGTGGGTTCCGCATCTGTTTTCTCGGCCAGCCGCGATGGATGGGTGGCCAGCACGGACGTGACCGAAGTCCGGGGCTCCCGGCGCCGTTCATCACCCTCTGGGTGCGATTCGGTAGGGTGTGAGTTCCACCCCAGCAGACGCTGTAGGAATCTAAGCATGTCGTCTCACCCGAGTCAGCTTCCCAAGTTCCGTTACTCAACGACCGAGATTATACTGCGCATATCGGCTACAAACTATTGATTTATATGTGAAACTGTGACGTCGCTCACACCGGGCTTGTGCCGCCACAGCGCTCTGCCGACGCGCAGCAGCTGAATGAGCAGATAAGGGCTGACGACGAGTATCCATGCCAGCACGTTGCCGGCCGCGAGATCCGACCAGACATTCCATATCAGGCCCCATAGGCCACTCTCGGTGGAATACTCGCCCACGACGCGGCTGCCGACCCAATACACGACAACGGGCAGCGGCAACAGGCCACAGCTCAGCAGCGCGGCAGCCAGAAGCAGTTCTTTCCTCAGCCGAGATTTCGTGCGGCGCATATTCCCTAACAGATCCAACCGGGTTGCGCGGCGATTATGCCACGCTAGCCTGCCGGCACGGTTCGGTCCTGAGCCCAGTCTCGTAGTGCCGTGACACGTTCGGCCATGACGACCGACAGAGGCCGCGTCCTGCGGAACTCGTTCGCGAGATGAGCCGCCTTCGGTTCCTGACTTAGTGAATGAGCGGCGTAGAGCGCCGAAACAATGCCCTGTTCGATCTCAGCGCCTGAGAAACCGTCGGTCAGGCCAACGAGCTGCGGCAGGTCGAACTGGCTGGCGTCGAGATCCCGTTTGTTCAGATGGATGCGAAGAATCTCGCCGCGAGCGGTTGGCGAGGGTAAGTCGACAAAGAAAATCTCATCGAAACGCCCCTTCCTGACTAACTCAGGGGGTAATTCCGAGATGTTGTTGGCGGTTGCGACCAGGAGCACGTCGGAGTTACGCTCCGCCATCCAGGTAAGGAGTGTGCCCAGGACTCGCCTCGAGGTGCCCGAGTCACCCTGGCCGGTTGCCAGTCCCTTCTCGAGTTCGTCGATCCAAAGCACGCAGGGGCTCATGATCTCAGCGGTCTGCAGCGAGTCGCGCAAATTCTTCTCAGTTTCGCCGTGATATTTGTTGTAAAGGGTGCCGAAGTCCAGTCGCAGCAACGGCACCCCGAATACGCCGGCGGCCGCTTTGGCTGCGAGACTCTTGCCACAGCCCTGGACGCCGATCAGCAGGATGCCCTTGGGCGGGTCGAGCTTCTCGGGCCTGTTGCTTGAGAAGGCGAGCTTCCGTTGGTTCAACCAGACTTTCAGATTGCGAAACCCGGCCACATCGCCGAATGCTGCCGTATCGTATTCGTAGCTCAGGACGCCGCGCTGATTCAGTAGCTCGTATTTGGCTCGCATCACGGCTTGGACGTCGCTCGCCGTAATCGCGTCATCGTCATAGATCGCGTACCTGGCGAGGCGCGCCGTGTCGGCAAGCGTCAGGCCGCGGAGGTTCCTGACGAGTAGATCGAGGGCCTCGGGGTCGACGGTAATCTCGCGCGCTGGATTCTGTTTACGATGCTCGGCGATCAGTGCCTCGATCGCTTTTTTGCGTTGCGCTGCGCTGGGCAGCTTCATCTTGAAGTGCGCGCTGAAACTCCGGATCTCGGCCGGTAATTCGATCTCGTGGCTGATCAGCAGGATTGTCTTGCCCTTCTTCGCGCCGTCCACGGCGATGTCCTTCATCAGCCGTACATTGACGGGATCCTCGAGGTAGGGATGAAAGTCCAACAGCGCGTAGAGGCCGGGTTGCTTCACCGCGCGAATATGGCGCAGGACGTCCGCTGGCTCGACATTGAATCGTTGCGGTTCGAGATCGAGATCCATGCGCTGTAGGCCATCGGTCACCGACCACTTGAACAGCGGCCGGTAGTTTTCCGCCGGGCTTTCCACGACGAGCTGGCGAAGCATCTCCAGGAAGCGGCCTTCCGCAACCGTCTCGACGACGATAATGGGTACTCCTGAACGGAGAACGAGCTCTAAGTCACGGCGATCGTTCATCGAGTACCCAGCGATGGGAGGTTGGCGTCGAGTGTAGGAGGCTTGTAGAGCGTAGTGCAACGACACAGCCGACAGCCTTCGCCGACGACGGCGAACTCAGCGCACCGCGCTATCTCGACGTCATTCGATTGATGTGATCGGTGGGCTAGCCGAGTTCGGGGCCGGCTCCGTAGCCGAACGGCGACGTCAGAAATAGTCTGAGCTGTTCCGTGAGTCCCTTGCAGGCCCGCGCCTTGGGTCTGACGATCAGCGGGATCGGTATGATGAGGGCGGGCATGACCGAGCGGCCGAGGAAGTCCGCGTAGATCGTCCCGGCGGAATTGAGTTCCTGCAGGTCCCAGATTGTCGCGTCATAGCGTGCGTCATCTTCCCACCAGGCGAGTCCCACGCAGCCCGCGCCGCCGATGCCGGCAGCGCAGCTGATGCCACCGCCGCTGGCCGTTCGATCCGTAGAGCCGTCCAGCCACACGACGAAGCGGACGCCGGTGGCCTGAACGCGGTCCAGGACGCCGGGTTTCTCTAGTAGGTCGTTGAATTCGTCCATACTCAACGGCGCCAGGGATGGCTCGAACCACGGATAGAGCTCATCCTCGAACTGGACGCTGGAGTGAACCTCGAGACCGTCGCGGCCATCGGCCAGGGCCTTACTGATGCATTCAACGAAGTCAGCTTCCGTCTCATGCGATGCGTGGTGCTTGCGAGCGAGGATGACGACTTGCTCCCCCTCCTGAATGACACTATTCGTCTGCTTGTACGGTTCTATCCGCGCGGTCACGCTACACGCGCCAAGGAAGCTCGCCAACACCAGCCCGGCACAGAGCTTCTGTGTCTGCACGACGCTAATCGGTGACTGGGACTTCTGCCGACAACGCCGCCGCATTTCGCCTCTCCTGGAGCCAGTACTCGATCTCTGGTTGTTCGGCAAATCGTGTCGCAATGACGGCACCGACTTCGCGCATCGCAACGATCGTCGCTTGCTGGAGCGCCTCTTCCTTCTTGCCGAGTTCCGCTTTGCCATAGCCGCTTACGGGCCATTCTGCGACCAGGGCGCCATCGGGTTCGTAGAGCCTCAGCCGATACTGCATCCAGACTTCGACGAATTCATCACGCTTGCTGATGGGAACCTCGAACTCGAATTTTTCCAGTTCGGGCCGTAGAACGCCGTCCAAACGATAGAGATCCGCCGACGTGAGCGGCAGTTCGTTCACCGCGCGTGTCTCGAGGAACATGCCGGCGAAGAGCCCGCCGAGCATGAGCTCGTTTGCCCTACCTAGGTGAATCGTCCAGGTGGCCTGCTGTGGGATCTTCTCGAAGTATTCATAGCTCGTTAGTGCTTCATCGAAATAAAGGCCGACGCGGACCGGGAGCGTCTCGACGAGGGGCGCCGGAAAGTCGGCTTCGACAGTCACAACGGAAGCGCAACCGACGAGGTAGGTGCCCACGAGCGTTCCGAGTAGGCCTGTGATGACGTTACGATGACGGCTGATCCGCATGATCCTCATTGTACGACTCGGTCTGCGAATTAGTAAGGTCAACTGGCCCGGCCGGGTCATTTCATCAGGCCCTGGCATTATGACAAGTTAATCGCCCAAAAATTCCGCAACGTCAACGTCTTACAGGGTTCGCAGCGACGCCTGGGGGTATCTTCCACCGAGGCGGCAAAACTTGTCGCCGTACCCCGAATCCGCAGATTCCGTGGCAGGCGTGGAGCTCGAAGTTTCGGCTGCGCACCCTAGCGCGAGCCGGCCTTGCCGAGAGCGGCAGGCGCGTCTAGACTTTTGCTACCGGTCCGGGCCCACAGGAGAAGAACAAAATGGCACGACCAGCCTCGCTGGCGCAGCGCTCGGTTGCGCTCCGCTGCGATGTGGCTCGGGGCGGAATATCCGGAAGGTTCGAGCGTGTCTAAACCAACAGCGTTCGGAAGCATTGCTGGTCTGAGTGTCGCTGGGGTTATCGTGGCCGCGGTGTTGGCTCAGCATTGGACACAGAATCGTGACTACGAACGCCTGTTGACACGTGGGGAGGAACTCGCGGGACAGTATTGTGTTGCCTGCCACCTCGAGCCAGCCCCCGACATCTTGCCGAAGACAAGTTGGGAGGCAGCGCTCGGTTACATGGGCTTCTGGTTGGGCATGGAAAATCTCGACTACCTCGCCGATCATCCCGAATTCGCGCAGGAAAACGTCTCGTCCCGGCACGAAATCCTTGAACGCGAGAACGCGCTGCCGAGTGGCGCTGCCCTGGAGGAAAGCGACTGGGACGCGCTGCGGCATTACTACATCGAATCGGCGCCGGTCGAGCCGCTGCCGCAGGCAGACCGGCCCGAGCTGCGCTGGCAGTTGCCGCGATTCGAAGTCGTTCAGGTCGATTATCCGATACCGGTTGCGGTAACGACGTTGGTTCGGATCAGGGAAAGCACGGGCGAAATTTATGTCGGTGACAGCGGTGCTCAGACGCTGACGATACTCGATGGAGACGGGCGTGTGACGGCGGGACCGATGCGCGCATCCCGACCCCTCTCCCCAGTCGATATCGAATTCGTCGCCGACATGGCCTACGTGGGCTCGATCGGCGATCTCCTGGCGACGAGGCCGTCGCTGGAGCGAGTGGCACACATCGCCGCGATCGACTTGACCGAACTATCTATTGCCGCTCCTCAGTTCGACGTGGTCGTCGATAACCTCTTTCGCATGGCGGACATGAACGTCCTGGACCTGAACGATGACGGTCGGCCGGATTTTATCGTCTCTGGATTCGGTGCAGTTGTGGGCAACGTCTCCTGGTATGAGTCCCAGCCCGACGGCAGTTTCGAGGAGCACGTACTCGTGGCTCTTCCCGGCGCCGTGAAGACCGAGCCTTACGATTTCAACGGCGACGGTTTGCTCGACATCATGGTCCTGCTGTCGGACGCCCGTGAGGGGCTGCACATTCTTGAGAACCAGGGTGACAATGAGTTCGAACTTCACACGATCTTCGTCACACACCCGGCGTATGGCCATACCTATTTCGAGTTGCAGGATTTCAATGCCGACGGCGCGATGGATGTCCTGGTCGTCAATGGGGACAATGTCGATTCGGATCCCTACAACACGAACAAGAGCTACCATGGGCTCCGAATCTACTTGAATCGCGGCGACTATCTGTTCGAGGAGGTCTTTTTCTACCCGCTGTACGGCGCATTTATCGCGAAGTCGGCCGACTTCGATGGTGACGGTGATCTGGATATCGTTGCCAGTGCTTTTTATCCGGATTTTTCATCCGGAGCACGCGAGTCGTTCATCTATCTCGAAAATCAAGGCGGATTGAATTTTTCAGCGTTTACCAACGGGCAAGTCATGCGCGGCCGTTGGATGACGATGGATATCGGTGACGTCGATGGTGACGGCGACATCGATGTCGTACTTGGCGGCGGTTATATCCCCACCGGCATGTTTGCTCACATGGATTTGTACAGCGAGTTGGTGGAGACCGGGCCGCCTATCCTGATACTAAAGAACACGCTGCACTGATCGTCAGTGCTGGCCGAGCGATATCTGCGCGGAAAGTCTGACGCGCCGGCCGACTGCGGGGAAGCCGATCGCCTCTTCGTAGTCCGCATCCGTGATGTTATCGACGGCGAAACTCAGTCGAGTCGTGTCCCCGAGCTTCCACGTCACCGTCAGGTCGAGCCGAGAATAACTGGGTAGCAGCTGCGCTCCTGTCGGGATCGATGAGTCGAATCTCTCGCCGATGTACTGCCAGCCGGCGTGAGCCGTCAACGAGTCGTAGATCGTCCAGAGGAGTCCGATCCCACCGCGGAGGTCGGGGCGTTGCCGCAGCGTCACGGCGCTTTCGAGCACGTCGATGTCGGTGTAGGTGGCGTGCGCGGTCAAGGACAACCGTTCCGTCGGCTGATATTGGCCGCCGAGTTCGATACCGTTGGTGTTGACGCGGCTCCGATTCACTGTGCGGAACGTATCGAAGTCAAAGTCGATCAGGTCTTTGAAACGTTGCCGAAATGCCGTGATCTGCCAGCGCAGCGTATCGTCTAGCAGGTGCAGGTCGAGACCGATCTCCCAGCTCTCTACGAATTCCGGCCGCAAGCCCGGATTGCCTACCAGCGGGTCTGCCAGCGCGAACAGGCTCGGTGCTTTGAACGCGTTTCCCCAACCGAGTCGAACGCGTACGCGATCATCGGGAAAGGCGTACTCCAACGCGAGCCTACCGGTCGTTTCTCGCCCGACCGTCTCCATGTCGTCCGTTCTGAGCCCGGCGACGAGCCCGAGGCCGCCAGTGCTGACTGCAAGCTCCCCGTACACGCTGAGGTCGTCGCGGGACAGCGCATATCGGGTGGGTAGGACGAACTGCGGTGCCAGCGTGATTTGGCCGTCGCCTTTGCCGCGTTCCTGTTGATAGCCAAGACCGAAGGCCGCGTCGATACCGTCCGTCAGTTCGGACCGTAGAAACAGATTGAGCGCGACCCGAGAGAAATCGTTGTCAGTTCGATTCGCCGGAATACCGGCCCCGCTAGCAGGCGCGACGCCGGGCGAGACGGTCTGTTCCTGATGCTCGTAGGCGGTCGCGGCGAAGTGGAGTTTTGTCCGCTGCGACAGGCGCGATGTCAGCGCCAGGCTCAGCGCATTGTCTTCGGACTCTCGGCTGGCCTTCTCTCGTATCACGGCGAGTCGCGGTCCACCGCTGCTGTCGGGAAAGCCGCTCGAATCCGCGGTCGCGTGGCGCATGTAGATCGAAACGCTGGTGCGACTGTCCTCGGCAAGATCCAGTTTGGCTGTAACGGAGTCGCTCCGGAACCGGTCGGGCGACTCGGCTCCTCCGTCCTCGATGA